>Ga0302200_10001404_pt1 | contig 22502 bp, 14 predicted proteins | sample II_Bog_N3_1_FD_194585 | JGI IMG/M metagenome (GOLD analysis project Ga0302200, IMG submission 194585) | Peat permafrost microbial communities from Stordalen Mire near Abisko, Sweden - II_Bog_N3_1 | ecosystem: Environmental > Terrestrial > Soil > Wetlands > Peat | place: Sweden: Abisko... | reverse complement strand
CAAAGCCACCCGCCGTTCCAAACCCATTCCCCATCAATCCACACATAATCCGGTCCGGGAGCGACGACTGTCACCGTTTCCACCGGCGGCGGCGGCGGCGACTGCTGGATGTAAGTCGCACTGGACGTTTCTGGGGTCGTGCCGATGGTGGCGGGCGTGTTGATCATGCAATTGACCACCTTGTCGGTCACACCGGCATCGCGCAGGCCAATGATATCCGCCGCGTTCAAATGGAAGACGGTCCCGGAACTTCGGATTTGGTTGATGATCACGTCTTCGCTGATGCCCGAATTCGCCAAGGCCTTCACGTCCGCAATGCTCAACGGCGCACCTTGGTCCACGCGTTGGTAAGTCTGCGGCGCCTGCGCCTGCAGGCGCGCCTCCTGTTCGCGGTCCATCGAATTGCCGATCAGTCCGCCTGCCAGCGCGCCCGCAGCCGCGCCAATGAGCGCGTCCGGTCCGCCGTGGCTCCGCCCGCCGATGGCCGCGCCGGTGAGCGCGCCCATCGCGCCGCCAACGAGTGCGCCGGTGCCGGTGTTGTTTTGCGTGCCGTCCGGGTTGACGCAGCCGGCCAGCAACACCGCCGAACCGGCCACCGCCAAAATCAAGGAGTGATGTTTCATGTTCACGTTAAAATTAAACCATTACAAGTAACTAGACAGTTACACGATACATTTATTCAATAAAAAATCAATCAGCCGGCCGAGGTTGCCATCCCGGCGGAACGGAATTATTTGATTTGTTAAGCCGCTGGCGCTTCAATATCCGAGTGATTGCAAAACGTGTCATTCCCTGCCTCGACGTCCACGCCGGCCAGGTCACGCGCGGCGTCCAGTTTGGCGTGGCTGAAACGGGCGGCCTGCGCAACGTCGGGGACCCCGTGGAACTCGCGCTCCGTTACAATGAGCAGGGCGCGGACGAAATGGTGTTCTTCGACATCACCGCCACCGCGCATGGCCGCGGCACGATGGTGGAGGTGATCGAGCGCGCCGCCGACCAATGCTTCATGCCGCTCACCGTCGGCGGCGGCATCAAGTCGGTTGAGGACATGTTCACGATGCTGCGCGCTGGCGCGGACAAGATCAGCATCAACTCCAGCGCGCTCGCCCGACCGGAACTCATCCGCGAAGGCGCGGAGAAATTCGGCAGCCAGTGCATCGTCGTCTCGATTGACGCCAAGAAAATCGCGCCGGACAAATGGGGTGTGTTCTCGCACGGCGGACGCAAAGACACCGGTTTGGACGCGCTCGAATGGGCCAAGCGCGCCGTGGCGCTCGGCGCGGGCGAAATTGTGTTGAACTCCATTGATGCCGACGGCACAAAAGCTGGGTTTGACCTCGTCATCACGCGGCGCGTGAGCGAAGCCGTGGGCGTGCCGGTGGTGGCCAGCGGCGGCGCGGGCACGCTGGAACACATGGCCGAGGTGCTGCTGGCCGGTAAAGCCGACGCCGTTCTCGCTGCGAGCATATTTCATTTCGGCACCTACACTGTCAGCGACGTGAAACGGTTTTTGAAGGAGAAGAACATTCCGGTGCGATTGTGAACCGGACCGTTTATGCGCGCCATCACCCGACGTGACGGTGTAGGTGAAGGATTTGATGACCGGTTGTATCGGCACGCCGGGCAGTCATTGCCGCACCTTTCGCGCTAAATCCGGTTCTCGTCGGCGTCGAGCATATCCACGAAACATTTGATGTCGTCGCGGTGGCCAAGGCCGGCCTTTTCCTTGCGCATCTTCAACCGCGCCTTGGCGGATTCATCGTTGGCGAGCGGACGGCTCAGGACATCCTGCCAGTGCGCGTCTTTTTCAGCGGCGGATTTTTTCACGTTTTGCCGCACCCAGTCGCAGACCTGGCCGTCGGTGATGGAATTTTTCACAGCCTCGACAAATTGTTCGTGCGTCACGCCTGCCGCCTTGAGCCAAAAGCCGTCAAAGGCTTTGCCGAGATTTTCCTGGTAGTCGGCGTGCAGTTTGCCGGCGAGGTGCAGGCGGATTTTGTCAACGTAGCGCGGCAGGTAATGCCAGCCGGCCATGGTTTCGCGCGGGCTGCGGGGATAAATGGTTTCGCTCATGCGCCAATAATCGGAATCCCATCGCGGGCTGTCAACTGTTACTGGCGGAACTGTCGCACGAAGGACGTAAAGTTTGCGCAGGGAAAATCCGGCTTTGCCACCTGCGCGCACAAAATTCAGGTTGATAAATTCCGGCGGCCAAGCATTTTCAACTCATGCAGAAATATGATTTTGACGTGGCGGTGATCGGCGGCGGCAGCGGCGGCTACGCGGCGGCGCGAACGGCGGCGGGCGCGGGCCTGAAAACCGTGGTCATCGAAGGCGGCACCGAACTCGGCGGCCTCTGCATCCTGCGCGGCTGCATGCCGACGAAGGCGCTGCTCTACGCGGCGGAGGTGAAACATCTCGCCGAACACGCGGCAACCTGGGGCGTGCGCGCCGGGAAAGTTTCGTTCGATTTCGCGAAAGTCATGGCGCGGAAAAGTGCGCAGATCAAAGATTTCGCAGGTTTTCGAGCGCAGCAGCTTAACACCGGCAAATTCAAGCTCATCCGCGCCAACGCCCGATTTATTGATGGGCACACCATCGAGATGGGGAGGACTGACCGGCCGGTCAGCCCGGACGCGCGGCGGCGCGTCCCGAACAGACTCACCGCCAAATTTTTTGTGATCGCCACCGGCTCGCGCGTCGCGCCTGCACCGCTGGCACAACTGGACGAAGTCGGCTATATCACCAGCGACGACGCAGTGGCGCTGAAGCACCTGCCGAAATCGCTCATCATTCTCGGCGGCGGCGCTATTGCCTGCGAATTCGCCCAGTTTTTCGCGCGCTTCGGCGTCAAGGTCACGCTCATCCAACGCAGCGAACGGCTCTTGAAGGAATTTGACGCCGAAGCCGGAACGGAGATAGAAAAAGTTTTCCGGCGCGAAGGCATGACCGTTTTCACCGGCACGAAACTGGTGGCCGCACGGCGCACGGGAAAATTGAAAACCATTTCGTTCGAGCAGAACGGAAAACTTGTTTCCGTTTCCGCCGAGGAAATCTTGTTTGCGCTCGGCCGCGTGCCGAACACGGCATCGCTGGCCTTGGAAAATGCCGGAGTGAAAATGGAGCAGGGGAGAATTATTGCCGACGACCGGATGCGGACGAGCGCGCCGCATATATTCGCGGCGGGCGACTGCTGCGGGCCGCACGAGATCGTCCACATCGCGATTCAGCAGGGCGAGACGGCGGCGCGCAACATTTTAACACCGAGGTCGCCGCGCAAAATGGATTATCGGCTGCTGATTTCCGTGGTGTTCACCGATCCGCAGGTGGCGTTTGTTGGGCTGACAGAAAAGGCGGCAGCGGCGCGCGGAATAAAATTTCTGGCGGCGAACTATCCATTCAACGACCACGGCAAATCGCTGCTCATGGAAGCGAAAGACGGTTTTGTGAAACTGCTGGCGAATCCAAAGACCGGCGAAATTCTCGGCGGCGCGTGCGTTGGCCCGGCGGGCGGCGAACTGATCCATGAAATTGTCGCGGCGATGGCGAAGCGGATGACCGTTCACGAACTGGCGGCGATGCCGCATTACCATCCGACGCTGGCGGAGATCTGGACTTACCCAGCGGAGGAACTGGCGGAGCAGGTCAAGGTTGCGTGACCATTTCCGCCGGGGCGGCGACGGGTTTTCCCACCTCGCTTAACAGGAGCCGCACGACCTCGGCGGCAGTGTAGGAATCGTGATCCGGTTGCAGGAAACGCGCGACGTTGGCGATTTCATTGCCGGCGGTGACAAGCGGCAGGCCGGTAATGATGCCGGCATTCACCTGCGGCAGGCCGATGGTCGCGACCAAGCCGTTGCAGACACATTCGCGACCGACGGTTTCCTCCAGCGTGCCGCCTTTGCGGATATAATCTTCCACCGGCTCGGCGGGACAGCGATAACCGGTGGTGCCGTCCGCGCGGCGGTAGGCATGCCGCAGGTAGCCGAGATCGCAGAGGCGTTCGCGCGGCGGCAGCGACTTGCTTTCGGACAACGTGCCGGGCAGTTGCACCACCTTGAATGGAAAACCGGTGGGCGATGCCAGCGGATCGGTGAACACGCGGAGCGTGCCGGCGCGGCTCATTTGAAACACCTGCTGCTTGAGATCGGGGCGGATGCCGGATTCTTCGCAAAACGCAAACGCGGTGCCTACTTGGATGCCGACCGCGCCCAGCTTCAACGCTTCGGCGAGCTTGCCGACCGCACCATAGGAACCGGCGAGCCAGAAGGGCAGGCCGAGTTCACGGATTTTTTCCAGATCCGGCACATCGCGGACCCCATAAATCGGTTCGCCTTCGGTGTTCAATTGCAGCGGGCCGCGCGGCGGGGCGTTGTGGCCGCCGGCGGTTTCACCTTCGACGATGAAGCCGTTGACGGTGCCGCTGGATTTGCGAGCGAGCGTCATCGCCAGCGTGGCCGAGGCGACGATGCCGAGAAAATTTGGGCGTTTTAGCTGCGGCGCGGGACCGCGGCAAAAGGCCGCCGGGTCAAACTTGGAATGAAATTCCTCGCCGGGCAGACTGCCTTCGATGTCAATCTTCAGCTCCACGGCCTCGCCGCGCGCCAGCCGGTCCAGCACGCCGGGAATGGCGCGGGGAATGCCCGCGCCCATGAGCACATAATCCACGCCCGCGAGCATCGCGCCGAAAATCGAGGGCAGCGTGGGGAACTGGATTTTTTCCAGGAAGTTAACGCCGACCAAGCCGGCGTGACCTTCCTTGGCCAGAAAAACTTCCACAAAATTTGCCGCCACGGTGAAGGCCACAAAATCCGGGCCGGGGTCAAGACCGGGCAGCGGGGAGAGTTTGAAGGGCGCATTGGCGGCCTTGCCGCCGGGGATGAAATAATCCGCAAGAATTTTGGCGGCGACGCCGGGGACCGGAAATTTTTCCAGCGCGCGGCACATCTGGCCGTCGGGGTCGCCGACTTGCAGCCGCCGGATCAGAATCGCACCGAGCGCGGTGCCGGAAACAACCCCCAGCTGGCCGGCCTGTGAAACCGCGCGGGCTAGCCGCCAGTCGGAGACGCCGGCCCCCATTCCGCCCTGGATGATTTTGGGATATGACATGATAATACAACCACTGATGAACGCCCGAAACTACGGGCTCGTTGCGGTTGAAAACAGGATCGGACAGCCAGCGGCACCCCAGTCGCGCGCCGCGCAGGTTTTCCAACGGAAACAATCGCAGTGGGACATTAGTTTTACATGAGCCAAATGGCAAGCGTTAGTTTCGCCCGAATCATCCTCATTCCAAATCGGTTGGCCCACCACCTAGGATAAATCCAGGCGGTCTACAGCACATCGTTAGCTGGCGGAAATTTTTTGCCAGACTTCCGTCGGCTGGAAACCATGAAGCATCATGATCTTGTGTCGGGACGTCTGGCCGCGCCGCAACTCCACCCGGCCGCGGGCGCAGCCCAGCTTTTCCGCGAGCAACTTCACCAGCGCCGCGTTGGCCGCCGCATCCACGGGCGGCGCGGTGACTTTGATTTTTAATTCGTCGCCGAGCGCCTCACCGATTTCGTTTTTGGCGGCGCGCGGCTGCAGCTTCACCAAAAGCAACGTGCCGCCGGCGGTTTCGCGGAGAAAGGTCGCCGGGGGCACGTTGCTTGACGGTGATAATTATTTATCCTCGGGGTTCACAAATTTAAACACCAGCGCCGCCAGCGCGCCGCCGGCAAAATTGCCGGCCAGGTAAAGCCAGATATTCGCGGCTTTCGCCAGGTGCATCACGGTGATGCCGGTGGCAACGGCGGGATTGAACGCGCCGCCGGAAATGCCGCCGAGCGCGAAGGCCATCACCATCACGGTGAAGCCGATGGCGAGGCCGTAATGGGAGTTGCCTGCCGTGGCCTTGGCCGTGGCGACGTTCAGCACGACGTAGCACAGAGCGAAGGTGCCGACAAATTCGGCGATCAGCGCCGGGAAAATTTTAATGTCACTGGCCTCCACCATGGGGTCGTTTTTCAGCGCGAGCGTGAGAAAGGCGGCGGCAATGGCGCCGGCAATCTGCGAGCCGATATAGGGCAGCACCTCCGCCGTCGGGCAGCGGCCGCGCAGCCAAACAGCGAGGGTGACGGCGGGGTTATAGTGGCCGCCAGAGACATGGCCGCCCGCATAAATCATGATCATCAACGCTGAGCCGATGGCCAGCGGGGCCAGCGTGCCCGCGCCGGGATCAATGACGGTCATGCCGACGGTCAGGATGAGAAAAAAGGTGCCGATGAATTCAACCAGATATTTCTTCATAAGAATTATTTGCCTCAATGGCGGCGGTGAAACTAGCAAAATCCGGCCGGGTGGCGAGCGGAAAATGTGCGGCATCCGAAGGTTTTTCAGTCGGTATCAGGCGGCCATGATCAAGCCGGCGCCTTCAAGGCAGTTGCAGGAGGTAAAAGCTTTGGGCAGTGCCGGTCTTGACGGCGTTGGTGAAATTAAAATTGCCGCCCGCGTCAAACTGGTTGGTCAGCAGCCGCGTCCAGTTGGTCAGCGGCGCGGCCAAATTGGTGGAGGTTAGGACGTAGTAAGTTCCATTGGTGATGCCGCCGGAGCCGTTCAACACCAACTTGCCGCTGATGATGCCAAGATTGCCGATGACCGGCGGGGTTTCGGTGACGATGCGGAGGGTGCCGTCCATTTTGAACGTATTGGTGTTCCAATACAATCCCGGCGTCAGCGCCGGCAGCGTGAGGCTGCTGAAACTACCGGCGAAGTTGCCGGCGGTGAACAATGGGAAGGCATCGCCGCCCTGCAACGGATCGTCGGCGTTGCTGATGACGAGCGCGCCGCCCCAGGTGAATGTGCCGGCCACGCTGACGACATTGTTTGTTTGCCAATCATGGCTGACGTACATAATGGTCTTGCTGCCGGCGTTCAGCGTCAGAGCATTGCTGAAGCTCAACGAGCCAAGATCGTTGTTTCCGGGCGCCAGCGTCGCGCCGCTGGCGATGGTGAAACTACCGTTGACCGAACCGTCGCCGGAAATCATCTTGCCGGTGGACAACGTCATCGCGTGGCTGGTGGTGCCGCTGATGTCAAAGAGCGCACCGTTGGCCAGATTGAGGTTGGTGGAACTGGCAATGGCGGCGGAGTTGGTCAAGGCCAGTGTGCCAGCGGAGACATAAGTCGTGCCGGAATAAGTGTTCGCCGCAAACAGGGTCAGCACGCCGGCCCCGGCCTGCATCAGGCTCCCGCTGCCGCTGATGGAGTTGGACACGGCAACGACGTCAAAACGGTTGAACACCAGCGCCGCGTTGTCGGTGACGTTGCCGGTGCCGAGCAGGCCGGAGTTGCCGCCGGCGCCAATTTGCAGCGTGCCGCCGCTGATGGTCGTGGTGCCGGTGTAAGTATTGTCGCCGGACAAAGTCCAGGTGCCGGAGCCGACCTTGGTGATGGAGTTTCCGGTAATAACTCCCGCGTAAGCCGCATCGGTGTTGCGGCCGCCAACGGTCCACACCGTGCCATACATATAGGAATTCGCCGAACCGGAGATTTCTCCAACCGTCATGGCACCGTTTTCTGATTCGGCTTGGACACCGCCCACCAGGTTCAACGCCGACTTGGCCAAACCAAAAGTATTGTCGTATTGAAACAGATCACCGCTGGCGTTGATCCGGCCGGTGAAAGCCGACCAATCACCGTTCAAGTAGTTGCGGACATACGGAGAATTGATATTAAGCGTGCCGCCACCAGTCAGGGTGCCATGAAGGTTGCAACGGCCTTCGATGCTCAACGTGCCGGTGGAATTGGTTGGCACCACCAAGTTCCAGTAAAACTGGTTACTATAAGGCGCGGGCGGCGTGTTGTTGTTGGGGTTGTATAAATTCAATGTGCCCTGATCCAGCGTCACCGTGTTGGCGGAGCCAAACCCCAAAACATTGGCCGTGTAATTTGCCAGGTTGACCGCGGCTCCGCTGATGAGCGTGCTGCCGGTGTAAGTGTTGTTGGTGGCGAGCACAATGGGGCCGGGGCCGACATAGGTGACATTGTTCGTTCCAGAAATGGTTCCCTCCAGCGAAAGCGCATGCGCGGTGGAATAATTCACCACCACCAGGTTGTTGCTGATGGTGATCGGCGCGGCAACGGTGTCGCCCGCGCTGGTGGCCAGTTGAATCAATCCGGCGTTGTTGTTCGTGCCGTTGGCGAAGGTCAGCGAACCGCCGTTGGCCTCTAAGGTATAAGCCGAGGAGGCATTGGCGTCGCCCAGGTTCAGCCAGCCGAGGGTGAGGTTTTGATCCAGATTATTGGTCTGCGGCGCGGCGATGTCAGCGGTCACGTTGACGACAACGCCTGTGGCGTTGGGATACGCGGGAACATTCGTCCAGTTCGCGTTGAGATCCCAGCTTTGCAGTGCGCTGGTGATGCGGTTGGTCCAATAGGCGGTGACAAAGGCCAGCGGCGTGGCGCGGGCTTCGCGCGAATTGGCGCCTTCACCGCCGGCGTTCACCGCCGAGACAACATAGTAATAAGTCGCGCCGTTGACGACCGTGCTGTCGAGATAGTTGGTTCCGGCGGTGGCAACCAAGTTGGTTTCCGCGCCGCTGCTGGCGCTGCGCTTCAAGTTATAACTACCCGCGCCAGACGAAGTCAGCCAGCTCAAGTTGATCTTTCCATTTCCCGGCACGGCGACCAGACCGACCGGCGTGACCGGTGCGGGCGGCAGGAGCGTGGCGGTGCTGACCGGCGCGGAGTAGGCGGAGTTGCCCCAGCAGGAACGGAACGCCAGGACGCGATAAAAATAAGTTGACCCGCTGGCCAGCCCAACGTCGGCATAACTGGTGACATTAGCCGCAACCATGCCGATGGTGGTGTAATTGCCGCCGTTGGTGGATCGTTCCAGAATGAAGCCGTCCTCGTTGCCGGAGGTGTCAATCCACGTCAGGTCAATTTCGTTGGTGGCGGTGCCGGTGGCGGTCACGCTGCTGGGAGTGGCTGGCGGCTGCGCCGCCTGGGTGGAGGCATGTGCGATGGCTGAAAACGGAGAATTGCCGTCGGCGTTGTTGGCCGTGAGCCGGTAGTAGTAGGTCGTGGCCGTGGGCAGACTCGTGTCCGCATAGTTGGTGGCGCTTCGCATCACCGCCCCGACTTGGGCAAAGTTGACCCCATCGGCGGACCGCTGGATGACGATGCTGGTGGCATTGGTGGTGTTATTGGTCCAAGCCAGATCAATCTCACAGCCGGACACCGCCGTGGCTGTCAACCCCGTCGGCGCGGCGACTGGTGTCGAGAGGATCACCTGTGGGCCGGTTTCCATTTGGAGAAAATCATAAATAAGTCCACCTTGCACCAACTCGGGATAAGAAGTGCCGCTCCAACTGCCGGGTGCGCCACCCTGACGGATGGTGATGGTGAAAGTGTTAGTTCCCAACTTGAACAGATTGGTGGCGAAGGTAAATTGATAATACTGGTAGCGCCCTACCGTTACCACGTCGCGGTAAATATCCACACCGTCAGAAGTGCCCTGGCCGTGGTAGGTATCGGGGGTGACATTGACACCATTGAGATACATATAAAAATAAGTGCCGTTGCCGCCGGCAAACGCGATGGTGGTCAGCACGGGGGTCGGCGGCAGATTGGTCAGGTTGAAAAGGACGTTCCAATGCGGCGACCAGTAAATACCATTGGTCTGGGTGTGGTCGGTGAGGTTGGGATAGGATTGTGGCGTGGTGGCCACACTACATTGCGCATAATACCAATCATTCGATTCTACGCTCTGGCCAATGACAAAATTGACATCGTTGGTGCTCTTGTCATTCAAATAGCGCCACCACAGGCCAAACTGCTTGCGATAGTTGCCGAGGTGAAATTCGGCGGAGCTGTGATCCGGCGTGCCGATGCGCCAGAGCCGTTGCGCGAGGTGTGGCGGATTCCAATTGATGACGCCAAGACTGTTGGTCTGGTCGGGCAGGACAATGATATTGGAGACCTGCAATTCGCCCCAGATTCCCGGCACATAGGAAAAAAGCTGGTAGTTACCCGGACGAACCTTGGGAATGGAAAAATTCCCGTTCGGGTCGCTCGTCGTCCAGAATAGAAAATTAGTGATGCCCTGATACATCCAGTCGCCATCGGTGTAATCGCCAAGGATGACGACCGCGTTGGAGGTGGACTCGCCGGTTTTGGCTTTCAGGGTGCCGGTCACCATGCCGCGATGGCGCGGATAATCCTGTTCACTTTCATTCATCCAGGCATAAGGCCAGTTGGACACCATGATGGCAGCCTCGTTTTGCGCATTGGTCCAGAGCTGCAAATGGTTGGTGCCGACATTAGCATACATGAAATACGGGCCGATGACCTTGGTGAAAACCTGACCGTCAGCGACTCCGGGATCGTTGATGCTGCCGATGCCGTGGCCTTCCGCATCATCATTATACATATAGTTGCCGGAAACGGAACCTTTCTGCTTGGTTGGCCCGCCGTTGATGAATTCAAAACTGCCCAGAATGCTCCAAAGGCCGACCTGATCTGTGGCCATGCCCCACACGGAACGGAACGAGTTGGACGCACCCTGATAACTGCTCTGGTCATACTTGGTGGTGGTCGGATACAGGTCGGATGTCAAACCGGTGGGCTGGGTGTAAATCGGCCAGCCGGGTTCATAATAATTGCCGGTCGGTTGCGTTATATAACTGGTTTTGGGCAGAATGGCCACCTCTCCGGGAACGCCATCGTTGGGTGGATTGGCTCCCAAAGACGGGAGGCTGGCAATGAGCAAATTAATCGGCACGTCCGACGCCGAAAAATCCCAGGCATAATTGACCGACCCGTCGGCGTTTGTAGTCGTGTTGAAAATCGAGCCGCAGTATCCCTGCCAACTATCAGCCCAATAATAGGCCGCCGGCTGGTTCGCCCAATGCCGCCATACGTGATAAGTGTAGAAACCCGCCTCGCCCGCGCGCATCACATGATGTTCCGCCCAATCCCACTCGCCGTTGGGATACAAGGCCGTGTTGCCGCTAGCGCGCGGGTTGCGGATCATGATATCCACGATCTGGCCATTATTCGTCACCACGCTGTAAGTTGATCCCGACCCGCCGCTGCCCACCGACACCCAGTAATCATTTCCCTGGCCGCCGATATGGGTGAGACTCAAGGAATAATCGTTGTTTGGATTAAGCAGGTTCGTCGTGGACAGCGCGTTCAGCGCGAAATAAGAAACATCGCCGCCCTTGCCGCAGGTCATCGTTACGATCCCGTTGTTCATCGTCACCGTGCCATTGCCGTTGTCCATCAGCGTGACGTTGGCGGCGGACACAATGAGCGTTGAACCAAACAAGACTGCGCCTGCAGCCAACAAACTGTAATAAAATAGTTTCATGGATTCTATTAAAATAATTGAAGTTTGTAAAATGTCAGCGGCAAATTGGGGTTGAGATTGTTGGTCAATACGAAACCGCCCGCCGCGTCAAATCGGTTGGTGGTCACCGACGTCCACTGCGCCGCCGCCAGGTTGGTGGTTGACAGCAGCACAAACGGCCAGCTGTTGACGCCGCCCGAACCGCTTACGACCAGCTGGCCGTTGGTGATTTTGAGGCCGGCGATGTTTGGTGGAGTCAAAATGACGACGGACAGGGTTCCGGAATTGTTCAGCTCGTTGGTGTTCCAGACCAGATTACCGGTCAGCAATGGCAGCACAAACCCGGCAAAGGAACCGGCGTAGCTCGTTGCATTGAACAGTTTGAAACTGTCTCCGGCAGCGAACGCCGCCGCGCCGATATTCGTCACATTCAACGTGCCGCCTTCGGTCAAGGTGCCGGAGATTTTCACCGAGTCATTCGTCAGCGGCGAATGCTGGACTTGCACGAAGGTGGTGCTGCCTGCCGCTAGCGTAAGGTTGTTGCTGATGGTCAAGGTGCCGAGCGGATTTCCCGGTGCGAGCGCGCCGCCAGAATTCACCGTCACCGGCCCGGAAATAGTTCCATTGCCTCCCAGCGTGGCGCCGCCGGCCACCGTCAATCCGGTGCAGGTGTTTGTTCCCATCAACGTCAGCACGCCGTTTGCTGCGGTGCTGTTCACGGTCAACGCGCCATTGCCGCCAACCGGGCCGTCCAGGGTCACGCGGTTGCCGTTCACGTCCAGCGTGCCGCCGCCGGGGTTTACCGAGATCGTTTGAGTTGAAATATCATTGGTGTTACCGGCCGCCCATTGGAGCGTGCCGCCGTCAAAGGTCACGCCCCCGGTGCCGAGGGCGCTGGCGGCGAAATTCAGGATGCCACCGGCCAGATCGGTGCCACCGTTGTAAGTGTTGGTGCCGGTCAAAGTTATCATCCCGGTGCCGAGCACGGTCAGGCCGCCATCCGGCGAGCCGCTGCCATGAATCAGGCTGGCCGCAATGGTGACGTGTTGGCCGTTGTTATCAATCACCGCGCCGCCGGCCAGCACATTCGCTGCGAGCGCAGGCAAAGCCGGCAGAAAAGTCGATCCGCTGGGATCGTTCGTATATGCCTGCAACATGCCGCCGTTTAAATTGATGGTGGACTGATACCCGCCGCCACCAGAGGTGGCCAGAAATTTGCCCGCTATCAGGGTGCCTCCGTTCAAGTTGAGCACGTCATTTTCGGTGGTGGATCCGCCTTTGGTTTTGTTCAAGTCAAAGCTCCCGGAAATGGTAAGAACGCCATTATCCTGCACGGTCACGAAGCAGCCGTTGGGAACCCGGCCGGCATAATTGCCTCCAAAGGTGAGCGAAGCCGCAGTCAGGCTGGCGTCATTTTCCACCGTCAATGTGCCGTTTGCGGGGTAGCCGTTGCCCGCGCCATCGGCGATTAAAATGGTGCCGCTGGTGGTAACCATCGCCGAATCTATGATGTTCAAATTGCACACGCCCGAGTTGCCGCTGATGTCTAAAGTGCCGGTGGTGGTCAGGTTGCCCACGCCGCCTAAAGTCAGCGTTCCATTTAGAATTGTTGTCCCACCGGAATAGTTTGCGCCGCCGGTGGCACCGGAGCCAATCGTCTGCGCTCCCGTTCCCGCCTTCGTCAGTGAACCGCCGCCAGACAAGGTGCCGGCGTAAGTGGTGGTGGTATTATTATTGCCCACCGTCAAGGCGGTGGCGGCGGCGGCGTTATTTTGCAAGGCGAGATTGTAACCCGCACCATTGGCCAGCGCGCCCACGGTGAACGCCTTGCCCGTCACGGAACTGTCGAACACCACGCTGCCGCCGTTCATATTCAACGTGCTGTTCTGCAAGGCACTTTGGTTGGACAATTTCAATGAACCCGCGCTGACGGTGGTGATGCCGGAAAAATTATTACTCGCGGATAGCGTAAGCGGACCGGGGCCGAGGAAATTAACATCGTTCGTGCCAAAGATGCCGCCTGAAATCGTCAGCGCATTGGCCGAGGCGTTGCTCACATTTAGATCTGTGTTGAGATAAACGGGTGCAGAAATAGTGTCGCCCTGACTTGCGGCCAGTTCCACCAGCGCCGCCTGGCCGGGCGTGTTGTCGAAGGTGAGCGCACCGCCATTGCCAGAGAGATTGAATGCGCCGCCGGTGGCACCGAGACTCAAGCTGCCGACGACGTTGGTCCGATTGAGATTGACCATTTGATTGGCGGTGATGGCGGCATTGGCCACGGCCACCGCTTGCGTGGCGTTGGGAAAGGCCGCGCCGTTGGTCCAGTTAAAATCGACGTTCCAGCTTTGCGCCGCAGCGGTGACGGTGTTGGTCCAATAAACCGGCGGCGGCCCGGCAAATGGCGTGGCACTGGCCTCCAGCGAATTGACGCTGCTGCCGGCGGGGCCGGTGGCATAGACCACATAGTAATAGTTGGTGCCGTTGCGCAGGCCGGTGTCGGTATAAGTGGTATTAGTCGTGCTGACGACGGTGATGGTTTCATTGCCGCTGTTGGTGCCTCGGAGCAGGACAAAGTTGGTTGCGGCGGCGACGGCGTTCCAGTTCAACGCCACCTGCGCATTGCCCGGCACGGCAATCAGTCCGGTGGGAATGGCGAGCGGTGCCGTGAAGACATTGGTCAAAATGTAGGTGGTGACGGAATACGGAATCAGCGTGGTGGAAAAACTTTTATTCGCCACGGTCACCGCTGGCTGGCTGGCGAGATTCAAATTTCCGGTCGCGGCGGTGCGAATAACCGCTCCCGTCGCCGGCAGCCCGGTGAACCCGGCGAGGCTATAATTCAAATTCAAACTGCCGGAAGTGTCGTTGACCGCCACGATGACCAACGTCTGGTTGGTGGGATTATAGGCGGCGAGGGAATAGTTGTCATTGACGCTGATGATTTTGAAACCGGGCCGGATGTATTCGCTGAACTGGCCCATCACATAAAATTTTTCGTTGATGGTGTAGGCTGTGTTGCCGCTGCTATCAAGCGGATTGAGCAGGAAACCCCAGCCGCCGGCGTTGTCCACCACCTGCCAATAAATCCAGGCGCGTAATTTCGCACCGGTGACGTCATCGTGGATGCGCCGCGCCATGGTGATGCCGCGGCCGTCGCTGTCGCCGTATTCGGAAAGCCATGCGGGCTTGTTCAGGCCGGCCGCCAGACTGCCCAGGCTGCCCGGATTTTTCGTGCCATAGGCGTGGGAGGAAATCAGTGTGACATTGTTCACGGCGGTGCCGTAGGCGTTGATGGCCGTGGCGGCGTCTGGTTCGTTGTAGGTCTCGGGCGCGTCAATGCCGGTGGCGAGTTTCTGCGCGGACAAGGCGGCGCTCAAATCATTGACCATGCGCGCCTGCTGGCCGGAATCCATGTGACACCCTTCCTGCCCGCCGCCGTAACCCCACGGTCCTTCCGGTTCGTTCATTGGCGTGACCAGTTCAAAGTTGATGCCGTCCAGCACTGTCAGATTGCTCACCACCGTGGCGAGATAGCTGGCAAAGTTAGTTTCGTAAGCCATCTGCAAATTGTCATTGTGACCGTTGGTCATCGCGCCGGTGACGCTACCGCTGATGGTCATCCACCACGGTGGCGAATTGGCAAATGCCTCCACGTGATTGGCACCCAGCGCGACGGCCTGCTTCAATATCCAGCGCTGGTTGGTGTCCGCGTTCCAGTTCCAAACGCCGTTCGTCGGCTCATAGCCGGGGATTTTGGCGCGGTATTGCAGCGTGTTGGGGATATTCGGATTTTCCCCGCCGCCAATGTTGTAACGGACGATGTTAAGCTTGAGCGTGGTGAAGGCGAGCGCCGCATAGTTAGTACGATTGGCGTAGCCGCCGCAGACATTGGCCCACCAGCACAACGACGTTCCCCAGCCCTGATAATTTGTCACCAGCACGGTCGTCGGATCCACCGTGGCGTTGATGGTCTGCGCCTGCGCCGCTGGCAGGAATGCCAGGATCCCCAGAAACAGGGAAAAGCGACAACGCGCTTGTTTGCCTACCGGCGGGAGGTGATGTTTATTGCTGGCTAAATTGTTCAACTGGATGCGGTGGTGACTCAATATCATATGCTTTAACTCCCTGACCGGCAAGCGGCAGCTGAAGTTTTACGGCTTTGCCCGTCTTTCATCGGCATTTCAGGTTCTTGAATGGAAGATTTCGGCTCGCCTCGATTTGCGGTCTTGGCCGACGGCCACCATCATCCACGGTCACAATGTAGTGGCGGGCATCCTGCCTGCCGTAAAGCCGGGGCTTCCAGCCCGGCGGATAAAATCGCCAGCCAGCCACACGTCCCCGAACAGCTTGCAACGCGGTCAACTCGTCCGGCTGGTTCCGGGCGGCAAGATGCCTCCCTCTACATCAGGCAGGATGCCTGACGCTACGGGGATGGGCGTAAAGAGGTCCTGGTTTCATTCAAGGTTAAATTCATCTGGTTCCTTGGCTTCCGTCTCCCATTGCGTGACGCGGCTATCGCCTGTCCGCTGGTGCGCTTGTGCCAACAATTCCTGCCGGAAGGTTTCACTGCCCAAACACCAAACGCGCCGGATTTTCTTCAACTCCACGACCAGCTGAAAATGATTCCGCATCAGGCCATACGCATGCACCTGCCAGCCGGACTTGATGCCGACCTCACCCAAGGTGGTCACGAACCGCTGGCGGTCAAAATCATCGACGAAGATCGGCTCGCGGCGATCGCCGCGATTCATCAAATGATAAATCGCTCCGGGATATTCAATCCATAGCTGCTGGGGCATGAAACCGGTTTAACTCCCCAACGCAAGACTGTCAAGACCTGGACTGACCCCTTTACATTTTCATTTTTTGAGGGGGTAAAATTTCAATGGAAAGCTGCTCCAAACCGATGGCAAAAGGATGGATTTGGCGCTGGCCAACGATTGGTGCATGTTACCAGAGATTACCAAAGATGACCCGAAAGGCTGTTTGCTGGTTGCTGTTTTTTGGTTTTTGTGGGTAAGAGGATGGTTTAAATGAAATTTGGGTCGCGTGAAGGACGCGAATAAAGGCGAAGGAAAACAATCTTTCGTTTTCGCCGCCTTCACACTTGGCTCGCGAAATATAGGCGCTGGCCAACGGCTGGTGAAAGTGACCAAAGATGACTAAAGATGACTAAAGATGACCGAAAAATGAAATTTTGAGGGTGCCGAGGTTGCCGGGCGAAGCTGAGCAAGCTTCGCCCGGGCAGCCCGGAACGGTGCGGGACAAAATCCAGATGTCAAAGACCGGCCACGCCCGGCGGAGGGAAACCCCCACCCGCCGCCGGCTCGGCATTTCCCCAATGGTCGTCGTCCGACGGCAGAGGCCGCCGAACATGTTGTATGTATAATTTAAAGATACAAATGTGTCAAGTGAATATTTTGGAAAGCCGAGGCGCGATGCGGGACCATTGGCAGTTGGGAGTTGGCAGTTGGCAGCTGGCTTCGTTTTGGCCCAGCTATAGCGGTTGCAAACCGGCGCCGGTGCCAAAGGCTCGCCCACTAAAATCCTCGCTCCGCGGCGCCACATCATATCTATCAATGCGCTAACTGATGGACATATCGGTTTTGCTCAAGCTGGCCGCAGCGCCCGAGGACGGGCGCACTCCGAATGCATTTTGAAAACACGGTATAGGAACATCGCCGCGGCAACCCCCATCAAATTCAATTTGGTTCAGCCACTTTGTTCCTCAATTTCAGCCACTTCGTTCCAACCCTGCTTTCGTAAAAAATCTTCGTCCGATGATGGTTGTCTGGTAGGTTTGGCTGCCGCCAAAATTTGCCATGAAATTTTCGAACACCCGCGCCCGACTTTGGTTGGTGCTGTTTTCGTTCTGCGCTGTCGGCCCGGCCCGCGCCGCCGCCCCGCTGGTTTTTGCCGGCGCGTCGCCGCTGGCGTGGTCGGTGCGGCTGGCGGATTCTGAAATGGCGCGGCGCGGCGATTCGCCGGCGTGGAAACCGGGCGGCAAGGCAAAATGGGATTATACCGTCGGCCTGTTCACCCTGTCGCTGCTCAGGCTGGACGCCGCCGCGCCGGACGGGCGTTACCTCGCCTTTGCCACGAACGCCATCGGCTCGTTCATCGCGCCGGATGGAACCATCCAGACTTACGCGCCGGCGGAATATCAGCTCGATGCGCTGAACTCGGGCCGGACGGCGCTCGCGCTCGGGCAGCTTACGCACGACAAACGCTATCAATACGCCGCGGCAAGCTTGCGCCGCCAGCTCGACACCCAACCGCGCACGCCGGACGGCGGCTTTTGGCACAAGCAGAGATACACGAATCAAATGTGGCTCGACGGCACTTATATGGCGGCGCCATTTTATGTCGCCTACGCGAAACTTTTCGGCGAGACGAACGCCTTCGATGACGTGGCGAAGCAAATCCGCCTGATTGACGAGCACACCTACGATGCGCAAACCGGCTTGAATTATCACGGCTGGGACGCCGCGAAAATCCAGCCGTGGGCGAATCCGGCCACCGGCTGTTCCTCGAATTTTTGGGGCCGCGCGGAAGGCTGGTATGCCATGGCGCTGGTGGATGTGCTGGATGACTTCCCCACGAACCATCCGGCCCGGCCGCAGCTCATCGCGACGTTCCAGAAAGTGTGCGCCGCCGTGGTGAAATATCAGGACGCCAAAACCGGTCTGTGGTGGCAGGTGCTAGGCCAGGGCGACCGCCCAGGGAATTATCGGGAGGCCACGGCGTCGGCGATGTTCGTCTATGCCTTGGCGAAGGGCGTGGACCACGGTTATCTGCCGCCCAGCGACGCGCTGGTGGCGGCGCGAGGGTTTGACGGCATCGTGAAAAATCTTCTGCACGATGATGGCGGCGGCCAGTGGTCGCTGACGCAATGCTGTTCCGTCGCGGGCCTCGGCGGCTCGCCCAGCAACGGCAAGATGCGCGACGGCAGCTTTGATTATTACATCGGCGAGCCGGTGGTGAAAAACGATTTGAAGGGCGTCGGCCCGTTCATCCTGGCCGGCATTGAATTGCAGCGGCTCGCTGGCGATGCCGCGCCATAGCCAATTTATGTTTTCGACATCTAAAACGGCATCTGTTATCCGATTCCCTGCCAAATGAAAAACACATTGTCCCGGGCGGTCGGATTCATCGCGGCGATTTTGTTCGTGGCGCAGGTTCCGTTGCGGGCGCAGACAAATGTTCCCGCCATTGCGCCGCAGGCCGTGCTGGGCATCATGCAACGCGTCGGCGACTGGCAGCTCGCGAATTCCGCCACGAATCGTCCGACCGGCTGGATTCAAGCCGTCGGCGACATCGGCATGATGGCGCTCGCGGGCATTTCCGGCGACGCCAAATACCGCGATGCGATGCTCGCCAAGGGCGAAACGAACGGCTGGCGACTGCCGCAGTTTGGCAAACGCCAATACCATGCCGACGACCAGTGCATCGGCCAGGTTTGGACGGAGCTGTATTTTCGTTATCGCGAAAACCGCATGATCGCGCCGCTGCGCGAACATTTTGACTGGATTCTCGATCATCCGGCACCGGCGTTGAAGGGGCTGGACAGCCGGCTGGGGCAGGATCAATGGTCCTGGTGCGATGCGCTTTTCATGGCGCCGCCGGCGTGGCTGCGGCTTTACGCGGCCACGGCTGACCCACGCTATCTGGATTTTGCCGTGACAAATTTCTGGCGCACGACGGATTTTCTTTACGACACGAACGCAAACCTCTTTTACCGCGACAGCACGTTTTTCAAGCAGATCGAAAAGAACGGCGCGAAAATGTTCTGGAGCCGTGGCAACGGCTGGGTGCTGGCCGGCATCGTCCGCTGCCTGCAATATCTGCCGATGAATGATCCCAGCCGGCCGCGCTTCGAGCAGTTGTTCAAGGACATGGCGGCAAAAATCCTCCCGCTCCAGCAGCCGGACGGACTCTGGCGCGCGAGCCTGCTCGACCCGCAGGATTATCCGACGCCGGAAGCCAGCGGCTCGGCGCTGTTCACCTACGGTTTGGCTTGGGGCGTGAACCAAGGGCTGCTCGACCGTGCGAAATATGAACCCGCCGTGCGCCAGGCGTGGCTGGCGCTGGTCGGCTGCGTGAATGACGACGGCCGGCTCACCCACGTTCAACCGGCCGGCGACCGTCCGGTTCAATTTTCGGCGGATGCCACGTCACCTTACGGCGGCGGCGTCTTTTTGCTCGCGGGCAGTGAGGTTTACCGGATGGCGGTTTTAGAGAGCAGAAGCTCAAGCAACTTTGCACAGGGTGTTCCTTTTGGAAAAATTCTTATTGAAGTTACAAACCCTTCAGATTTCCGACGAGATAACGAAACCGTGCAATTGCAATTAGCTGCTTGGAATCAAGATCGTTCTCATTACACCCCTGACCAGTTTTCAAAAATGATCGTTATGGACGGCGTCTCGTCGCGCATTTTAGATTCTCAAACTTACACTGGTACCGAACCGAATCTTCCGATAAATAAATTATTCCAAGTTGACCTTGCGCCGGGCGAGACGCGGACGTTTTATATCTTGGATGCAACTGCGTTGCCTGCCGTGCCGCCGCCCATCGTGAAAACCTTTGCGCGTTTCGTGCCGGAACGTTATGACGATTTTGCGTGGGAAAGCGACCGCATCGCGCATCGTGCCTACGGTTTGGCGCTCATCAAGGCGGAGCACACGATCAGCAGCGGGCCGGATGTGTGGATCAAGACCTACCGCAATCTCATGGTCAATGAGATGTATGCCAGCGGCCATTACCACATGGACAACGGCGACGAGATGGATGATTTCCGCGTGGGCAACAGCCGGGGCTGCGGCGGGCTGGGCATCTGGGACGGAACCAAGCTGCACGTCTCCAGCAATTACAGCCATTGGAAGCTCATCACCACCGGTCCGATCCGTTCGGAATTTGAACTGACTTACGATGCGTGGGACGCCGGCAACGGCCGGATGGTTTCCGAGACGAAGCGTTACAGCATTGACGCCGGTTCCTATTTCACCAAGGTGCAAAGCACGTTCGCGAGCGACGAGATTGTCACCAAACAGGCGCCGCTGACCATCGGCATCGGCTTGGCCGAGCGCGCGTGTCCGACCAACCGCGAGGAATTCATCACGCACGATCAGGCCGAAGGCTGGCTGGCCTACTGGCAGCCGGAAGACCAACCGAAAGGTGTCATCGGCGACGCCATCATTCTGGCCAAGGGCACCGTGCAAACATTCACGAACGACAATCCGAATCTGCCGGACGCGAAACTGCTCGCCATGGTGCCGCAGCCGACGCATGAAGGTTATCCGCCTATCCGTAATATGCTGGCCATCACGCCGGCCGAGGTCGGCCAGCCGCTGACTTACTATTTCGGCGCGTGCTGGGATCGCAGCGGCGATTTTACGAATCACCTTCAGTGGGAGAATTATGTGAAGCGCTTCGCCGAGCGCCGCGATCAGCCGTTGCAGGTGACGGTGGGAAATTAAAGCTGGAAAAGTGTCGCGCGAAGGAGGCGAAGGAAGCGAAGAAATCTTTCACCTACGTAAATTTCGCAGTCCGCGCGCGAAATGGTTTTTTTGACGCCCCGCGGTTTCAATACGCGATCAATGAGCGGACGGGGAAGCCGGGCAATTGGTCGCGACCGTTCAGGAATTTCAGCTCGATGAGGAAGCCGGCTTCGAGGATTTTTCCGCCGAGCTTTTGCACCAGCGCGGCGGCAGCGGCGGACGTGCCGCCGGTCGCCAGCAAATCGTCAATCAACAGCACCCGCGCGCCGGGCCGCAGCGCGTCGGTGTGGATGGCGACGGTGGCCTGACCGTATTCCAGCGCGTAATCCTGCTCGAGGGTGGTAAACGGCAGTTTGCCCTTTTTGCGAATGGGCACAAAGCCGGCGTTCAGCTTGCGGGCGGCGGCGGCGGCGAAGATGAAGCCGCGCGCGTCAATGCCCACGACGGCATCAATGCTGCCGGGCGAAAATTTTTCCGTGAGCAGGTCAATCGCACCGGCGAACAGCCGCGCGTCGGCGAGCACGGGCGTGATGTCCTTGAACTGGATGCCGGGCTTGGGAAAATCCGGGACGTTGCGGATGGCTTTTTCGATTTCAGCGGCGGTGACGGCGGCGGGCATGGCTCAAAGTTCCTTGTGCTTGGTCTTCTCCAGTTTTTCAATCATTTTGCGAAGCTTGCGCAGCGCGAGGTTCTGGATTTGGCGGACGCGTTCACGCGTAACGCCGAATTTCTCGCCGACCTCCTCCAGCGTTTTTTCGTTGCCGCCGTCGAGGCCGAAACGGTAGCGCAGAATCGTCGCCTCGCGGTTGTCGAGATGCTTGACCATGTCCTGCAACATGCCGGTGACAGTCTTGTCCTCCAGCTCGTCGTAAGGATTCACGGCGCGTTCGTCCTCGACCATCTCGGAAAAATTGTTGGAGTCGTCGTCGCCCACCGGCGCGTCAAGCGAGGCGGGGCGGATGGACGCGGTGCGCATCTGCGAGACGCGCGCGGCGGTGGTGCCGAGTTCGGCGGCCAGTTCCTCGTCGGTGGGTTCGCGGCCCAGATCCTCCTGTAATTTCATCGCCGTGCGGCGCATCCGGGAAATCTTGTCCACCAAATGCACCGGCAGGCGGATGGTCTTGGACTGGTTGGCGAGCGCGCGCTTGATGGACTGCTTGATCCACCACGAGCCGTAGGTGGACAGCTTGCCGCCCTTTTTCGGGTCAAAGCGTTCGACCGCTTTCATGAGGCCGATGTTGCCTTCGCTGATGAGGTCGAGCAGCGGCAGGCCGATGCCTTCGTAATCGCGGGCGATTTTCACGACCAGGCGCAAATTCGCCTTGATCATGTGTTCGCGGGCTTTTTTGTCGCCCTTCTTGATTTTGGCGGCGAGTTCAATTTCCTCCTGCGGCGTGAGCAGTTTCACCTGGCCAATTTCGCGCAGGTAAAGCCGGATGGCGGAATCGCCGTCGTGCCGCTCGGCTTCTTGGCGGAGAAACCGCGTGGTGTCGCCCTCGGCCGGAACGGGGATCGGCCCATCCACCGGCACCACGATGGGCACGGGTGGCGGTGGAACAACCTCAAGTTTAGCGGGCGCGGAAACTTTTTTCTTCCGCCGCACCGGAGCCGGTTTGCGTTTTAATTTTTTCGCCGCCATGAGTGGGGTGGAAAGTTAAGCCCTGCGC
>Ga0302200_10001400_pt1 | contig 22531 bp, 15 predicted proteins | sample II_Bog_N3_1_FD_194585 | JGI IMG/M metagenome (GOLD analysis project Ga0302200, IMG submission 194585) | Peat permafrost microbial communities from Stordalen Mire near Abisko, Sweden - II_Bog_N3_1 | ecosystem: Environmental > Terrestrial > Soil > Wetlands > Peat | place: Sweden: Abisko... | reverse complement strand
CGATGCGGGATCGGCCGATTGCAGCGGCGAGATCGGTTTCTCCGCGGGCGTGGGTTACGACCAGGTAACCGGGCTCGGAACCGTAGACCTATACAACCTGGCCTGTGCATGGCCGGCCAACCCCAGTGCGACCGTCGCTCCATGTCCGATCGACACTACGACCACGATTACCGCAGCCAGCACCTCGCCGTCGGTGAATGTCTCGGATAACTTCACGATCGCGGTTGCGTCCACGACGGGGACAACCGTTCCCACGGGGACTGTGAGCGTTACTGTGGACGCGGGGACGCCGGTGTCTGAGACCCTTGTGGCTGGCTCCTACACTTACTCGACCAACTTCTCCACTGCTGGGAACCACACTATTGTGGCTGCTTACTCGGGCGACGCCACACATGCAGCATCTACGGGGGTTGTGTTGGTGACTGTGCTGGGGACGTTCAGTCTTACGCCAACCATGCCGGCGGCCATCGCGCCTGGGTCAACTGCTACTTCCACGGTTACTCTGGCTTCGGTAGGCGGATATGCGGGGACGGCTACGGTGACCTGCGCGCTGACCAGTTCTCCGGCGGGCGCATCGGTTACGTATGCGCCAACGTGCAGCGGCGGGGGCTCAGGAAATCCGGTGATCTTGCCCGGGGCCACGCCACCGACACTGACGTTCACGGTTAGCACGACCGCTGCAGGGAGCAGCGCGGAACTGGTTTATCCTTTGTATTATGAGCACGTTGGGAGGCACGGTGGCTGGGCTGGCGCGGGCGGCGGCGCGGCGCTGGCGTTGCTGTTGTTTGTGGGGATTCCGGCGCGGCGGCGCAGTTGGCGGTCGCTGGTTGGCATGCTGGTGTTGATGGCCGCGCTGGGCGGGCTGGCAGGTTGCGGAGGCTCTGGGAGCGGCGGCGGTACATCCAATTCAACTCCGGGAACCAGTGCCGGGACCTACACGTTCACCCTGAGTGGAACGGGAAGCCCGGCAACTTCGTCGGCTGTGACAGCAACCTTCACGGTGGTTGTGAACTAGGGATTTGACCGGGAGGAGGTGTTCCCGGGAGCTATTCTGACTGGCGGTGTGGACGCCGCCAGTGAGTCTGGCATGACGCCGTGAGTGCGGTTATATGCGCATGCTGCGACTGCAGAAATGACGTTGCAGCATGTGCTAATGTGTTCAGGCAAGCGCGTGAAAAAATAAGCAAAATGACATGTAGTAAGGGCGTTCTAAGCGTGTTTAAGGGCGTTATCGATGCACGTTTGACGCTCCTTTGAGGCGTCTTTTTGTGCGCAGGGTCGTTTTTTTGCATGCATTGCATGCAATGCATGCATGGTTCCGGCAGGATGGATTCATGGCGATGATCACGATCCGCGATCTTGACGCCGAGATCAAGCGCAGCCTGCAGGTTCGTGCCGCAATGAACGGGCGGCCGATGGAGGCGGAAGCGCGGGCGATTCTTACGGCGATTGTGACGTGTTTGCCGATTGTCGAGATGCCTGGGCCGGGACTCGCTGATCCTGAAAAGGAGTAAAGGTCCGGAATGCTTCCTCCCCGGTCCCCAAAGGCTAGGGACCGCGGGCACACTCAGCTTAATAATGGCGGCACGAGACCAGGGCACCCACCCCGACTTTCGATGCAGGCTATTTTGCAGCAATTTCGGGTTATTGGCGACCTTCGGATGTGCGCGTTCTGGGGAGCGGGTCTGAGGCGATGCCGGCTGAGGAATCGTGGGGGCTCTGGCGTTTGGTGTACTTGGCAACGTACATGGCAGCGTCGGCGCAGCTCAGGAGGCCATCCTTGGTGGTGGCGTCTTCAGGGTAGATTGCGATTCCTACGCTTGCCGAGCCGTGGAGGGAGTATCCATCGGTGACGAACGGCTCGTCGAGGGAGTGCTCAAGACGGAGAGCGACCTCTTCTACATCGGTGCGGCTGCGAACGACGGCAAGAAGCACGGCAAACTCGTCTCCGCCAAGGCGCGCGAGCATATCGTGGGACCGAAGCTGACGCTTCATGCGGACCGCAACTTCCTGCAGAAACAGGTCGCCGACCTTGTGTCCGTAGATGTCGTTGACCTGCTTGAACTCATCGAGATCGATGTAGATAAGCCCGAAGATGTGCGCCGTGGAGCGGGCAACTTCAATCTGCGCGTCGAGATACTTGTCGAGCGAGAAGCGGTTGTGAATATCGGTGAGCAGGTCGAATTCGGAGCGGTGCATGAGGTCGTCGTAAAGGCGGCGGGTTTCAATGGCCAGGGTAGCCAGGCCGGTGGCCATTGCCAGGGCCTCGCGCTCATTCGGTTGAGTTTGTGAGAGCGCCGCGAGTGCGGCGAAGATCTTGCCCAGCGGCGGCCCGGAGCGGGCTGGAATGTCCTCGTGAATGACACGGAGAGAGCTTAAATCCTGAGGATAAGCACCCAGGCGGGCTCCGTCGGCGATCTGGCACCAGCAGGGAGCGCCATTGAGCTTGAAGGAAGCCAGTTCGGCGATCTGCTCGATGATCTCGGCGAGGGGGCGGGAACCGTTGATGTCCTCAAGGATGCGGCTGCGGCGCTGTTCGAGGGCTGCGACGGCCTCGGTGCGAACAGCCAGCACTGTGGTTTGGCGGCGGACTCTGCGCTCAAGCAGCCAGCCACGCGCGCCGACGGCAAACACGATGGCGAGCAGGACGCCGACGAGGATCAACAGGTTTCGCACGTTGAGCAGAGATGGGTTGGCGAGCACGGTAATATCGCTGAACGAGCGGAGCAGGATGTTGAATGGGACTTCTTCGCCGGGGTTGACGGAATTGGGATCGACAACGGTGCAGATGCCGGTTACGCGGATTCTGGAGCCAACCGGAATCCGAACCATTGCCGGAAGCGCGGCGGTTGCGTAGGGATGGCGGTAGATGGCGGTAAAGAGGCGGCCGTCGGACTCGAGAACATATTCGTCCTGCGCGGCCTCGCGGATGTCAGTAACCACGACGCCGTCGATGGAGACGAGATCGTTCTGGTGGCCATCCGGTTTGTTGGGGCTCCAAAAGGCCAGCTGCATCCATGTTTCCGGCTGCGGGGTGACGGGCGCAGCGATGTGGCTATCTCTGATTTCGGCGTCGGTAAGGGTCAACAGGCGGTCGTGCGCGTCGGGAAAGCCAGTTGCGTCGGCCTCGTCGCCAACCTGCAGGGGCTCGCGGGTATGGGTTGCAATCCACAGGCTTTTGGATCCGGCTTGCAGCACAATGGCGGAGCCGGGCTGGTAGTAGGTGATGGTACCCTCAACCCGCACCCTCGGGGTGAGGTCGCGCATGTTGTAGACGGCGAGAACTTTGTCCATGGGCGTGGCGGGCAGGGTCCACGGACTGGCGCCGGCGTGATTGAGGACCTTGATATCGCCCAGCGATTGGACGTAGAGCACTACGCCTGTTTGCTGCATTTTGTTGTCGAACTTGCCCGCGGCAACACCGGTGATATCGACCTCGGAATCGAGCAGGTCTTTGAGGGCGGCTTCGTCGTCGCAGTCGAGGTTGGCCTCGAAGTGACCGCTCTCGGAGAGCATCTGCAGGCGGGCGCTGCGGACTGTGTTGGCTCCGCTGAGGATAATGTCGGCGGCGCGAACCACTGCGCGCAGGGAAATCAGGCGGGAGTCGTTTATGCCGCGAATCAACTCATCGAATCGAGCCGGGAGCGGTTTGAGAGGGGGGCCGTGGTGAAGCAGAGTCAGGCTGGTAGAGATGACAATGGGCCGGAAGCTTCCCTGGGTAGTGCCGCGGACCAGGATGCGATCGCCGGGAGCCAAAGCGATGTCCGATACTGGACGCACGAAGATGCATGCGTCTCCATCCTGAACAAAGAGCAGATTCTCATATCCGCGGAAGTAGGTGACGGTGGCCTCGAAAGCGACGGGGAGTGCCTGCCGCGCCTCGGCATTGGTGAGGGCTACGATGGCCTGGAGGGACTGCAGCGGAGTGGGCTCCGCCGCGGTGGCGGCCGCCAACGCCAGAATCATCGCCAGCACTGCAATCGATCTCTTCATAGTTACAAAAGCCTGCACTGGGCGTTGCAAAATCTTCTGCTTGCAAGGCCGCTCGACTTGATGGATTACCGAATCCGATTTCCCTATTGAAAACTAGCGCACGGAGCCGGTCGGAAATCATCGTCGAATAATATTACTCCCCGGGAAAGATCATGCAATAGCATGGTTGGGGCATGGCGGGTCCATCTCTTGTGGTGTGCTGGTTTCATCTTGCGCGGGGAGTGACCGGATCCGCGCAAGTGATGGGCCGATAAGCTTTAGCCGGCAGGGATTGGCTCGACGGACTTCTTGTTCCTCTTTGCCTGATACATGGCGGCGTCGGCGGCGTTGAGCAGACTGTCTCTGGTGGCGCCATTTTCGGGGTAAAGTGCAATGCCGACGCTCGCCTGGCATTGCAGGGCGTTGCCGGCGACGAAAAACGGTTCGTCGAAGCAGCGCTCGAGCCGGCGGGCAACTTCCTCGCAATCCTCGCGGTTGCGGGCCACCGGCAGGAGAACGGCAAATTCGTCTCCGCCCAGCCGGGCGAGAGTATCGACGGAGCGAATTTGATCTTTCATGCGGAGCGCCACTTGCTGCAGGTACAGGTCTCCGATGCGGTGCCCGTAGAAGTCGTTGATCTGCTTGAAATGGTCGAGGTCGATGTAAATGAGGCCGAAGATGGTAGCGCGCTGACGGGCGTCCTCAATTTGGGCATCCAGCCGTTTTTCGAGGGAGAAGCGGTTATTGATATCGGTGAGGAGGTCGAACTCGGAGCGGCGGAGCAGATCGGAGTATAGGCGGCGCGTCTCAATGGCCAGGGTGGCAAGTTCAGCGGCCAGGGCCAGCGCCTCGGATTCGATGTCGCGGGGTTTGGTGAGCGGATCGAAAGCGGCAAAGAGTTCGCCGAGCGGCGGCCCGGAGCGGGCTGGAATGTCACGTTTGACGATGCGCATCGCCGTTGGATTTTCCGGGTGGACGCCAAGTTGCGCGCCGTCGGTGATCTGGCACCAGCAAGGCGAGCCTTTCAGCTTGAACGAGACCAATTCGGTGATCTGCTCGATGATCTCGGCGAGAGGGCGGGAGCCATTGATGTCCTCGAGAATGCGGCGGCGGCGGCGCTCGATGTAAGCCAGTAATGCAGTCTGGCGGCGCACCCTGTGCTCAATGGCCCAGCCCCTTGCGCCCACGACAAACATGCAGACGAGCAGCAGGGCAACCAGCATCGTCAGGTTGCGGGTATTGATCATGGAGGGTTTGGCGACGACAGTTATGTCGTCAGTGGAACGTAACATGATGTCGAACGGAACCTGCGTGTTGAATGGGTTGGTGTCTTCGAGGATACAAATTCCGTTGACGCGGACTCGGGCGCCCACCGGAATCTCTTTCATGGGTGGAACCGTGTCTTCCGGATGACGGTAGATCGCAGTGAAGAGCTGGCCGCCATTGACCAGGACGTATTCGTCCTGAGCGGCTTCGCGGACCGAGGTGGCCACCTGGCCCTCGATTGATACCAGATCGAAGAGATTGCCGCTGGCCATGAGTTGCTTCACGGTGACCGGCTTCGGCGAGACCGGCTGAAATGTATTGCTGTCCTTGATTTCGGCCCGGGTCAGGATAACGGCACCGTTATGAACATCGGGGAATCCAATTGCTTCCGCGAGATCGCCAATCCTCAACGGGCTGCGCGTTTGAGTCGAGATCCAGAGGCTTCTGGGGCCGTCCTGGATGACAAGGGCCGAGCCGGGCTGGTAGTAAGTGATGGTGCCGTGGACTCTGACTCTCTGGGTGAGATCGTGCACCCGATAGTCAGGTAGAATCCGGTTCAGGGGAGTGAACGGTATGGACCAGGGGCTGGTTGTGGCGCGATTGAGAAGCTCGAAGTTGGCACGGCTGGTGACATCGAGACTGATCCCCGTGGGTTGCATTTTGCCGCCGAACCCGAAGGAGGCAATGCCGGTCACCGCGACCTCGGCGTCCAGCTGATCGGAGAGGGACACGGCATCGGGGCCGTCGACTAACGCTTCTATTGGTCCGCCTTCGGCGAGCATCTGGACGCGGGCCACGGGGTGCATCGGCAGGCTTGGGTTCTGAGTATCGTTTCGCATCTGCACATCGACAGTGCGAATTACGGCCCGGACCCTTACAAGCATGCAATCGAGCTTGCCGCGGATCAGATCGTCGTAGGTGGCCGGCACGGGGATGGGCAATACGCCGTGTTGGAGCAGCTTGATTCTCTTGGCGGCCACGCTTGGGCTGTAGTCCGCGTGCGTGGTTCCCGTTACGAGCACGCGGTCGCCGGGGATGAAGCTGACGCCCGCCGGCGGAGCCACATAGATCGCGTCGTCGCCATCCTGGACGAACAGCGTACGTTCCGACGCGCGGTTGAAGGTGACCGTAGCCTGGAATTCAACCGGCAAGCCCTTGTTGGCCTCGGCGTTGGTAAGTTCGTGAATCGCGCGCACCGAGGTAAGCGGCGCGGGCGCGGCGGCCAAGGCGGCCGGCGCCCATCCTAAAGCAATCACGAAGATGGAGATCCATTTATTCATCACGAAGATTCGTTGGAATCGGTTTCGCGCGGGCAAACTCCTCAGAGTCTTTATCGGCAAAGGAGTTGCACAATTCAGTTCCGGACAAAAAATCAGCCTATACCCTGGAGGGATGCGATGTCCTGCTGATTCTTTGGATGCCCAAAACCTTATGCTCGGTCTTTGGAGGTGGGATCCGGTTGGTGCTGGGCGGACAGCATGGCGCCGATCCGCCGCTTGGTTTTTTTTGTCACATACATGGCGGCGTCGGCGGCGCTGAGCAGGCTGTCTTTGGTGGACCCGTCTTCGGGGTAGAGGGCCAGGCCGACGCTTGCCGCGCCCTGCAGAACGCAGCCGCTGGCGTCAAACGGGTCGTCGAAGGAGCGTTCAAGGCGGAGGGCGATCTCCTCGACATCTGCACGGCTGCGCGCAACAGGAACCAGCACCACAAACTCGTCTCCGCCGAGCCGGGCGAGCACGTCTCCGGGCCGCAGTTGCTGCCTCATGCGGCGAGCCACTTCGTTCAGGAAGATATCCCCGGCCTGATGCCCAAACACGTCGTTTATCTGCTTGAAGTCGTCGAGATCGATGTAAATCAACCCGAATATCTCGGCGCTTTGGCGCGCAATTTCAATCCGCGCATCCATTTTCTTGTCAAGGGAGGCGCGATTATGAGTGTTGGTAAGCAGGTCGAATTCCGAGCGGTGCAGCAGGTCGTCGTAAAGCCTGCGGGTCTCGATTGCCAGCGTGGCCAGGCCAGCTCCGCCAGAAAGCGCTTCCAGCTCGATAGCGGAGAGTACCCTCCGCGAGGGCTCTCTGCCGATCGGGCGGGAAAGAGGGTTGAGACCGGCAAAAATCGCACCCAGCGGAGGTCCGGAGCGGCCGGAGATTTCGCTGCGGACCACCCGCAATCGATCCCGGTCCGGGGGAAACATACCCAGCCGCGCGCCATCGGCGATCTCGCACCAGCAGGGCGCGCCCTCCAGCTTGAACGAAATCATATCGGTGATTTCTTCCAGAATTTCGGCCAGCGGGCGGGATCCGTTGATGTCTTCCAGGATGCGGCTGCGCCGGCGTTCCAGAGCTGCTTCGGCCTCGGTGCGCGCGGCCATTGCGGCGGTTTGGCCATGCACCTTTCTCATCATCACCGCGCCCCAGGCCCCCACGGCTATTACCACCAGCAGCAGCACAATCACTGTGCGGGCCAAATTACGAATACTCAGCCATGAGGGATTTGCGACTACGGTGATATCGCCGAAGGAACGCAGCAGAATATTGAATGCCTTGTCGTAGTCGAATGGATTGGAGTTTTCCGGTATGCACACGCCCGTGACGCGGACGCTCGAACCCGGTGGAATCTCCTTCATGGGAGGAAGCGGAAGCAGGCTGGTTGCGGCCGGATGGCGGTAGACGGCGGTAAACAGCCGCCCATCCGCGGCCAGAATATATTCATCCTGTAACGCTTCGCGAACCTCCGTTACCACCTGCCCTTCGATCGAGACAAGATCGAAGATGTTGGCGCTGGTCGACAATTGCTTCCAGGTGGCGGGAAGAGGCGAAATCGGGGCCGGGACATGGGTATCCTCAACTTCGCTCCGCGTCAGGGCCAAAAACCCTGAGTGAATGTCCGGAAATCCGGTTACATCCGCCACATCGTCGATCTTCAAAGGGCTCCGGGTCTGGGTGGAGATCCAAAGGCTCCGGGACCCATCCTGCAGCACAAGCGCGGAGCCGGGCTGATAGTAGGTGATCGTGCCCCTGACCCTGAATCTTTGCGTGGAATCGTATACGCGAAACCCGTTGAAAACCTGATCCATGGGTGTGATGGGCAGAGTCCTGGGGCCGGCGCCGCCATGCTTGACGACCTTCACATCCGCAAGCGAGGAGACGTGCAGCACAATTCCCACCCGCTGCATTTTGCCGTCGAATTGTCCCGAGACAGCTCCGGAGACCTCAACCTCCGCATCCAGCAGGTCTTTGAGTGCGTCGCCGCTCGAGTTATTCACCACCGCTTCGATGTTTCCGCCGTCCGAAAGCATTTCCAGCGTGGTGCTTGGCCGATCGGCGCTCAACACAAGGTCGGCGGAGCGCACCACGGCATGGACGGACACCAGCCTGCAATCCAGCGGGTCGCTCATCAACTGGTTGTAGGTTACGGAAAGGGGCCTGGGCGGGGCGCCGTGATGCAGCAACGTAATTCCGCTGCTTTTCACATAGGGGTGAAAGCTGGGCTCTACTGTTCCCTTGATCAGAACTCGATCTCCGGAAGCCAGCTTCTCATTCGGATTGACAGCCACATAGATGGCCGCGTCTCCATCCTGGACAAAGAGCGCATCCTCGTAGCCTCGGAAGTAAGTGACTGTGGCCTGAAAGGCGACCGCATGCGCCTGCCTGGCGTCCTCGTTGGTTAGAGAGTGGATGGCCGCAAGCGAGGTAAGCGTTCCGGGCTGCTCGGCGGCGGCAGCCGCCGCCAATCCAAGAACGATCGCAAATGCGGGAATCAGGCTTCTCATCGTGAAGATTCCGGTACATCCGACGTACTTACTTCGGGCCCTTGAAACCATCTATCGGCAGCGGAAGAACTTCGTTTAGTCCCGCATGAAGAATGAAACTACTTCATGCGGCCCGGCGGTGTCCCGCCAAACCCGAACATCGCTTATGCTCAACGAATCCTTGCGCAATTGGAGGCGCGCGGATTGGGATTGGGCGAACATTAAGGGCTCAGCTGGAGCTCGATACGGATCGGCTCTTGGACGTTAGCCGGGGATTCGCGGATTCCGTGGATTCGGCCGCGCTTTTTTGCCGCGTATGTTTCGCCACGTACATGGCGGCGTCGGAGGCGCTGAGGAGGCTGTCCTTGGTGGCTCCATCCTCCGGGTAGAGAGCGATGCCGACGCTCGCCGAACCGCTTAGAACGTGCCCTTCCACCAGGAACGGATCGTCGAAGCTGCGTTCCAGGCGGTGGGCTATCTCGTCCGCTTCGGCGCGGTTGCGCACCAGCGCCACCAGCGCCGCGAATTCGTCGCCGCCCAGGCGCGCCAGCATGTCCTGCGAACGAAGCTGGCGCTTCATTCTCCTGGCTACCTCCTGCAGATAAAGGTCTCCGACACGATGCCCGTAGATGTCGTTGACCTGCTTGAATTCATCCAGGTCAATGAAGATGAGCCCGAAGACGCCGGCGGTTGCCCTGGCCTGTTCGATCAGCGCCTCGAGATGTTTGTCGAGCGAGAAGCGGTTGTGAATGTCGGTGAGCAAATCGAACTTCGAGCGGTGGATCAGATCCGAGTAGACCCTGCGCGTCTCAATGGCCAGCGTCGCCAGGCGCACTCCCACCGAAAGGACCTCGGCTTCCGGCGCGCCGGGTTCCGAGCCCCGGCTGAATCCGGCAAACAGCACTCCCAGCGGGGGGCCGGAGCGGCCGGGAATATCCTGGCGGGCAAGTCGAAGCGACTCGGCATCGGGTGGAAAATTGCCCAGCCTCGCGCCGTCTGCAACTTCGCACCAGCAGGGTACGCCGCCCAGGCTGAACGAAGCCAGTTCCGCAATCTCCTCCAGAATCTCGACCAGCGGCCTGTTTCCGTTGATGTCCTCCAGAATCCGGCTTCGCCGATGCTCCATCTGGGCCATGCGCCGCTCCAGGGCGGCTTCCGCTTCAATGCGGGTAGAGAGCGCAGCCGTCTGGCGGCGTACCTTTCGGTTCAGCGTCGCACCCCAGAAAACCGAAGCAGCCACCACCACCAGAAGCACTGTGACGATGCGAATCAGGTTTTCTATGTTCAGCCAGGAAGGCTCGGCGACGACCGCGATGTCGCCGGGGGTTCGCAGCAGAATCGTGAACGGCACCTGGGCATTGAAGGGGTTTGAATCGTCCAGCATGCAAATGCCGGTGGCGCGAATGATAGAGCCCAGCGGAATCGTTCTCATGGGCGGAGTCGGCCCGGTAGCCATGCTGCCCACCGGTGGATGCCTGTAGATTACAGAGAACAACCGACCGTCGGCTACCAGAACATACTCGTCCTGGGAAACCTCCCGGACCTCGGTCACCACCTGGCCTTCGATCGAGACAAGATCGAACACATCCCCGCTCATTACCAACTCGCCCCACGTCGACGGGTGCGGCGTAATAGGAGCCTGCGTGTTAGTATCTTGGATCTCCCCATTGGTTACCGTTAGAAAACCGTCGTGAAGGCCGGGAAAACCCGTCACGTCGGCCACATCGCCGATTTCGAGCGGCGTGCTCGAATGCGTCTGAATCCACAAACTCCTGACGCCGTCCTGCAGCACAATGGCGGAACCGGGCTGGTAGTAGGTGATGGTTCCGTGAACCCGGATCCTTTGCGAGTGAACGTCCACGTGATAGCCGGCCAGCACCCGGTCCATGGGCGTAATGGGAAGCGACATTGGACTCGTGCTCGCGCGATTCAGAATCTTCACATCCGCAAAGGAAGAGACGTGGAGCAGCACCCCCGTCTGCTGCATCTTGCCGTCGAACATCCCGGAAAAAGCCCCGGTCACTTTAACATCGGCGTCAAGAAGGCCATCAAGCAGCTTTGGGTCGTCGCTGTCCACCACTGCTTCGAACGTGCCCCCAGCGGTCAGCAGTTGCAAGACGATACTGCGCACATCCGAGCTGAACGTTATGTCTGCTGCGCGGACCGTGGCCCGCACGGAGACTTCCATGCAATCGTGCTCGGCGCGGATCAGCTCGTCGAAGGTTGCCGGTTCGGGTTTCGGCATCTCGCCGTGGTGAAGCAATGTAATGTCGCTGCTCAATATAAAGGGGCGAAAGCTCTCGTGGGTTGTTCCTTTGATAAGGATGCGATCGCCGGGAACAAGCTTGTCATTGGTCGTGGCCTGTACATAGATCGCCACGTCGCCGTCCTGGACGAACATCGTCTTTTCGTAACTGCGGAAATAGGTGACGGTGGCTTCGAAAGCGACCGGAACTGCGTGGCTGGCCTCTTCATTCGTCAACAAGTGGACGGCGCTAAGCGTGGTGAGCGGGGAAGGTGAGGCGGCCCATGCGCACATAGCGCAGCCGAAAACCATCACAACCGCTGAAATCCACTTCTTCATTCCGTACGACCTTGCGCGCCGGATCGGCCGGCCCAGTCCCTGACTATGCATATCGGCAGAATCCGGCCACTCGATCAGCCCGGAGTGAAAGCCTTCGGCGCGCCCGCTCGAAGACCGAATCCGCAGGATCTTCGCGCACAACAATCCTACGCTCCTGTAAATCTGTTGTAATTACCATTTTGGTGTATGGCATCTGCATCTTGCGGGTGCTCCGGAGCGATTCCATGTCGAAAGCGGGTGAGAAAACCACTTCCGTTGCGTCCTTTGCGCACAGCGGCACGCATGCGCTCCCTACGCGCCGAATCCGGGTCATCGGCGTTCCCCTCGATATGGGCGCAAGCCGCCACGCTACGCCTGGCCGGCTCAAATATGCAATCTACAATCTAAGTTGAAATGACGAAAAAACTCCGCGTAGGCATTCTCTTTGGCGGGCGCAGCGGCGAGCATGAGGTTTCGCTCCTCTCGGCTGCCTCGGTCTTGAACGCAATCGACCGCAAAAAGTTCGACGTCGTGCCCATCGGCATTACCAAGGACGGACACTGGCTGGCGGCCGGCGATGCGCGCCACCTTCTGGATGGCGACCAAAGCCCCGTGGCACAGCGGTTGCGAGCCGGCGACCCGGAAGCTACTCCGGGAGCCAAGCTCCTCCAGGAAGGGATTCCCACCCTGCTCGCCCCGGAGCCGTCCGAGACTCGCGCCGACTTGGCTTCGGGTCGCCCTCATCCGCCGGCAGCGAATCTCGATGTGGTCTTCCCGGTTCTCCACGGCACCTTCGGCGAGGATGGAACCATCCAGGGTTTGTTCGACCTGGCCGGAATCGCCTACGTGGGTTCCGGCGTGCTGGGGTCGGCCGCCGGCATGGACAAGGACGTGATGAAGCGCCTGTTTGCGCAGGCGCGCCTGCCCATTGTGAAGCATGTCGCGCTGCTCAGGGCAGAGTGGGAGAACCACCCGCGCAAGGCCATCCAGCAGGTCGAGGCGGCGCTCAGGTATCCGGTGTTTGTGAAGCCGGCGAACCTGGGCTCCTCGGTTGGAATCAGCAAGGCGCATGACCGCAAGGAACTCGGTCCGGCGCTCACGCTGGCGGCCAAATACGACCGCAAACTGATCGTGGAGCAGGGGGTCGGCGGCAAAAAGGCCAAGGCGCGCGAACTCGAGGTCGCCGTGCTGGGCAACGACTTGCCCCAGGCCAGCGTGGTGGGCGAGATCATTCCCGGCAAGGAGTTTTACGACTACGAGGCGAAGTATCTTTCCGAGGGTTCGGTGCCCGTGATTCCCGCAAACCTGACCCGCGCCCAAACGAAGCAAATCCGGGAGATGGCGGTCTCGGCGTTCAAGGCCTGCGACCTTTCCGGTTTGGCGCGCGTGGATTTTCTGATGGAGCCGGACGGCAAGCAGCGCGTTTATCTCAACGAAGTAAACACCATGCCGGGGTTCACCCGGATCAGCATGTTTCCCAAACTGTGGGAGGCAACGGGCCTGCCCTACACGGAACTAATTTCGCGGCTGATTGAGCTGGCGCTCGAGCGCCACGGCGAAAAGACCAGAACGACGTACAGCAGGGACTAAGGACTAAGGGGCTAGGAAACGGCAAGACAGCGGGTTTGTGTGCTTTCTAGTCCCTTTTCCTTAGTCCCTCAGTCCCTTGGTCCCTGTCTTTCAACCCTTGGCCACGGCGAACCGCTTGTTCACCTCGTGCCAGTTCACCACGTTCCACCACGCCTCAAGGTATTTCGGGCGCAGGTTCTGGTATTTCAGATAGTAGGCGTGTTCCCACACGTCGTTGCCCAGAATGGGATAAAGCTCCTGGCTCAGCGGCGAATCCTGGTTCGCCGTGGTAATCACCTTCAGCTTGCCGCCCGTGAACACGAGCCAGCCCCAGCCGGAGCCGAACTGCTTGGCGGTTGTCTCGTTGAAGGTCTTCTTGAAGGCGTCGAAGTCGCCGAAGTCGGCCGCAATCTGGTCGGCGATTGCCCCGATGGGCGGGCCACCAACGCCGTCGGAACCCACAGGCCCCATCAGATGCCAGAATGCGGTGTGGTTCGAATGCCCGCCACCGTTGTTGCGGACGGCTCCGCGGATGTCTTCCGGCACAGCGCCCAGCTCGGCGATCAGGTCGTCAACGGATTTGGCCGCCAGATCCGGGTGGCCGGCCAGTGCGGCATTCACATTATTGATGTAGGCCTGGTGGTGCTTGTCGTGATGCAGATGCATGGTCTCGGCGTCAATGAAGGGTTCGAGAGCGGCGTAGTCGTAGGGAAGCGGTGCGAGTTCGTAAGCCATAGGGGAAATCTCCTTCGTTCGGATTGTACTGTGAGTGTCTGGCCCTGGGTTGCTCGATAAAGCACAAGGCGTGAGAGCTGGCGGCCTGAAAACCAAACCTTCCCAACTTCTGCGGCCCCCGGTTGTTGGGTGGTCGGGAATATCACACGGTTGGATGGATGCGGCAGCCTGCGCCGAGGGTTCGGGAAAGTTATCGGATTCACGCCGCCCCGGAATTCAAGCTGCCCCAGGCCGCGTCGCCAGCGCCGCACACTCCTCCAAGTCGCGGCTCAGCGCATCCACACGAGCCAAATCGGTATCCCATGCAAACATGAACCGCGCAGCGCCGCCAATAAAGGTATAAAAATGCCAGCCGTGTTTCTCAATCTCTTGCAGCACGCCCTCGGGCGCCGAAACGAACACCGCATTGGCTTCAACCGGCTGAACCAGCCGGACGCCGGGAATGCCTGAGACCAGCCCAGCGAAATACCTCGCGCAACTGTTGGCGTGCGTGGCATTCCTCAGCCAGGCTCCGCTCTGCATCAAGCCCACCCATGGCGCCGCCAGAAATCGCATCTTCGAAGCCAGTTGCCCCGCCTGCTTGCAGCGGTAATCGAAGTCCGCGGCCAGCCCCCGATTGAAAAACAGCACCGCTTCCCCAACCGCCATGCCGTTTTTTGTGCCGCCAAAACACAATACATCCACGCCGCTCTTCCATGTAAGCTCCGCCGGCCGGCAGCCAAGGCTTGCGCAGGCGTTGGCAAACCGCGCTCCATCCATGTGCAGATAAAGGCTGTGAGCCTTGCACGCCTCTGAAATTGCCTCCAGCTCCGCCACGGTATAAACCCGCCCCGTCTCGGTGGATTGCGTGATGGTGGCCACCCTCGGCTTGGGGTAATGAATATCCAGGCGCTTGGTGGCCAGCTCCCGAATAGACGCCGGCGTAAGCTTCCCCTCGGGATTCTGCGCCACCAGCAGCTTTGAGCCGTTCGAAAAGAACTCCGGCGCCCCGCATTCATCGGTCTCAACATGCGCCTGGTCGCAACAAATCACTCCATGGTACGACTGGCAAAGCGATGCCAGCGCCAGCGAGTTGGCCGCGGTACCGTTGAAAACCAGAAACACGTCGCAATCCGTCTCGAACAATTCGCGAAACGCGTCCGACGCCATCTGGGTCCACGGATCGTTTCCGTATGCCGACGCGTGTCCGCGATTCGCGGCTTCGGTGGCAGCCCAGGCCTCCGGACAGATGCCCGCGTAATTGTCACTTGCAAACTGCTGCAGCAGTTGTTCAGGGTCGATCCCGCTCATTCTCGTTTCCTTTCCCACTTGGCAGCGACACCGGTTTGGATGCGCCCCTTTTCTCCCGTGCTTCCTGCCTTTATCATTACCACCATGCCAAAGAAACTCCGCTGGGGAGTTCTCAGCACCGCCGCCATCGGCCTCAAAAAAGTCATTCCCGCCATGCAGCACGGTGAATATAGCACCATTGACGCCATCGCATCCCGCAATGCAGCCAAAGCCCGCGAGGCAGCCACGGCGCTGGACATCCCCACCGCCTATGGCTCCTACGAAGACCTCCTCGCCGACCCCAACATCGACGCCATCTATAATCCTCTGCCCAATCAACTCCATGTGGAGTGGACCGTCAAGGCCGCGGAAGCGGGAAAGCACGTCTTGTGCGAGAAGCCGCTCAGCCTCACGGTGGCCCAGGCTGAATCGCTGCTCGCGGTTCGCGCCGTTACGGGAGTCAAAATCGGGGAGGCCTTCATGATCGACAGCCATCCTCAATGGCTGCGCCTGCGCCAATTGCTCGACGAGGACCGCATCGGCGACATTCGATCCGTCATCGGTTTCTTCAGCTATTTCAATGCCGACCCGGCCAACATTCGCAATCAGCCGGAGTGCGGCGGCGGCGCGCTGCTCGATATAGGCTGCTATCTCATCCATGCCTCGCGATACGCCTTCCGCTGCCAGCCCACCCGCGTTGTCGGGCTCATCGAAAACGACCCCGAGATGCACACTGACCGGCTCACCTCGGCCATGCTCCACTTTCCCGGCGGCCACTCCGTCTTCACCTGCAGCACGCAACTGGTCCCCTACCAGCGCATCCACTTCGTCGGCACGCGCGGACGCATCGAGATTGAGATCCCCTTCAATGCACCCACCGCCAGTCCCACGCGTCTCTTCATTGACTCGAGCGGCGACCTCTCCGGCGGCGGAATCACGACTGAGACGTTCCCAGTGTGCGATCAATACACGGCGCAGGGGGATGCATTTTCAAAGGCCATTTTGGACGGTACTGAAATTCCGGTTCCGCTGGAAGAGGGGATCGGGAACATGAGAGTCATCGAGGCGGTCTTCAACTCCGCCAGGTCGGGACAGTGGGAGTCGCTTTGAGAGCCAGCGCAGACTCAACCCTGTTTCGGTCCTGTTCGGCGATAGTTTCTGTGCCGGCGACAATTCAAGCACTACGCTGTTCCCAGACCCTGCGGCGTCTGTGGGGACTAATCTTGCGTACCCGCTTGAAAACGGCCACTTCCGCGGTATCGTAAGGTGGATTTTCCAACCAGAGTGGGTCAGTCGGATCCAAGCTTCATCGCCGGGTCTGGTTCGAATAGTCATTCCCGGAATGGCCGCCAACCGGCCACGTCTCGGGTAGAACCCGGCCAGATCTTATCATCAGCGCAGAACAGCCAAGCGGGTTTACACCGACTTCACGGAACCACTCGGGCACGACTAGCGCCGATCTACTCCCAGAATGTTCGGCAGCCGTTGAGATTCTCTGTGCGGATTCATCGCCAGCACTGCGAAGGCCGCCCGGAATGTTTCGTCCGGCACGAGTTCGGGAGTCAAGAGTCGTTGGAAGACCAGTCCTTCGATCAGTGCATGCAGGACACGCACGAGCTGATCGGCTGGCATCGGAAGGTCTTCTTCTTTAATCATGGAGCGCAGCCATTGCTCACCTACATCGTAGCTCTCCGCTGTCGTCGCTTTCACCTTCGCACGCAGCTCTTCATGCGTAAGCGTGTATGCCAGGCCCGTCAGACGGCCCACTGCGGCAGTGCTGCGATCGGGGATTGCAGCGATCGTCGCTTCGGCCATCGCCCGCATGATCTCCGGAAAGCTTGCACCCATTTTCACCTGCGGCCTGATGGGAGCCCAGTAAGTTTGACCTAACGCAATGAAGAGCTCGTTGCGGTTCTTGAAATTGCCATAGATGGCCCCCGTGGTCATTCCCGCCTTCTCGGCGATCTCTTCCAGTGTTGTGTGTTCGTATCCATTTTCGCGAATGAGCGTGCGAGCGGCTTCAAGGAGCCTGGCGCGCGTACGGTCGCGCTTATCCCCTTTAGGCTGGCGGCGGGGTGAAGCTGTCTCCGATTCCTCGATCATGGTTTGATTTTATAGTTGATCTATTTTATAGTAAATCTATAATTTTCAACAGCGACAGGTAACGACTGAAATGGACACGGAATCTGAAATAAGAACGAAATTGCAGAACGTAGTCGACACGGGACAGCTCGCCGGAGCTGCAACACTGCTCTGGCGTGGCGGGAAATGCCAGACCGTCTGTGCGGGCTGGCGGGATATAGAGGCCAATCAGGCCATCGGGCGGGACACAATATTCAGGATCGCATCGATGACAAAGCCAATTACCTCAGTCGCGGCTCTCATGTTGATCGATGAAGGCCGGATTGGACTAACCGATCCCATTGCTCGCTATGCCCCGGAATTCTCGCATATGAGCGTTCTGAGGTCTGCCAACGGTCCTCTCGATGAGACCGACCCGGCAGAGCGCTCAATTACATTTGAAGACTTGTTGACCCATCGGGCCGGGTTCACCTATGCAGACTTTCATCGTGACCCAATCGCCCAGGCGTACCGCGAGGCACTTGGGGGAGACATCGACAGCAGCATCTGTCCCGATGACTGGATTGCAAGGCTCGCGAAGCTGCCATTAGTCGGCCAGCCTGGTTCTGCAATGTATTACGGACGGTCGACGGACCTGCTGGGATTGCTGGTTGCAAGAATCGAAGGCGAGTCGCTCGGAGTAGTACTCAAGCGGCGAATTTTCGACCCATTGGGAATGAGAGATACCAGCTTCCTCGTCCCGCGAGAGAAGCGGGAGCGCCGTGCCGCCGCTTACGGTTTCGACGAAAAGGGCCGGTTGACCAAGCGGGAAACATGGGGCGGGGTGGTGGTTGCAGAACGGCCTGACGATATGTCCTACGAATCCGGCGGGTCCGGGCTCTGGTCGACTCTTGACGATTACCTGAAATTCGCGCGAATCTTCCTGGGAGATGGCGAGGTGGATGGCGTAAGGCTTCTGCGCGAGGAAACGCTTGCGCGGATGATGACCAACCAGCTCACCGAAAGCCAGCGAGCAAACTCGGGATGGCTCGGACGGAAACCCTTTGCAGTCGGTCGAGGGTTTGGTTTGGGTGTCTCGGTGGTGCTGGAGACGGAAAAATTAGATTTCATGCGGCGTGGCAGCGTGGGAACGGTCAGTTGGCCTGGCGCATACGGCGGATGGTGGCAGGCCGATCCCATCGAAGGTTCTGTGCTTATCTTCCTTGCGCACAACATGGTCGACCTGGCGCAGATGGCCAAAGGCATTGGCCTTGGCGTGTGGGCGGCGATCGACGCTTTTCAAACGCTCGCTTCGGAATCCAATGCTTGACCCGATTATCAAAGGCGAGCCGGGCGCCCCATGTCTTAATTCTGAGACATGGGAGAGTTGACCAAGGGCGACGCATATCAAATCCCCAGTAATTCGAGCAAGTATGCTTGATCCCATGCGGCTTTGAGGCGTTTTCCCTTGATTCCGCGGTTGGAAGATTTGTCCCGCTTGAGCAGGTTGAGGGCGATGCGATTGAGGATGGAGAAGTTCTGCGCGGCATGGCCGGCGCGTTTGCGGTCCAGATCTTCGCCGAAGCTGACATCGAGCGCCCAATGCAATTTGTTTTCGATGCCCCAGTGTTGGCGAATCACCGCGTTGAGCCGGGCCGCATCGGGCCTGAGGCTGGTTATGTAGTAGCGGATTTCACGCTCGATTTTCCCCGAGACCTTGTGGTAGCGTTCTGACTCGATACGCACCAACCCCTGTAAAGAGGACCATTCAGACGCCTTTTCAAGCAGACTCAAATCGGCAATCACCGAACACTTGCGTTGTTCGACCCGTCCGTGGCCGCAATCGATCTGCTCGGCTACCGCAACCGCGTTCAACAGCAGAAACGAGTCTCTAACCTGTTCGGCCAGCAAACCTTGATTGTCCTTGACCGCAAGCACATAGTCGGCCTTCTTCTCCACAATGAGCTTGACGATCTCGCGCTGGCAGCCCACCGCATCGATGGTCACCACGGTACCCGCCAACTCCAATGCCTTCAGTAGCTTCGGAATCGCGGTAATCTCGTTGGATTTTTCATCGACCTTACGCTGCCCCAGCACCAGGCCGTTGCCCTCAGCCCAGGCTGAAACCATATGGACCAGCTTCTTCTTGCCGGTTTCGCGTGTGCCGGACAGGGTCTTGCCATCGATGGCTACCACCTCGCCCGCCGTCAGTTTGGCAATCGACGAAACCCAGTCTACGAAGCGCTTTTCCATCGCTTCCGGGTCCAGCGCCGCAAACACCCGGTTGAAGGTGTCGTGCGATGGAATCTCCGACGGAAGCGTTAGGAATGTTTCCAACCACGACCGCTTGTCCTGACCGTAATCGGCGATGTTGTTCCAACTCTCGGCTCCGCTCAATACCGCCGCGATGGCGATAAGAAGAATCTCTTCCAGCAGGTGATCGCGGTTCCGTTCCACACGAGGATCGTGCAACTCGGCAAAATACTGCAGGGGATTTTCCATATCCCCTTCTCACAGGTCCACGCATGCTTGCATATAGCAATCTAGGTCCATTTATATGCGTCGGCCCTGGATTTCTGACGATTGAGTTCCCAGTTACCACGGTTCCTATGGTAATATGACCGCGATTCAAGGTTGCACGGGAACTGGACGCGAAAGTTGAAGTCCCGCTCACGGCAACTGCGGAGTAAACTAGCCCAATTTCACTCGGCCGGACACTGCGCATCCCCGTTGCAGGTCCGCTCCGGAGCATTGCCACTTTTCTGCCCAATGAAAGGACAAATCGATGATCCTTGGTTTGAGTCTGACGCAGTTCACGTTCCTGCATGTGTTCTTAAGCATGGTTGGAATTGGTGTTGGTTTATTCGTAATTTACGGATTTCTCACCTCGAAACGCCTGAGCATTTTGACCTCTCTCTTCTTCGTTACCACGGCTCTGGCCAGCTTGACCGGATTCCTGTTTCCGAGCAAGGGATTTACGCCCGCCCTTTCCATCGGATTCCTGTCGCTGGTTTTCCTGGGACTGGCCATCGTTGGGCTCTATGTGAAGAAGCTCGCGGGGAGTTGGCGCTCAACCTATGTCATCTCTGTCTGCATCGCCTACTACCTCAACTTCTTTGTTTTGGTTGCGCAGGCCTTTTCCAAGATCGACCTGTTCCACACCATCGCGCCTTCCGAGAGTTCGCCCAACTACCTGATCAGTCAGTTTGCTGTCTTCGTGGTTTTTCTGCTGCTCACCATTCGCTCCGTCAAAAAGTTCCACCCCGGCCCAGTTGGGACAGCTTAACTCGGGGCGCAATCCTTCTGCGGGGCTGGACACTGTCCATTCCGGCCCCACCAGGATATGGAGCGCGCTCGGCTAACCGGACGCGTCCCGATCGATGGATACGCCTGCGCGGGATTCTCGCCGCGCCTTCCACAGCAGATACAGCCCCCACGCGGCAAGTGTGCATCCGTCGCGCACACCCCCGTTCAGCATCATCTCTTCGAATTCCTCCACCGGTACTGAGCGCACTAAAAGGTCGTGTTCCTCCGCGTCGGGTTCCTTCTCGGTCGCCGTCAAGCCACTTGCCAGGAACACGTGCTGCCTTTGCCGTGTGAATCCGTAGGCAATCCACAGCGTTCCCAGCAGAGTCATCTCCGCGGCGTCCAGGCCGAGCTCCTCCTTCAGCTCGCCGCGCGCAAGTTCTTCCGGGTCATCCACTTCCATCTCCCAACCGCCCTGCGGCAGCTCCAGCGCCCGCTCCTGGATCGTGTAGCGAAACTGCTCCACCAGCCAAACCCTTCCCTTGTCGATGGGCAGAATAATCGCCGCATCGTCCTTTTCCACCACGCCATAAATACCCGTCTTCCCGTTGGAGCGGAGGATCTCGTCCTCGCGCAGCCTCATCCAGTGGTTCCGATACACCTCGCGGCTGGCAAGCGTGGTGATGCTGGGGCCGGGGTCGCCTTCAACCGGGTTCATAGGGTCACCTTCCTGTTCCATCTTAAAGAGTATCTATCCAACTCCGGCAGGCGAGGGAGTTTTGGCGAGCGAACATCTCCGCGAGTGCGGTTGAATGCGTACGCCGCGCGGCTGAAATGGCTCGCGGACATGTGCAAATAGACACAGGCAAACGTGTGACAAATAGTGCAAATAAGGCACTTTCAAGGCCGTTTTAGTGCGAAATAAGCGCAAAAACGTGCGTTTTCGATGCGTTTTTTGCGCGCAGAAATGGCTTTTGGGGGGCGAAAGTGCTAGCAACGATATCAGCCAGTCTGCCCAATGCGAGGGGTTGAGATCTGAGCCATCCCACCCATCCCGCGATGAGACTGCGGGACGGATGGGGCACCCCTGGTTGTTGGAAGGATCAGGGGTGGGGCGCCCGGCGCCTCCGATCCTTCCGCACCGTGCAACAGCGGCACGTTCTCGATGTTACTTCCCTCACGGCTTCCGCCTTCGGCATTCTGGCCGCCTTCCTGAAACAGTCGGGGCCGGTCGCCGAGAACACGGGTCAACGATATCTGGATAGCTGCGCAGGCAATGGAGAATGGCTATGCTCTGTTAACCGCCAACCTCAAGGATTTTGAGGGCCTGCCTGGTTTGCGAGTATGTTGTCCGTGAATACCGGGACTGCCGGCATCCGCGGTCCCTCCGCCGCGGCGGATGAGGGACCGCTTCTTCGTATATGTACCGTAATAATAATTATGCACCATATGTAAATATAGTACATAATGACTCTATGAGAACGCGGACCAATCTTCACATCGACAATGACGCCCTGGCCTTTGCTTCGTCGTATGCGAATGCCAAGGGGGTCTCGCTGGGCATTGCGGTCAGTGAACTGATTCGCCGCGCCGAGCGGACCACGGGGCAGGAAATCCCTTCGCCCCGGCTGGTCATGAATCGGCATGGCTATCTGGAGATCGCTGACACGGGCTGCCGCATCACGCAGGAGATGGTAAAGGAAGCCTCGGAGGATGCCCTTGTCTGAGAAGGGCTATTTGCTGGACGTGAATGTGCTTTATGCGCTGGTGGCCAGGAATCATATTCACCATCCGATTGTCGAGGCGTGGTTCTATGCGGCTGCCGATCTCCGCTGGGCTATTTGTCCTTTCACGGAAGCTGGCTTCCTGCGCAATGCGACCGCGTCGCGCGCCGGGCAAATCGAAATGGCCGAGGCCACGGCCATTCTGAAAAGGCTCGCGCAGCATCCGGGCTATTTTTATCTGCCCATCGCGGAGGACTGGCACACGCTGTGCGGGCCGTTCTTCAAGCGGCTGTTTGGCACAAAACAGGTTACGGATGCCTACCTGCTGGGGCTGGCCGTGCGCAATGGGATGCTCCTGGTCACGATGGACAAAGG
>Ga0302200_10001392_pt1 | contig 22606 bp, 17 predicted proteins | sample II_Bog_N3_1_FD_194585 | JGI IMG/M metagenome (GOLD analysis project Ga0302200, IMG submission 194585) | Peat permafrost microbial communities from Stordalen Mire near Abisko, Sweden - II_Bog_N3_1 | ecosystem: Environmental > Terrestrial > Soil > Wetlands > Peat | place: Sweden: Abisko... | reverse complement strand
TCGATGTTGTATAGCTGCTGCGCATTGAAAGTGATCGTGCCTTGATAAGTGGTTGCGCCTTGGTCAACCCATCCGTTGACCAGTTCCTGTCCGTTGACCCACAGGCGTACGCCGTCGTCGGCGGTGGCATAGAAAGTATAGGTCTCGTTGAATTGCGCCTGCACCGAGCCGGTCCAGCGCACGGTAAAATGGGTTTGACCCACGCTCGGATCCGGGCCGGTGCTGCTCCAGTTGAAATTGACCACCTCATCGGTCCGGATAAGTGTAGGTGAACCCGTGTAAGGAGTAGCCGGGTAAGAACTGGCATAATATGCTCCCAACAGTCCGCTTCCGTTGCCAATGGCTGAACTGTTGATAAAGTTTGCAACAGCCACGCCGCTGTTCACCGAACCGGGTGCGATGGCAATTGCATGAACGCTTGCACTGTTCATTAAAACAAACGAACCTGTGTAAAGAATGGAATTGGTGCTGGGTGCGGTGCCGTCCAGCGTGTAGTAAATGGAAGCGCCCGCTGTTGTGTCGGACAGGGTTACTAACACTGAATTGGTGAAAAAACCTCCATTGGGCGTGATCAAGGGTGTCGCCAGGAAAATAGCGTTCCCATAAACTGACAAGGCATATTCTGCACCAACATAAACTTTTCCATTGGCCACGGTTGGCGTGGTCATCTTGACCGCTCCGCCGGGATTATCCCGCGCCAGATTCTGGCTGGAATTATACAACTCCAGCGCGAGATTGGTTGCATTATAAGCATGCAAAACCCCCGGACCACTGCCTGCATAAGCTCCGGAATCCGTTGACCAGGCAATAACGTTGTTGGTGCCGTTGGCAGAAATCACAGGTGTAGCCCCGAAATAACCATAACTGGTTGCAGATTTAGAAATAGGTGATGTTACGATAACTCCGTTGGTTATCAGAAATGCCTTCATCACGTCGCCGCTACCCTGATAGTAGATCTGATTATTGAAGTAGGCTGGTGAACTCCATGTGCCGCCGACGGCATTGGGTATTTCCTGAACAATTTGATTGTCGTTTGCGGAATTGTAATTTCCCATGAAGTCGCGATCCAAAAGGTAAATCTTTCCTTCCTTGCCACATCCCACTATGAGATGTGGATGGTTTGTGCTGCCGACACAATCGGGTAGAAGCAGCGGTCCGCCTGATCCCAGATCATCATCGCCATTGGCTAGCACTTGTTGATCATAAGGAGTAAAATAGTCAGCTACTACAAGGTTGTTGGAAGTGGAAAGTTTGACAAAACTGTCACTGTAATCTCCTCCATTGGTGTTCGCGCTGAAGCTGCCATTAGCAGTCTCGAAGTAAAGATTGGTGTTGGCATCAACATTCAATCCATTTCCACCCATCCAGAGAGCGCCTTCACCCGCATTTGCGCCGAAAGCCGCCGTTGTTGCGTTGGGTGTGGTGTTGAAAATGTAGTTGGTCAACTGCACGAGATTGGTGGCGTTGAAGCCAATGACCCAGCCATGAAACGGATCTGTATCCGCAAAACTGCCGTAGGCAACATACAAATTACCGCCCGCAAGGGTAAGGGCTGGGCGTTGATTTTGCTGTCGCGCATTAAATGACACCACTCCATTCGAACTGTCCACTCCCGTTCCTGGAACGGATGCCGTCACAACCACGGGGCTGTAAGGTTGTTCTATGCCATTGGTAATTTTCAGCGCATGGATTCGGTGATAATAATTTGTTGTTGTTGTTACTTCACGTGTCAGCACATCTACATAGAGGGTTCCAGAAACAGGGTCAATGACCGGCGTGCCGGTGATGCCCACTTCAGGGACTATGTCAATGTAACTTCCGCCATTATAGCGACCCCCAAATTCCTGATTATTGCTCAAAGCGGCAATTCCAAGGTTGGTGTGCCACAACAAGCCGCCATTGGTTCCTGTGTTGTTGTCCGCATCAAATGCATAAACACTGTCATTCTCGGTCGCCACATACACGACGTTATGAGTGCCCTGCCCGGGAATGGCCACATTGGTCACTATCAAAGGCTCGGCATAGACATATCCATCTAACGAATAGGTGAACAAACGGCCAAAGGTGTTAACATTGACGTTTGCCAGCGTAAGCAAAACCTCATTCGTGTTCGCGCCGGCGCGCGTGTTGTCGTAGTGATAGGTCGTCACGGAGACTGTCGTGGCGGCAGCCGCAATGGGCGTTGTAAATGATGCCGATGGCGTTGCCCAAGCTAGCCCCCCGGAGTTCGTAGCGGCGGCTGCGTAATAATAGGTTGTGTTTGTTGACAAACCGGTGATTGTGACGTCGAAACTTCCATTCTGTTGACCCAAATTAATATTGTTCATCCACGCCGTTGGATTTTTTCCTCCATCGACCGTGCCATAATACAAAGTAACAACTGGGGTTTGACTGCCAATCGAAAGCACCTGGCCGTTCAAGGTTGCCGAACTGCCCTGCAAATTTGAAGCCGGCAGATTGGTAACCACAGCCGAAGACAGCGTTAAAGTGGTGAATGATTGCGAAGGTGTGGCCCAAGCCGTTCCCGCTGAATTCGAGGCGGAGGCGGCGAAGTAATACATTGTGTTCGCTGTCAGATTGGAAACCACAGCCGCGAATGATCCGTTCTGCAACCCCAACAATATGTTGGTGGCCCACGCAACTGGATTTATTCCCCCATCAGCCGTGCCATAATAAAAAGTAACAACTGGCGTCTGACTGCCAATCGAAAGTATCTGGCCGTTCAGCATTGCCGATGAGCTTTGGACGCTCGTTGCCGGCAGATTCGTTGCAACCGCTGGAATTGGAACCGGAGTTGTGAAAGATAGTGAAGGTACGGCCCAAGCCGTTCCCGCCGAATTCGAGGCGGAGGCGGCGAAGTAATAGGTTGTGTTCGCCGTCAGGTTGGAAACCGCCGCCGCGAACGATCCATTCTGCAAGCCCAAAAGCACGTTGGTCGTCCAAGCCGCCGGATTCGTCCCCCCATCACTCATTCCATAATAAATGCTGACCATGGGAATTTGGCCGCCAGACGAAAGCATCTCGCCGTTCAACGTCGCTGAAGCAGGCGAAATGGCTGAAGCGGCAAGATTTGTCACTGCCGGAAGATTTGTTGTGCTGGTATTATTATAGTGGAGGATCACGCTGTTGCTTTCGGTCACGATGGAATAATTGGTGGCATTGACCGGGGTTGTTCCCGTCCAGACTGGCATGATGTTGAAATTACTTACGATGCTGGCCGAACCGCCGGTCAGTGTGAAAAGAACATAATCGTTCGCCTGATCCAACGTTGCGCCACAATTGATGCCGATGCTTGCCCCGCCACAAGTCAGGACGCTGCCCGCGCCATTCAAGACGATCTGGTCGTTCGCGCCCCCAGCCGTGCTGCCCAAATCGAAATAGGCGGACGCACCGGAAACGAAGGTCAGGTTGTTGTTGAAAGTATTGGTTCCATACGTTCCGCCCGTCCCAGCATAGATTTGTGAACCGAAAACCGTGCTGACCGAACCGGTGACGGTGCCGCTTCCGGACAGGCTTTGGTTGCTGCCCAGAGTAAAGTTGACGGCCGACACATCCAACGTCGTGCCACTGGCAACAGTGATGTTTGTGCTTGCGAGTGAGCCACCCGTCCCCAAGACCAGTGTGCCACCGTTGACAATGAGCGGGCCAAGAAAGGTGTTTGCTCCTGTGAGTATGGTGATCCCCGCCCCGGTCGAAACGGTGCTGAAGGTGTAGAATCCGCCGGGACCACTAATGACGGAACTGCAAGTGAACGTCTCACCGACGTTATCGCTGATATACGCCATTCCACCGCTCAAAGTGGTGTTGCCCGCCAGGGTAGAACTGGTAACAGGCACGTCAAAAATGCCGCCGTTGTCCAGAATAAAGTTGGTAATCGTAACAGTTGCCGAAGTCTTGTCGCGCAAATCGCCGCCATTCTGGACTTCCAGCGAGTCACCAGCAAACGCAATGGAAGTGGAGTTTTGCGGAGTACGAAGCAAAAACGCGCCGGTCTGGTAGGTATTGCCTGCGGCGGGCGCGGCCCCGCCGGTCCAGTTCAATCCGGAATTGAAGCTCGCAGTCCCCAGCACATCGGTCCCGGACATGACAAAGTTCGCGGCACGGGATAACGATGTTTGAAATGAGAAAGCAACCGTTACAAACGCCAAAATCAATTTCATGACGCAAAACAACCTTGTTTTTATTATACGTTGCATGATCTGATTTGACCTAAAATACTCGAATTCCGACAAATTAAAAGAATTTTTTCGTGGTGTGTCAGCAACCTCAGGCAATGCCGTGGGCTTTGAGACAACGTGAACCGACTGTTTTTTCTCATTGCTTGTCTCGAGCCGTTCTCTTTCCTTCGCATCATCAAAAATTTTGTGTGCCATTTTGGCATACGCATTTTAGAAACCTCATTTTCTTTCAATGCCAGCTCAATCACACCCGTTTTCATTCTTTTTCCCTTCCTGAAGGCAGGTATTTTCTGCCGGGTGACGGTCATTTTGATGATCGACAGGGTTAATTCCGTCACCGACAGGGTTAATTCGATGACGAACAGGATTATTTCCGTCACGGTCAGGGTTAATTCGGTGACCGACAGGGTTATTTCCGTCGCGGACAGAGTTAATTCGATGACGTACAGGGTTAATTCCGTCACGGTCAGGGTTAATTCGATGACCGACAGGGTTAATTCCGTCACGGAGAGAGTTAATTCGATGACGGAGAGGGTTAATTCCTAGACCCGGATGGTAATAACTGCCGGGCTGCAAACCCTCCCGACTGCACAAAATACCCTTTCCGTGACGGAATTAACCCTGTCGGAGCCGTTTTTCCCCTTCTCAAAAACCCAGCAAATTCAAACTTTCAAAAATCCGCATTTCGACAAGTGACTGACACCCAAAATCTTGCGGAACACGATTTAAAATTAATTTATATTATACAATTACAAATTTTGCTTTAGGACTGTGCATCATTGAAAAAATGACGGGGATGTTGCGCCGGTAAATCTACCGGCCATTCAGCGAATGAGTCGGTGCGCCAGTCTGGCGCTTTTGCCCGAAAATTCGGGATTATCCAGATGACATACAAATGGGTAAAGACAGGGCGGGCAGTCCTCTGCGCGCCGAACGCGTGGATTTGCAAAAGACGGCGCGCTCGAAGTGACGCGCCCTAACCGGATTGTTTGTGAACGAGATAACCCCACGAAAATTGGCGAAATTTTCCATCGTATCAACCTTGCAGATGATGATGGCGAAGCTATTATATTGGTATTAAATGGGAAACGTCAACTTTGTGGTGTAATCCAATCAAAACCCAAATCCTTGATGAGCTGAACTTGTTGAAGTGTGGCTGGAGCGGCCTGATATCCCGGCATCCACCGGTAACCGGAGCCGAAAAGGCGGACCCGTTCCTGTACCCGCAGCCAAAGCTCGGTTGCGACCAGGCCGACTTCGGGGGATTTCCTGGTTTCTTTTGCAAGAAATTGGATCAATCCGGTTGATGCTTCCGGGCCATTTTTCAAATATCTCAAATGTTTCCGAATTCCCGAGAGGAAAATACACCGGGTCATCTCATCTGTTTTCAACCCACTTGCATGGATTTCCTCAATCATGCAAGACAAACACCTGGCCCAGTCCATTTCACGTCGGTTTTTTTTCAGTCCGGCATCATGGCTCAATTTATTGGGGGCGTCCACCCGGTAAAGCGTCAGCGTATTGGCGGCAATTGTGACACGCGGCGGGTGCGCAAGCAGCCGGAAGAAAAATTCCATGTCCTCGCCATAATGCACATCCGTCCGATAACCGCCTGTGCGGTCAAGGAATGTGCGCCTGAACAGGAGGCTTTGGAACACTGTTGACCAGCCCCTCAACAGCCATGCGGCCAATCCAATTCGTTTTGGAGGCAAAGATTGTTGCAGCACGCATGATTCAAACTTCACCTGATGGTTTCGGATAAAAACATGTGCCCACGGGCCAAAAGCGATGTCCGCCCCCGTTTCATCCAGTAGTTTTGCCTGTGCTTCCAGTTTGTTGAGGGATAACAGATCGTCGCTGTCCTGGAACTGGATATAGTCTCCGGTTGCGACAGCCAATCCCGCATTGCGCGCCGCGCCCGGTCCTTGATTCGATTGTTCAAGCAGCCTTACCCTGGCTCCAAACGAGCGGATGACCTTGACAGAGTCATCCACAGATCCATCGTCAACCACGATTATCTCCGCCGGTGGCAAAGTTTGGCGAAGCAAGTTTTCTATTGTTTCACCCACCAGTCCAGCACGGTTGTAATTGGGAATGACAATTGAAACACGGGGCTTTGGATTGGATGAAGCATTCAAGACATTTTATTCATCAATTAGATGAACTGTGATTTTCAAGGAGTTCGCCTTCTTGGGCGACATGTTCAGATGTTTTTCCGGATTTATGTTTGTCTATGGCCAGATAGTAACTGGCCTCGAAACGTTCAACTATTTGTGGCCATAAAAACTTTTCGGATCGCCGATGACACTCTTCGCCCATTCGCCGGCGGAGTTCCGGATTATTGAGCAATTCCAAAATTCCTGAGGCAAGTTCATCTGCGGACAATTCTGCGGTGTTTCTTGAATCGTCCCGTCGGCCCAGCAGCATGGCTCCATCAGTCCCCAAAAGTTCCTGTAACACCGGTAAATCGCGTCCGATGACAGGTTTCCGGTAGCGTCCGGCTTCCATATACACCAGCCCGAAAGATTCGCCAACGGATGGCACACAAAGACAGGTGCAGGCCGCGAGCGCGTCGTGCTTTTCATCCTCGGAAACAAAATTCAGTTCCACAACGCCGGGAACGCTTTCGATTGCAGCGTTGGCATCCGCCGGTCCCATACAGACCAAATCCGCCCCGGAAATTTTACTCCGTAATTGCTTGAAAGCCTCGATCATTAACGGGTAACCCTTGTCCGCAGACTTGCGGCCGACATAAAGGATCATTGGCCCTTTGATGCCATGTTTGGCAAGGAACCTTTCTGCTTGTCCATCCGAACGGTCTTCAATCCCATTGCCCACCACATCAATTGGACCGGTAATTCCCTTCTCGCGAAAATAATCCTGCTCATATTGGGTATGAACCAGTAAACGTTCAGCCCGCCGGTAAAGGTGCAAATCCAGGCTGGTATCGCCAAAATGGAAAGGGTGCGCCGTGGGTTGCACCAAAAAGGGGATGCCATGAAATTTAGCCGCGCGTGCAGACGCCACCCCCATTAATGCCGTCGCATGTCCGATGTGATGGATGATGTCATAACCATAGAACGCTTCCCTGGCCGGGCGGGCGGAAACGGTTTCATACAGCCTTGAGGCCATGGGCAGGGTTGTTTTCCGGGCGGCGCACTTCAAAATCACCCACAAGACCGGATTCCACTTTTTTGAAATCCGCAGTGGAGAAACCGGGATTCCCGCCACTTGAACCGGCCCCTGCGGCTCATTGAAAAACAAATAGTCTCCATTTTGAGGAACCCGGCTCGTGCTGCGGGTGATTACGGTCACGTCATGTCCGCGTTTCTGCAAATAACAGCATAACAGTTGGGCGTGGGCCTGCAATCCACCGGTATTGGGAGTGAAGCTCCATATGCTGATGCCGATTTTCAGCCTGCGGGCCACAGTCGCAGCCACGGGATTTGAAATTGTTCCTGATGTTGCCAAATCTGGCATGGTGTTATGCTAAAATCTGTAACGCTGAAACGCAGAAATATTATTTCTGCTATCTGCTTTCTACTTTTTTTGAAGCAACGACTCATACAGCTCGCGATAGGCTGCTGCGTTCCGGTCAAATGAAAAACGCTCCTTCACCCACGCTTCACAGGATTCCCGCCAATGGACTCTTAAAGCCCCGTCTCCTAACAACCTTGTTATTGCCTGCCCCAAGGCGTTTGAATCTCCGCTGCCGACGAGAAACCCGTTCAAGTCGTTTTGGACGATGTCCACAATCCCCCCCACGGCAAAACCCGCAACCACCGTGCCGCAGGCAACCGCTTCGAGGGCGGTCTGGCCAAAGGCTTCCTCCAGGGAAGGAATCACAAACACATCGGCGGCACGATAAATCAAACATTGCAGTTCATCGCTTTCAATCCGTCCAAAATGCGTGTGCTTGAACTGAGAGGGCGTGTTGACATGGCCGGAACCCATCGTCAACAGTCGGATGGGAGCTTTGAATTTTATTCCAGCCAGGGCTTCGGTCAGTTGAACTCCGCCCTTATGCCGGGCGCTCAAGTCGTGTGCCCCAAAACAGATTACCGCTTCATCCGCACCGATTCCCAAAGCCTCACGCGCTATGGCCCGGTTCGCCGGTCGATAAACATTTTGATCCAAGCCATAATGGATCAATTCGGTTCGCCTGCCTGCTGTCAACCCACTGCGCCTGGCTTTTTCCAGCGTCCACCGGCTGTTGGCCACCAGGGCGAAATTTTCCGGAACCCGCGTTGCATAAGCCACCAGCCGCATCTGGAAAATGCGACGGGAATAATCATATTCATTGCGGGAATCCAACAATGGACAGGTACCGCACGCTTTAGTGAACCGTTCACAACTGGCAGGATAATCGCAGCCGCCCGTAATTGGGCTTAAATCGTGCAGGGTCAATACGATCGGTTTGGCGGCGGGCAGCGATGAAAGTAAAGCCGGAATATCGGCAAAGTATTCGGTTTTGTGGATGTTGATGATGTCGGCATCCGTCATTTCCGGAACGACAAAGCGCAATAAATCCGCCCTCGGATCTGTCAGCCCGACTTTGCCACTCACACGTGATTTTTTTTGGCGATGTTTTATCCAGGCGCGGCGGAAGGTTCGGCTCAAACGTGAGGTCAAATCGCGGTTACCGGTAAAAACCTGGACATGCGGATCGTCCGTGTGCTTGTGCCGAACCAGCATGCTTGAATCAATTCCCACACCGCGCAACGCCAGATGTTGACGGTAGGCCGCACGAGCGGCGCCGCCAAAGTTGTCATATGTGGCGAGGTGAAGGATTTTCATATTTTGCAGTTACGTCCAGATGATCTTCAACTGCCCAAACACACCATCCAGCCCGAAAATATTCACTGCCGACGAATCAACCGGGTTAGGCGTGACTTTAGGCGCAGGTGCAGTTCCTCCCAACTCCAATTGGGAATCTTCCCGTCATTTTGCAAAGAGCTTTTTCGCTCTTTATACTGGAACACACCACCAAATTTTTTCATCGCCGTCCGGTCTTCCGTCCAGTCTTCGGCCAGCAGTCGGTCCAGAACTTTTTGGCATTCGGGATTTTTGCTTGTGAGCTTGGGAAGAAAGGCATCTGGAAAATATGGATTTCCACAACACCATGGTGCCAGCTTGTTGGCCGATACCCGATATGCTTCCAGTTTCGGATTGAGAATTTTGGCGAAGGCCGACAGTGCTGACTGGCATTTCAACAAATAACGGCAACGGGAGAGCAGCAGACAGTCCAGCAGGGCATGATCGCCCATGGAAAAATTATTTCCGTCCCCCGCAGCCTTGTGATGTGTCGCCGTTCCTGAGTTGATAATGCTCAAGGATGGATGCTGTATCCGAACTTTCTCTGCAAAATCCTTTTCATCCGATGCGACATAAATTGTCTCAATATCCGTGTGTGTGGCTGTAAAATCACGCACGAGTGTTAGAAAATCATCGGGCGAAACACAATTTGTCTCAACAAACGATTTGTTTTTGTCCGTGCCCCGATAATGAATGCCCAGCGCATGGTTCAACGCCGGAAATTCATCCGCCCGCTGGTTCACCCGCGCCGGCCAGCGAAAATATTTCCGCCATAATTGGGCGTTATACTCCCAGTCATTGCCGAGTGTAACCACATTGCCATCCCGCAGATCTTGCAGGTTCACGTCCTGAAAATTTCCCGCGTCAACGGCGTAATTTATCTCCAAGAGGCCTGGGATCACGATGAATTCTTCGGGAAAGCCATACAATTTGGAACGTATCGCCCACGTCGGCAAAATGCCTTGCCGGTCAAGATAAGGCAAAATCTCAAAGACCCAGAGGAAAATCTGGCCGAATAACCCTTCCTGAAGCTGTTCCGGCAGTGTTACAATTCGGATTTTATTATTCATGTCAGGACCTTGCGCATACCAATTGGGGCCATTTTAATGACTGGTTTCATTTCAACTTCAATTCCTTGATCGACCGATTCATTACAGCTTCTTAGGCCATGCTATTGCCGATAATTCTTCAAGGTTTATTTGCTATAACATTTGTCAAAATCTCCTTCAATTTTTGGCCGGCAACTTTCCAGTTCAAGCGGGATTCATATTCTTCCAATGATGACAATGCGAGTTGACGATATCTTTCAGGCTTCCTGAAATAACCCAGGATCCAGTCCGTTATGTCCTTGGGTGAATTGTGAAGATCAAAAAGCCGTCCATTGACATCGTTTTTAATGATGGTGCCAACCCCTCCGACATTTCTGCCAATGCTCGGCACACCGAAAGCGCCCGCTTCGCAATATACCAATCCGTAGCATTCCGCCACGGAAGGAACTATTAAAAAATGCGTTTTATAAAACTCATCGAATATTTCCTGTTGCCCTTCGGAAGTTTTTTTTATGAAGCCACGCACAGTTACATAACCTGTATCTTCTTCTGATATGGCTGGGTTGCATCCAATAATGGTCAGATGAGCTGAAACTCCCAATTTTGCCAATGTCCGAACCACCTGCAACGCAACCGGGCCGCCCTTCCGTTCCCATTCAACTCCAATAAACAGCAAGCGTATTTGTTCAAAATTACGTGAATTTATGGCACGGATCACGTTCTCGCGGGCGGGCTGGTTCTCAAAATTGGCTCCAAATGGAACCACATGAACTTTTTCCGGGTTTGCTTTATAATCTCTGACGGCACTTGTCGCCGCCCAATCTGAGGAGAATACTGAGGCGGATGATCTTCTTATGGCGCTCTGTTGGATTTGGTCGCCGTTATGTCGGCTGGCTCTGCATAAATTTTTAAAAGAAGGATAAGTGTCAAACAACAGCTTGTGAGTGGCATCCTCGATTGTAACCAATGGCAGTTTTCCGGGAAGAAAAGCCACTGGTATTGTCCCCGGGCATACAACAGCTTCAATGTCTTTGGAATTTGCCAGCCGTTTCCATGCTTCTCGGGAATAGTCTTTCGACACGATGACATCATGTTCCGACAGATAAAGTTTTCGCAGTATTTTTGTATAAAATCGCTGTTTCATCCTGAGCACCCTGTTGGTGAATGATGGCAAAAAAAGCGGGCCTATGAATTCCACTTCAATCCCGGATTGCACCAGCGATTGCCAGATGAAATATCCTGAACCAGACCAGTTGCGGACATCTTTTGCATCATAGGTGGTGACGTAGGCAATTTTTAAATTTTTCCTCCGGTTAAGTTTTGGGTTCGGCATCTTTTTATTTCCCCTGTTCTATTTGAGAAACATAGAACATCTGTTTTGAATCCGGTGTGACTCCGTCCGATTTTTGTTGTAATAAAACAAAAGCGGATTTCAACAAACGTTTTGTGCAGCGACTGGAAAACTACCTAAAATTGGAATTATTTCGATGACTGTCTGAAATTCTCCTTTAATTCCTTGATTGCCCGGTTCATTCCGGCTTCGTAGGCTTCGTCTATCCGTCGCTTCATAGTTGGGATAAAAAGCCGTCTGTAAAAGTTCACAAACCGGTCTATGCGGGAAGGCTGCACTGTTTTAATGCCTCGCAGGGCGTCCAAAATAACCATGGAATAACCGCATCCTTCATTGAGGCGGAGAATGTAATCATCATTCACCCGTCCTTTTGGCATCAGGTGATGCAATTTAAGGCTGACAAATCGCCCCAGTCCGAGCCCAGAATCGCAGGCAACATAGGCCATGTCAAAATCCTCGCACGCGCTTAACCCGGAACCTTTGCGCCCCAGGCTTTGCCGCAGTGGATCGCTGCCTGCGAGTTCCGCATACTTTAGCGCCACTTTGCGACGGACACAGATTCCTGCGCCTATCGGCACGGTGGCGCGGTCATAATTATTTGACCACACGTCCCGTTTCAATGTGCTGGTCCAAAACTCCCGCTTCCATTCTTCTTTTGGATCGCCGCCTTCAAATTCCGGAAACTGCTGTCCGCCCCAGGCCCCAATAACAGGCCACACTTCGGCAATCTGGAGACATTCCGCCAAATAGTCTGGAAAAAGCACATTGTCATCATCAACAAACACCAGAATGTCTGTTTTGGCCCCATGGATGCCACGCATCCTTGCATGTGTCAGGCCAAGTTGCGCTTCGATAACATGACGTGCATTCGGATGCCACGACAAATCCGTCTTGTCGTTCAAAGGTTCCTGCGATGCATTGTCAACGAGCAGCAACTCCCACTTTTCCTTGGGCAGTGTTTGGGCATTGAGTGCGTCCAGGGTCCGTTTCAGATAGTCTGGCCGTGGATTGTGGGCACAGATGATGACAGATAGCTCCATATAAATTCAGAATTTAGAAAACAGAAATTAATTTCAACTCTATATTTTTCCGGTTTCTAATTTTGGTTCGTTGATGTCGGACATGCCCTCAAATTGTTTTCTTTGGGATAATTTTCCTGATCGCGCGCCGGGCAGGCGCAGTGCCAACGCGAAACCAGTGCTTCAGCAGCCTGAAATGGATCGAGCAGCCCAATGGCCAGAGCCATGCACGGGCGGGTGGCGCAGATGGATCACTTTCCTCAATGTCCTTCCAATGTTGTTTTTTTACGTCCAGAAGATTTTCAAATGCCACCGTCAGAGCATCGCAAATTTTTTTCCGGCTGACACCTTGCGGCGGTTTGGCAAGCAACGCCGTGAGATACTCCAGATGTGCCAGATGGTTGCGACCCGGGTGTTTTAGTTGCGTGTAAGTATATCCTTGGGGATTTGCGTTATAAACGGTCAGGGGTATTTTGTCATAAATAAATGTTCCGCGCCCGGCAATATAGGTCCACAGCAGCCAGTCCTCAATTTGAAACGCAAGGGAATGGGGAAGGTCGGTAAAATGAAGAGCTCTTCGGCGACAGACAACCGTGGAGTTGCAGATATGACAACCCAGTAAAAAATTTCCAAAGCCCAGGCAATCATATTCAAAAATTCCGTCAGGCATTGGAAAAGTAAATGGTCCTTGATCTTCAGCACCTGGAATGGAAGAAAAGACGATGGTTCCATGAACGAGAACGGCCTCCGGGTGTTTCTCCAAAATCGCGACATGCCTCGTAAACTTGTCCGGAAGATAGTAATCGTCCGCATCCAAAAAAGCCACGTATTCTCCACTTGCAATGGTGAGCGCCAGTCGTCGGGAGGCGCAGACGCCGTGATTCTTGCCGTCCGGATGTTGCAAGAGCCGGACACGCGGATCGCTAAAAGTTTCCCCAACCAGTTGTGCAGTGCCATCCGTGGAACCATCATCAACCACCAGCACCTCAATGCCTGCAAAATCCTGGGTCAAGACTGATTTGATGGCTTTGACAACCAAATCTGCAGCATTGTAACTTGGAATGATGACGCTGACCGTTGGTGGGTTCATATTTCCAATTTCGCCCTTCAGTTTTTCTGACTCCGAAATGGCTTGATAAACACACGCAGCCGAAGCCACAGCCAGTCCTGCCGGTGTTTTGTTCCCATGATTTCCTTGCGAAAGCCATCCAGCAGACTGCCTGCATCTTTCAAAGATCCGTTCACATATAACGCAGAGGCGGCTTTCATCAAATCCTTGGCAAACTGATCCATATAGGCTGGCTCGGTTTGTTCTTGGAGTGCGCGGGGAAAGTGCGCGCGGGCTTCCCTTCCGCCGGCCAGAACATCTTCGAGCATTTTTCCGGATCCGCGCAGGCGCTCGGTTTCAGACTGCGGGTGGGAGCGATATGCGGCTCCCGGTTCGGGCACATAACCCCAGTGTCCCGAGGCTGCAATCCGGCACCACATTTCCCAATCCAGGACAAATGGAAGATCGCTCCGATAACCGCCAAGCCGCTCATAAGTTGAGCGTTTCACAACTGCGGAGGCACATTGAATGCGCTGCCAGGTTGCGATCATTTTGTTGAACTCTTTCAGCTCCCCTGCGGCCCTCATCTCCAATGGACTGATAGCAATCCAATGCCCGTCTGCGTCGGCAAAGAAATGTCGGGCGTAGGCGGCATCCAATTCTGGAGCATTTCGGATCAGGGATTCAAACCGGGCGTAGAATTCAGGCAGCACCCAGTCATCCTGGTGCAAAATATGGACCCATTCGCCACGCGAACGCCCGATGCACGTGTTCCAGCAGCCTGCCAGTCCATTGTTCCTGGGCGTTTTCGATATTTTGACCCTGTCGCCGGCGATGCTATGCACCATATCGCCAACATCAGCGTTAGGCGAACAGTCGTCCACCACCTCGATGTGCATCTGCTCCGGGCCGGCATCCTGCTGCAAAACGGATTCCAGCGCCTGCCGCAAATACCTCTCATCCGGCCGATACGTCGGCAACATTACTGACCAAAACGGGCGCGGTTTCTCATCTGCTTGAATCCGGGCGATTGCGGGTGGTGGCTGGGTTTTCAATGAATTGTCCGCGATCTTGTTTCAATTTTCAGCATTTCAGATTTTCCTCCGGTCACCCGGCCAGAAGGGGCGTAGGTTCCCGTCTGCTGAAATTGGAGGAATGACAGGCACTGAAAACACAAGGCAAATCTGAAAATTGAAAACAATAAGGAATTAAAAGCGTCGCCCAGCTGCCCGCAACTCTGCAAGCGCATCTTTGGGAAGGGCGGATGATTCTAGTAATTTATAAGCCCGATCTGGCTGATATGTTAGCAGCCATGTCTTCAAGAAAGGCATGCCAGATTGTACTAGTAAATCTGGAAAATACAGGATCGTGTTCCTTCCCGGTAATTGTGCCGGTACACCACGCCTTTTAAGGCAATCAAGGACGTTGCCTGGAAAACTTCTGTTCTTTCTGCTCACAATGTAACGCTTAAACACCTCGCATTGAGGATATAACACATTCCACTTAAACCCATTTTGTTCCAACCAAACCGTAAGACCCACTTCGTAACTGCGGATAATTTGATCCTTGTCCTTGTATGGTAAAACGGATTCCCAAAACTTCATGAAAAAATCCGATTGGATCACGTTTTTGTGAAAAACGACAAAATAAGTTTGAAGATGCCTTGAAATTTCGTCGTTGTCAGTTAGCCCCCAGAAATCATGTTCATTTACCAAAGAATTTCTCCAAAGTCTTGCCAAAGGCTGAAGAGGTCCAATGACACTTGAATTGGTCAACAGCAACTCCTCAAATTGGCTTAAATCATATTGCGCCAATGCGGATTTCCACATTGAAAAATCCAACCCAATATTTTCACGCAGAATGATTTTTTGGCACAGCTTGGAAACTTCCGTTTGGCTTTCGATTGAGACAGGTGAATTAGAGACAAAACAAATTTCAAAACCAATAGAAACGAGTTCTTTCAAATAATATATGACAAAACGCGCTACTGCTGGCGTCTCGCTAAAATGGGCATAAATCGCGAGACGCTTCATCTTGAAAAGCCATTCTTAAATAATTCACTGCATTTGCGCGCAATAGCCATTATATTAAAAATGGTCTTCCAGTTCCTTTTTACATTTGTAAATTGAAAGCAAAAACGCAGGGCGGAACCACATGGTTGAATTCGCATCACGGTATTCGTTTAAATTGAATTTTCCTGAATGAAATGCTTCCCCAAGCCGAGTTCCAAACTTCCAGCCCCGTGCCTGTTTCAGATATTGGCGCTATTTCAAAAGTTGGATACCCATAAACCGCATCTAAAAGCTGGCTTGTTGGTCCAAGTCCGACATTAAGTGTATAGATGGAGGGCGTTAGATTCTCAGTGGCAATGACCAGCAAAAGGCGCGCTCTTTCATTGGCAATGAGATTAAAACGATCCGATAAAATACAGCTCCCTACAATCTCTGCTTTCTGGTTAATTATTGTGACGCCAAATGATATTCCTTCAATGCTGTCTCGCGTTTCAACTTCTATGATTAATCGAATTGGTTCGCCCCAAAAAAGACGCGCCCCATTCTTGCCTGAGACAGATATTGCATTTATGCGAGTATTTGTCGGCTTAACAGTGCGATGCGAATCAAGATCGGCGGTCAATCCGGCTTTTGAAGAATCGGACAGATATTTATCCAAAATAATCGCTGTTGATCCAAAATCATTAACTCGTCCATGCTTAAGGTAGAGCACCTTCGAGCAAAGATTTGCGATTGCTCCGGTATTATGACTGACAAACAGAACAGTTCTTCCACCACGTGATACATCCTTCATTTTCCCCAAGCATTTCTTCTGAAACTCAGCGTCTCCAACCGCCAGAACTTCGTCGCAAATCAAAATCTCCGGCTCCAGATGCGCCGCCACCGCAAACGCCAGCCGCACATACATTCCGCTGGAATAGCGTTTTACCGGCGTGTCAATAAATTCTTCAATCTCGGAAAACGCCACTATCTCATCAAACTTGCTGCGTATTTCAATCTTGGTCATTCCTAAAATCGCACCGTTGAGAAAAATATTTTCGCGCCCGGTCATTTCCGGGTTGAACCCGGTGCCCACCTCCAGCAGGGACGCAATGCGTCCTTTTATTTTAATCTGACCGCTCGTAGGCGTGGTGACCTGCGAAAGGATTTTCAGCAGCGTGCTCTTGCCCGCCCCATTGCGCCCAATGATTCCAAGCACCTCGCCTTCCTTGACTTCAAAACCCACGTCGTCCAATGCCCAGAATTGCTCGCCCATGTGGCGCGCGTGATGCTCCTCACCGATTTTCAGGAGCGGGTCGGTCTGGCCGCACAGTTTCGCCCACCAGCGCGCAACGTCTTCCCTGAGCGTGCCGCCGCCAATCTGCCCCAGCCGGTAGGCTTTGCTTACATGCTCAACGCTGATGACTGTTTCACTCATTTCAATTTTCGATTTTTTAATTCCTTCTTTTTTTCGCGGCCGGCGCGGAGTTGCAACGCCAGGGTTTCGGCCTCCTCCAGCCACTCAATTTTTTCTCGGAAGGTCGTTTGCAGGCCAAGCAGCAGGGTATGCAATTCAGCGCCTTCAAAAGTGCACCATTGCCAGCCGGGATGCTCGTAGAGTTCTTTTTTGGTCATGGCCTTGATTTTTTCCGGTGCGGATCCAGCCTGCGTAATTTATCTATGTCCACAAGATCCTGTCCTCGTCCAGCCGACTGTTTCATTTGTAACAATGTTTCATAGCTGACGATGAATGCCGGCACTTTTCCAAAGACCGGCTCGCGAAGGGCGCGGGAAAATTCCCTTTGAAAATCAAACGGCTCATAAACGAACACGTCAACGGGAGTGCGGCGATGGACATCGCTCCACAATTGCAATACTACCATGTTCTTTTCACGCCGCCATTGTTCGCGCAGCCTTGGATCCGCGAATTGCTCCGGTGCCACCGGGATTTTCAGGTTGTAACCGATGTCAATCAAGGCGCGGAGTCCGCGAATGATGTTTTGCCGTTTCAAACTGATGACCAGATCCACATCGTTGGTCAGACGTTCGTAGCCGTGTGCTACAACGGCCAGGCCTCCGACGATGAGGTATTTAACCTTCGCCCCATTCAGCGCCCTGACAATCGCTTCTATGCTGCGGACTTCCATGACAAAGACTAATGCTGAAATTCCAAAAGCCTGAAACTGAAGGGCGGAAATAATATCATCATGTCATCTTTACAATTTTATATTTCCCAATTTCAGGTTTCAGTATTTCAGCGTTTCAGCTTTTTCCTAAACAGTATCCATGAACGTTCTTTCCACATGCGTGAAAAGCATCAGGCCCGCGCCCAGCACCGCGAGCATGACGCCAAAGCTGGCTGCAATTTGGGCAATATCCACGGTTCCAGCCCCCAGGAAGGCGAGACGAAAACCTTCAATTATCGGCACAAGGGGATTGAGTTCCGCAATCCAATGATGTTTTGGCGACACCATCGATACCGGATACATGATAAAGGATGCAAACATCAGCAGTTGAACCCCGAATGCCACAAGATTTGCAAGATCGCGATAACGGGTTGTCAGAGCCGAGACGATGATGCCGCCTCCAAGACCGTAACCCGCCAGCATCAGCAGGAACAGCGGTGTGCAAACAATCCAGCCGGTGATATGCACATTGGACCCGCGAATGAAATAAAATGCCAGAAACACCAGAAAAATTCCGAGTGAAATGCCAAAGGAAATGAGGTTTGAAATGGCAATGGAGATCGGGATAGCCAGCCGGTGAAAATAAACCTTGCCGAGCAGGGCGGAATTTCCCACAAACGTGCTGGAGGTTTTCGTTAGATTGTTGGCGAAGTAATTCCAGCAGACGATGCCGGACATGTAAAACAGGAACGGCGGTATGTCGTCGGTCGGCAGCTTGGCAACTTTGCCGAAAATGATGGTAAAGGTGATCGTCGTGAGCAGCGGTTGGATGATGTGCCAGAGCGGCCCCAGGATGGTCTGCTTATAGGCGGAGACGAAATCGCGCCAGACGAAAAGGGAAATCAGGTCTCGATAGCGCCATAGCTGCTTCAGCCGCCAGTCGAGCCACCCCCGGTGTGGAGTAATGACGGTGGTCCAGCCCTCGTCGGAAGGCGCAGGGCGCAAGGCGCAGGGCGGAAGATGCAGATCAGTCATAACCAATCAAAAGCTGTAACACTGAAATTTTGAAAGCTGAAACACAAACAAATCAAATATAAATTCATTTCCTATTTCCCAATTTCTTATTTCAGACTTTTTTATGATCACACTTCGTGCCGGTCAATTCGCAGATGGCTTTTCGCATCTGCAATCTACGGGTCTAATGATTGTCATGTTCATTGTCTGTGCCAGGGTGACTCAAAATCCAGTCTCCCCGACCGCGCTCGGCAATTATTTCCATGCATTTGCCAGGTCCCGGCGTCTCGCCATCCATGCCCTAAAAGGCGGCATTAAATCCTGAAACTCAAGAAACCTCATTCTCCTCCGGAGAATTGGTCGAATAATATTCGCCATACTTGTAATAGTAGTTGGAGCGGGCGTTGGAATCCGAACGGTTCAAAATCAACCCCAGCACCTTGGCCTGGCGCTGGAACAGCAGTTCCAGCGCCTCACGAACCATTCGGCCATGGGAAAAACGGCTGCGCACCACAAACAAGGTGCCGTCCACCTTGGGTGCGATGTTGGAGGTGTCGTCCGCTGCAAACACCGGACAGCTGTCAATCAGGATGTGATCATATTGCTCACGAAACCCGGCGAGGATCTGATCAAATGCCGGGCTCAAAAACAGATCGCCGGGATTTCGGGTGATGCTGCCCCTGGACAGGAAGCTGAAGTTCGGCAGATCGGTGGTCTGCAGGTATTTTTGAGGATCATCGGGCTGGCGCAGCAAATCGCTCAGGCCGGGTTTGGACTGCAACTTTAACATGTCGTGGATACGTCCCTTGCGCAAATCTCCATCCATCAACAGAACCCTGGCGCCGCCCAGGGCCAGCGTTCGGGCAAGGTTGGTGGCAATCGTGGACTTGCCCTCGTTTGGCACGGAGCTGGTGACCAGCACCACCTTGGGCCGCCGGCCCTCGACCCCCAGATAAAGGAGCGCCGAACGAAGATTGCGATAGGACTCGGCATACATGTGCCGGTCATCGTTTTCCTCCAGAAGAGACAGCGACTTCATGGTTGAAAATTCCGGAATCTCAGGCACCTGGCCGACAACATTGTCGCCAAACCTTTCGGTCACTTCGCCGATGGAAATAAACCGGTCATCGCGGATGGCAATCAGAAATACAATGCCCAATCCGAGGCCAAGACCGATGAAGAGGGAATGAATGATGGAGGTTTTCCCCTCTGTATAGGATCGTGTGGACGCCGTGGCGTGATCCAGAATGGCGAGCGTGTCCTGATCAATGTTCCGGCTGATGTCCACGTTCTGCAACAGGGACGTGAGCCGGTCATACAACCCCTGGTTGCGGACAACATCCTGCTTGAGATTGTCTGCGGTGGCGATGCGCTTGTTGGCGTCCGCCACCTTGGACTCCCACTCCGCGATAAATTGCGAGACGCTGTCTATTTTGATCTGCAGCGCCTGGCGCGCGGCGGCGATTTGCTCATGGTTTTGCTGGCTGTATACATCAATCAGTTTTTGCGCGTGGGCGATTTGTTCATCCAGCTTGACCATTTTTGGATGCTTGGGAAGCAGGTACTTGGACAGCCTGTCGCGATCCGCCTTGAGCATTTCAACTTGCTGTTCGGCATCCATACGACCGGCAGAAGAAGAGACGGCGGAGCCGGAACTGCGCAGTGATTCAAAAATTTGGTCGCTGTCGTTGGTTGCCCCGGCCTGCCCTGAATCCGCCTCCAGTTCCTTGGCTGCGAGCAGCTGCATCTCCAGTTGATAGTCCGACAATTCGGTTTTCAGCTTGACCAGATAGGACGCCTCAATCGTGCTTTCCTCCTGCAATACCGCAAAGTTGTTGCTCTGCTCATAGTCGTTTAATGCCTTCTGCCCGTCCTTCATGTCGCGTTCCAGCCTCTGAACCTGTTCGGAAATGGAAGCCAGCGTGCCTTCGGACACCTCGCGCCGGCTGTTTTTACGGTACTCCAGATACGACTCCATGAGGGCGTCGAGAAAGGCCGGGGTGAAGGCCGGATTGACACTGCGTGCTTCAATCGTATAAATGGAGCTTTTCGCCGAGGTGTAAACCTGAATGTCCACCGGGAGCGCGAGGTTTTCCAGGACAGCCTTGCTTGTGGAGAATGTTGCCAGCCGGTTCGTCGTCAGATCCCTCATTGTTTCATCTCGGAGCAGTTCAGACAGTGTGCCGAGATAGGTGTCCCTCTCAGAAGCGTTTGCCTGATCATCTGAAAATGCTGCACCACCGGGCAGTTGCATCTTTTCAGTCTCCACCAGGCGTCCGTAGGAGACAAACACAGGCGGCGTGCGAAAAAATTTGGCAACGGCCATTCCAAAGCTTAATACCATTGTAACCAGTGGTATCCACCAGAATTTTCGCAGAAAGAATAAAAGCTTCTGCGGACGAAACTTCGCGGGTGCCGGGGCATGGTTCTCCGTCATCGGCTCCATCAACTGGAAGCCCGGATCCTGCGACGGAACTGGTGTCAGATTTTTCATGTTTGCCTAAAATCGGATCATCCGTTCGGGAATGAAAACAAGATCGCCTGGCTGCAACGGCAGGTCGTCCTCGGTTTTCCCTTCTTCAAGAATCCGGGAAACATTCACGATGAAAGTTTTGTCGCCGCCGGGGCCGGTTCCAGTGCTGCGGGTTACCTTAACGTTTTTTTGATCTGCATAATCTGTAAAACCACCCGCCCGCAAAATGGCCTTGCTCACCGTCAACACTTCGTCGCTGGAGATGTCCTCCGGTCCCGGGGCGCGAATGGCACCAACGAGGTAAATCTTGCCCCGGCTCCCGGGCTTTGAATCCACGGCAATGATGACCGTGGCCTGCTTGTAATATTCCTTTTCCAGTTCCGCCTTCAGGGCAAGCGACAGTTCCTTGCAGGTCTTGCCGACCGCCGGATAACGGCCAATGTAGGGAACCTGCAAATCGCCCGAATCGGTGACGACGAGGTGAACAGGATCATCCTCATCTTCAATGATTTGAAAGCTTAATTGATCGCCAATCACCAGCCGGTATTTGTCATCAAGCACATTTGCGGCGTTTGTTGTGCCGGGAGTCACAGCCGCCGCTGGCGACACGATGACCGGGATCGCCGTGTTTGACGCCGCATTTGTTGCAACCGCGGTATCTGCGGCATTCAGAACACTGCAACCGCTCAGCACACTGGTCATGCCAGCCCCAACCAGCACCATCCTGACCGCCAATGCCAGGTTGGAAATGCACATCAAACAATGTCCCAAGATGAAGCATTGAACATCCTGCAATTTTCTGTGGGATGATGGAATTACGCGGGTGTTCATTGGGGAAAATGGTAGGTCAATTGAAGCCCGACCATGTTTTGGGTGTAACCGTCGTTCGGCATGCCGGATGATCGCACCGTAATCCGGTAATCCAAACTCAAATCGAGCCGGCTTGTAAGCGGATGTTGAAGGCTCAACTCGCCGGTATACCAGTCAAAAGTGCCGTTGGGATTCCCAGGCAAATTTCCAACGCTCCCCACACCCTGGTCGCCGTGTTCATAAGAAATGGAGGTGACGAAGTCCAGGCCGTTGATGATTTTCCAGGTGATGTTCGGACGGACATACCAGTCTTCAACCAAATCCGACTGGGCACCGGCCTGGACTTCGCGTCCGATGCCGAGAGAGTAGCTGATGGTATCCCTCGGCTGATGGGAGATGTTGACGCTGGCATACCACGAATTCTGGCTTGCAGTCTGGATGTTGGTGCTGGTGTTTGCAAATTGATTGATGGAATAGCCGCCACGAACGGTCAAGGTAAAATATGCGCCGGGACGGAACTCCACATAGGGTCCGACAGAGTAGGCGTTGTTGTTGTTCAAGGCTGTCTGCTCATAGGTTGTGAAGGAGGCGCTGGACTCCATGCCGACGGTCACCTTGGGATGCACTTGCAGAGAGGCGCGTGCAAAGAGCATTTCCGAGGCATTATTGATGTCATCAAATTCACTGCGGGTGGCAATGACATTCTGGTGATCATAACCAGCGGACAGCGTG
>Ga0302200_10001370_pt1 | contig 22871 bp, 20 predicted proteins | sample II_Bog_N3_1_FD_194585 | JGI IMG/M metagenome (GOLD analysis project Ga0302200, IMG submission 194585) | Peat permafrost microbial communities from Stordalen Mire near Abisko, Sweden - II_Bog_N3_1 | ecosystem: Environmental > Terrestrial > Soil > Wetlands > Peat | place: Sweden: Abisko... | reverse complement strand
ACGAGGGTCACTTCCCGGAGATTACAGCCACCAAAGTGAGGACGACAATGCACGCAGCCGCGCTGGCAAATGTGGTTAGATTGGCGTCGGCGAGCATGGGTACAATCCAGAGATGCATAATTTTACCTTTCGATTATGGCGGCAATTATTTGCCGTCTGGCTGATGTATTATGATTATAGTAAATCTGAATAATAAGCAAGATAAATATTGCATTAATAAGATATGCTTATACTAAGACCTGTTACCTTAACATTTCTTGAACCAATTTCCTTCCGTTGTCACCATCCAGTATGCGACCTCGCGGGTCGAAAACTCGCGGATGAGAGAAGTAATTACGCTTCGTTTCGGTCCTCAGAAATCGTGTTTATCCTGTCCAAAAGCTCCGGGCTTTACTTTTGGCCCCTCCGCGCATCCTTCGCCTCCTGATTTCGTGGAAAGTGCTCTGGTAAAACCGAAAACAACGAGTATATTCATCAACGAAGGGAGAATAGTTGAACTCATGAAACTGCTCGTTATCGGTGCCACCGGGCCTGCCGGCTTGGAAATCTGCCGTCACGCGTTGAAAAAGGGATACGCCGTCACTGCGTTGATTCGGAACATTGCTAAAGCCGTCCATTTCCAGCGCGTCGAAATTGCCATAGGCAACGTGCTGGACCTCGCCTCCTTGAAAAAGGCGCTTGCCCACCAGGATGCCGTCATTTGCTCACTGGGCTCGGCCGCATCGGGACCGTTTAAGAAAGTATTCCTGCTGTCGGAAGGCACTCGGAATCTGGTCAACGCCATGCAGGATCAAGGTGTCAAGCGCCTGATCTGCATCACCGGCGTCGGGGCGGGCGAAAGCAAAGGGCACGGCCCCTGGTACTACAACCGGTTAATCCAACCCCTGATGCTCCGAGGAGTTTACGAGGATAAAACCCGACAGGAAGAAGTCGTCCGCCACAGCGGACTCTTCTGGACACTGGTGCGCCCTGCCCTCCTGACCAACAAACCCGCCAAAGGCCTGAGTGCCGTGCGCACCCTCACTGAGCTGCCCGGATCCCGCATCAGCACCATCAGCCGCGCCGATGTCGCCGCCTTCTGCCTCCAGGAATTGGCCGACGGACACTATCTCAACCAGGCTCCCGTCATTACCTATTGAATATTGCCCCACGGAAACGTTTTCAACTAACTAGGCCCAATGAACCACCAATCCATTACCTCACCGCCCACCACACCGATTCCGCCGGACGACCTTCGACGAAACCTCGTCCTTGCGCGCCCGGATACCGACCAACACCTCCCCCATCTCGGCATCGTCGGTGGCACCTATACCACTCTACTCAACGGCAAAGATACCGCCGGTCGCTATTGTCTCGTCGATATGCTTATTCTGCCGGGCGGCGGTCCTCCGCACCATCGCCACGACTTTGAGGAAACGTTCACGGTCCTCGAAGGTGAAATTGAAGCCACTTTCCGTGGCAAAAACTCAATCGTGCGAGCCGGTGAAACCATCCACATCCCGGCCAACGCGCCACATTACTTCAAAAATGTTACCAGCCAAGCGGCGCGGTTGCTCTGCATCTGCTCCCCCGCGGGGCAGGAAGACCTCTTTGCCGTCGTGGGAGTACCCGTCGCGACCCGAACTACGCCGCCGCCTAAACCTGACCCGGCCGCCGCTGCAGCAATGAAAGCAAACGCCCCCGCGCTCTTCGCCAAGTACCGCACCGAATTGGTGCAGCCATAGTCCTTGCCCGGATCTTTCATGGCTGCATCGGCTGACGAAAACCAGGCCGAGGTACCAGAAAGTTTGAGACACGACGACATAATATGGGTGGCGGTGACAGATTTTAATAGGATGGCACCGACTAAAATCAATTGAACAATTGGGAAGGAAGCGTCATCGGCTCCAAACTAAAGAGAAAACAGTTGAAAGAAACCGTTGCTGCTCCCGATCGGAATTGTCAACTGCTCCTGCAAATTCGAATCATTCAAGACCGGCTCATTTGTCACTACAATCCAGTTGCTCAAATCCGGACTTTCCTCAATAACCATGCTCGTCGAGGGCACTACCCAGCAAAGATTCATGTTTCCGTTTGAAACGTTGAAATTTAATCGCGGAGACGTCGGCGTTTTTGAAATCCAGATTCCACCGCTGGTGGGGCCGGGCCTGGTTCTTCCGCCGCCAGGAGTTCAGCTCCATCCGCCGAACAGGAAAATGCGGTCCAAGACCTCCGTGGCACGCTGTTCGATGTCCAGGTCGCGCCCAGATTGGTGGAGGTGTAGATTGAATCGATTGTAAGTCCGCCATAACTTAGCATTACCGACGCATCCGCCGAGCACGCGAGGATACGATCCACCGGAACGTGATTGGTTGATGTCCACGCCACACCCCAATTGGTTGAGATATAGAGCAAACCCGCCGTCGACAGCATCAATTCATTCCCATCCGCGCGGCAGGCGAGACCCGCGCCGGGCTGTCCGATAATATGCTGCGCGTAATACCAGTTCACACCGTAATTTGTCGATACGACCACGGGGCTATCATCCAAATTCATCACCGCTGCCATTTTACTGCCATTGGCTGAGCAAGCGATGGAATACCAATTCGCCGAAATATTTGTGCCTTCAAACCACGACCCGCCGAAATTCGTCGATGCAAAGATATTGCCCGGTGACTGGGCCGCCAACAATTTGCTGCCGTCGGCTGAGGACGCGATCAAGTTGGCAGGGGGCGAGCGCACTGGCGTTAGCCACGTGGAACCTGAATTCGTAGAAAGGTAAATCGAGCCATCCACTGCCGCCAATTTGGCGCCATCGGCTGAAGATGCAACACTCTCCCATCCTGCCGCTGGCGCCAGACTGATGAACCAAGTCGCACTTGCATTGGTTGACAGGTAAATTCCCGAGCCGGATCCTGGACTATAAACGGTCGCTGCCAATCGTGTTCCATCCGCCGAAGTAGCGATGCTGCTCCAATAATAATTGGTATTCACGTTGGCCGGCTCCCACGTCTGGCCGCGCGCCAGGCTAATTAACAGCAGCAGTCCCCCACCGTTAATTGCCCCGGCAGGAATCGCTTTTGTGAATGTTAAATCGACATTTCTCATTCGGGTCCTCGCCGATGGCCAGTGTGGGCAGTTTTTAAGGATTTTGACTCCCCTTTGCATTGTTGCAAGTATTTTCAATGTCTTTCAGACTCTGTGGGAGTATCAATCGCAATCCGCGCCACGCCGCCGTGGAAATAAAAGCTAACACAACCGCGCTCTTCGCCAAACACCGCACGGAGATGGTACCGCCATGGTCCTAACCCGGATAATTCACAGTCGCATTTGCAAACGCGCCCAAAACCGTCTTGCCGCCGATTTACAAATCGGCAGCGCATTGCAATACCTCGGCGTTCGCAGGCTTCTGCATCGTCTGTAATTCGGTTATTATGGAAGTACCAAGACCACCGCCGCACAGGTTTTGCGAAATGCAAGAATCTGGCTGGTGCTTGCGGTAGTGTTTGCCGATTGCGTCCTTTCGCCCTTCATGCGCGGTCCATGGAACGATTATTGGTTATTCGCAATCGTTTGCTGGGCGCCCCTCAATGTTCATTGGACGTTTGCCGCGCGCAACAACAGGTCGATGTCAGGCAGCCGGTTGGCATTTGGTAGTCGAAAGCACCAAGGATCACCGTCGCGAGCTGCTAGGTCTTACCAGTCTTGGCCGACGCCAGGCGGAGGAGGAGTTGGTTCAGTTCCTGGATCTCGGGCGGTTTGCCGACCAGGGCATCGATTTCAGGAATTGTCTGGCCGTCTTCCTTCATCATCGTGCCCCAACCGGTCATCATGATCACCGGCGTTCCCGGCGATTCCGCCTTGATGGCGCGGGCCACTTGATGCCCGTCCATCTTGGGCATCCCCAAATCAGTAATGACGGCATCGAACGGCTGGCCTTTCTGCTGGGCGGAGCGAAAAAATTCCAACGCCTCCTCACCCGTGGACACCGTGGTCCCCGTATGGTTGAAGTGGGCCATGCAGTTGTCCAGTAACGTTCGGATGAATTCGTCGTCGTCGATGCACAAAACCCGCAGGGAACGCCCCGATTCAATCACGGGCTCATCTTTCGGGACGACGGGCGAAACCTTGTGTTTGAGCGGGAAGGTGAGCCGAATGCAAGTGCCGCGGCCGGGCGAACTTTCCACTTCGATCTTGCCGTCGTGGCGCTGGATCATGCCGTAAACCATGGCCAACCCAAGCCCCGTGCCCCCACGCATGGTTTTCGTGGAGAAGAACGGTTCCATGCAACGCAGCCGCGTTTTTTCATCCATGCCCGTGCCATTGTCCCGCACTTCCAATTGAAGCTGCTGTTCGCTTTCGCCATTGGTGCCGGTGGAAATAGCCCGGGTGACAAACGTGATGATTCCACCCTTCGGCAAGGCATCCACGGCGTTGAAAACGAGATTGATCAAGGCCTCCCGCAGTTCGATGGGATCGCCCACGAGCATTGGCAATGGGCGCTGTAGCTCCTGTTGGAATTCAATGGAAATGCCCTCGCGCTGCGAAATGTCGCGCCAGCGGGGCCGGGTGAGTTCAATCACCTCCTGGATCGTCTTGTTGATATCCACCTCCACCAGAGTTTCCGCATCCGTACGGCGGCGGTAAAATTCCCGCATGCGCGCGACAATCTGGGCGATATCCTCGCCGGATTGCTTGATGATATTGAGATAATTCCGCGTGGTCTCCGGCAGCTCACCGTCGGAATCCAGCAACATTGCTGCGTAGGCCACAATGGGCGTGAGCGAATTATTGACGTCGTGCGCCACCCCGCTGGCCATCTGGCCCAGCGCGCGCAACCGTTCCTGCTGCACCACCGACTCCTGGGTCTGGCGAAGTTCGTCATAGGCCTGCTGCAGGCCGTCGGTGAGGCGCACCTTGTCGTAGAGGTTTCGGCATTGTTCCTCGGCGGTGATGATTTTCAGCTGCAAGGCCTCTTTCTCTGAACGGACCGCGCTGATCTCCGCGAGCGCCTGCTCATTCGCAAAGCGAATCTCCTCCAGCACGAGCACAATCATACTGACGGCAATGAATAATTGCAGCACGGCGGCCACAAAAAAACCGGCGCTGGTGAGGTGCACATCTTGTTGCGAAAGCGGATAGGTGCCGAGATACAGTCCCCAAAAGAAAAAGCCGGTGGCCAGCATTCCCGCGCCTACAAAGGGCATCTTCTTCCGCAGGCGAAAAAAACAGATGCCGGCAAACACACTGCTCAGACCAAGCAGGATGAACACCGGTAATTGCATCTCCAGTTTTCGCGACGTGGCATTCCGTTCATCTGAAATGACATATTGACCGGCGAAGGTCCAGACCACCAGAAATAACATGAACAGGCCAAACAACATCTGCCGGACGGGCAGTTTCAAGAATCGCAGACTGCCCCAGAGCAAAAAGACCGACGAAATGGAGACGCAACACTCTTGAAGTTTGAACGGAATGGATTCCGGCGAGGTGTCTGGAAACATGAAACCCAGCGTCAGCCACAGGGAATAAAAAAGCCATGCCGCCATCCAAACGGTGAAATAATCGCGCTTGGTATAGCGGTTCAGGTAATAGAAAAGGCCCACGAGCATCCACACGCTCATGAGGGAAACTAAGAGCGCAGCCCGCAGATATGGTCCCGAGACATCCGACAAGTCTACTCCCAATATCTTCATACTCTGATTCCAACGGAAATGATCCGGTTGCGATACCTCTGACAGTAAGCGCAACTTTCTGGATCGGGACTACCCACTTGGTCTCCTGCCCACAACTGAGGTGGAGGTTTTGTTGATTCTCAAGCTTGTCCTCATGGTTGCAAGCTTTTTCCCAAGCCCGACCCCGGTTGATTGAGGGCATAGGGGATACCCCGATTCCATTTGGGAATCGGATTCTTTTTTCCCCTATGGGGAGACAGCTTCATCGTAAAATCTTTTGTTTTCATTCAAGCCCTCTGACTTTCTACTACAGCAGGTTATGGACCAGAGACTTGTCGCCAGCACAGATGATCCTACCAAAAGCAGCCCGCGGTGACTCCCCGCTTCGGCTCATTGAAGAACACTGTTTGCCCACCAACTCGCCGCGTCATAGCTTCAGCGACGGCAGAAGCCTTGGGTGAAGCACCAGATGGTTAATTCTTTTATCGTTAAGCCTTAAGTATTTGTACTTCCTTGTCGCGCCGAAGCCTTGGAGAAGGTGGAAGCCTCATTTTGGGTGGTGCCCTCTCGCAAACGCCAGCCTGGCTTCGGACCTCTAGGCACTTGGTGTCTTTGCGACAGAAAATATAGGTTTGTGCCTCCAGTGTGGGGTGAAGACCCCATAGGCACCATGCACTGGCCATGTTAATCTCACAGTATGAATCTATTACTCGTTTTGCTCGTCCTTCTTCTCTTGTTCGGCGGTGGCGGATTTTATTTTGGGGGTCCGATCGTCGGCGGCAGTGGTATTGGCCTGATTTTGGCAATCTGTCTTGTTATTTATTTGGTAGGCGGATTCCGGGCAAAAGTCTAATGCAGCGCTCCGGCTAGTGATCGCGGCGTTCCTTAGCGGTGGGCCTGAGCTGGCGTTTGCAACTACCATAGCAAATTAAAGGCGACCTAACATCACGAACATGCCCGCACTGAAAGATCTATTTCTGAATCAACCATCACTTAAATCCGTAATCGCGATGGCAGCAGGTCTTTGCGTGATTTACCTGATTAGCATACTAATCGAACTCCCGATCGAATTGATTGGCGGTCTTTGTCTGTCTTCAATCGTTGCATTGCTATGGATGGTAGTAAGACTTTTGAAAGACCAATATTCAACGGACAAAACCTTCGATGAGTGTTTTTATCAGGATGGCGAGGATTTATGCCGCAAATAAAGGAAATGATTCCTCCGTCGCGTGGAGCCAGTCAGTGGAGTAAACTTAAACGGTCGGTCTTGAAAGCAGCTGCAGTGGTTCACTTCGACGTCAATTGGTAACCCAACCGCGTACCGCAATTCTCAGGCAGGTTCTGAAGCAGATTAAGGAAATGATTTCAAGGAAACAATGACGCCCCCTTTCAGAGCCAGCACGGGAACGCGTGGTTCCTCCCACGGAGCCCGTTCTCAGCGGGCTCCGTAGGCAGGGCCTCATTCCATTACCACTAACTAAAACGCTAATTGGCCGCCTTTATGAGGCAATAGCACTGCTGGAAATCCATCCGCTTGGCCGGTTTGAAAACACTTTTTGGCACCCGTCAACTTGGCAATCTTTAATGCTGCAAGCATTTCAGCCAATTTGGTCAACGCACTTTTTATTTCGGCGCAGACCGCGCATCGTGCTCGCGCCCAGCGGCAACAGCAGCATCGCAGCGGCAAATATCGCCGAAGCCTCCGGGACAGCACTATAGGTTGCAACCTTTGTATCACCATGCTCGTCGCTGCTTTGTGAAGGCGGCAGCTGATGATCGTTCCAGACCGGTTCATGCCCCCGCTCGCCGCCACCGCTTTTAGTGTAATCAATATTTGCGTTCGCGACCATTAACGACGTTCCGAACATCAGCCCCATCATGATTGTTTTTATTTTCATAGTGTTTTTTTCATTAGTGCTCCTTGAAATATTATATTTCATGCAGAGACGATAACCGAACTTCATCCAAGATTGATATGGGGTATTCACCCCATACCTGCTCCTTGAACCCGGCAGAGGGGAAGACGGTCGCTCTTCGAGTTGGCAATCATGTCTGCGCTGGAAGCAATTAAAAGCAGCACCTGCAAAATGAAAGATTTCCATCCCGCCTCCGGCAATTTGTTAATAACTAAAACTGGCCATTAATGAATATAAGTAGACACTCTTTTTTCTTGAAGCCTAAAGAAGAATTTCCAAAAGCAAAACAGGCCTGGGAGATTTTGGTGGTTGACGACGAAACTTCCGTCTGCAATGCCATCAAGATGTTCCTCGAGCATGATGGGCACAAAGTTCAAACGGCCAACAGCGGCAGCAAAGCTCTAGTCCTGCTTGAGCAGCGCAGGTTTGATCTGGTCACGACGGATTTTTCCATGTCGGGAATGAATGGCGACGTGCTGGCCGCCGCCATCAAGAAGCGTTTGCCCAACCAGCCGATCCTGATGATCTCGGGCAATGCTGTGAGGGAGAAGTCTTCCGGCAATCCGCTTCTGGCCGTGGACTTGATTATTTCCAAACCATTTTTGCTGGCAGATTTGCGCAAAGCCATTGACTATTTAATGAGAAAGTTACCGCCAAATTCGCAATTGATTCTGTGCTGCCTCTCCTGGAATTGGAAAAACGGCTGGTATGAGTTATATAATCGGGCCGCAACCAGAGGACCGATATGGCCGAACAACAGCGACGACATTTCTCCAGCCAGGAGAAGGTTAACATCTTGCGGGAACACTATTTGGAGGGGAAACCCATTTCGGAGGTGTGCCAGCGACATCAAATCCAACCCTCGATGTTCTACAACTGGCAGAAGATCTTTTTCGAGAACGGAACGGCGGCATTTGAACGCCTGCCGTCCCGCTCCCGAGTTTCTGTAGGGGACAAGAGGGTGGCCAAGCTGGAAGCCAAACTCCAGCGCAAAGACGAGGTGCTGGCCGAACTGCTGACCGAGCACATCCTGTTAAAAAAAAGTCTTGGGGAGACCTGAGACGGCAATGGATCGAGCATGACACGCGCGATGAGATCGTGGATTTTATGAAACGGTGGTCCCAGAAAACGGAGCTGCCCCTGTGCCGCCTGGTGTGCACGGCCGGCCTGGGCCTTTCCAAGTTTTACAACTGGAAGGAACGCTATGGTCGGGCCAACGAGCACAATGCGCCGGTCCCGCGCGACTTCTGGCTGGAACCATGGGAGGTGCAGGCCATCCTCCAGTTCCATGCCCAATATCCGCTGGAAGGCTACCGGCGGCTGTGCTTTATGATGCTGGATCGGGACATCGCGGCCGTCAGTCCTGCCAGTGTTTATCGGGTTTTGCGCAAAGCAGGACTGCTGGCCAAGGCGTTCAAACCCTCGCGTAAGGGCACCGGCTTTGTGCAGCCGTTAGCGCCGCATGAACACTGGCATGTGGACATCAGCTACCTGAACATCAGCGGCACGTTTTATTACTTGTGCAGCGTGATTGACGGGGCCAGCCGCTATATCGTCCACTGGGACATCCGCCTCTCCATGACAGAGGCCGAGGTGGAAATCATCCTGCAAGCCGCACTGGAAAAGTTTCCCGGCGTGCGTCCGCGTATCATCAGCGACAACGGCCCGCAGTTCATTGCCAGGGACTTCAAGGAGTTCATCCGGTTGGCCCAATTGACCCATGTGCGTACTTCCCCGCATTACCCAGAGAGCAATGGCAAGATCGAGCGCTGGCATGGCACGCTAAAACGCGACTGCATCCGGCAAAAGACCCCGCTGGATCTGGACCAGGGCAAGACCGTCACCGCAGAATTTATTGAGCATTACAACACGATCAGGCTCCATAGTGCCATCGGTTATGTGACGCCCAAGGACCGTCTGGAAAACCGGCACTTGGAAATCTTTCAGGCCCGTGATAATAAATTGGAAGCAGCACGAGAAAAACGCCGACAAAAACGACAAAAACAAATGGCCCTGATTAGCTAACTCATCCAGGCTGTTTTTCCAATTCACGCTGAACCAGGACAAAACCTTGATATAATGGATATCAAGCATTGACCCCCTATTTATTTTTCCACATCCCGCAAGATTCATTATTCACTTACTTTGGCGCGCCAACAGGCCACGCTAACGCTTTGCACAGAACGCTAATTGACTTTGGCGCCAATCCAACTTCTTGAAGGAGCATTCTTCAGAAAACCCGGCCCTCGCTGGGAGCCGATCAGGCAAACAAATGGTATTGAGCCTCACGAATACGACTTTCAGCCTCCAGGCGAGCCCTGTCATAATCAGCAACTTCACCGATGCACCAAGTGACAGCAGCCCATTTACCAACAGATTTATCGGCACGCAGGAATGTTTCCGGCCGATCAGAAATTAGGCCACGTTCAGTTCCCAACAGCCTGATCAAATATCCAAGAATCGCCGCGTGAGACCACGCGGCCTAGACGATTTCCCGAGAAATCAGGGAAGTTGCAGGCCCGGTGTCCTCGCCGGGCAAATTTTTCAACAGGCTGCCAGACGGCATCTTGGCCCTCTTCACAAACTCATGACGCACTTTTTGACAAAAAGCCATACCGAGTATAATCTTACAATGGGGAGGGATGGATTGCTCATGGATATGGTGAATATGCCCACGTTCAGCGCTTTGAATTCGTATGTTGTTCCAGCTGTAATTTGAACGTCATTTTGCAAAAGATGTAACCTGTGAGGTGCTCATGAAAAATGAAATTCGTATTCTTTGCGTGGAAGATGTTTCTGCCGACGCTGCGCTGGTTAATCACGCGCTGCGCAAAGGAGGCCTGCGTTTCCGATCCAAACGCGTGGACACGCAGGAGGCTTTTTTACATGAACTGGAGCAGCGACCACCGGATGTGATTTTATCAGATCATGGCCTACCTTCCTTCGACGGATTCACGGCGCTGGCAATCGCACAGGACAAATGTCCGTCTGTGCCGTTTATTTTTGTGACCAGTGCACTGGGAGAAGAGATGACGATCTCAACTTTTGAAAGCGGAGCGACAGATTATGTCCTGAAAAAAGACCTTTCCAAGCTTCTGCCCGCAGTCGAACGCGCGTTGCAAGAGGTCGACAAGCGAACGACTTTCAAATGCGAAGAGCAACAGTTGCTCGAAAGCGAGGAACGTAATCGCCGGTTGATTGAATTCTGCCCGGATGCTTTTTTTATTGAATGTGACACGCAAATCGTGGTTGCCAACCGGGCAGCGGCGCGTCTGCTCGGCGCCAAAAACACGGAGCAAATTATTGGCCGGCCGATCAACGAAATCGTTCATGCGGATTCCCGGGAGAAATTCAATCAATGGCTTAGCCAGTTGCGACAAAGCGGCACGACTTTTTTCTGGAGGGAAATCGAGAAGGGAAACGTGGGGAGCCTGAACGAAGCGGGAACGGCTTTTCCATTCGTTGAAGAACAATTTGTCCGGCAGGACGGCTCACCGGTTGAAGTGGAGATGGCGGCCACACCGATTACTTATCAAAACCGCCAGGCAATCCAGATCATTGCCCGTGATGTCACCGCCCGCAAACAGGCTCAAATGGTTCTGCGTCAAAATGAGGAACGGTTGCGTTTGCTGGTCCAAAACGTAAAGGATTATGCCATTTATCTGCTCGACCCGGCAGGCAATGTCGTCACCTGGAACGCGGGTGCGGAAAAAGTTAAAGGTTTTCGAGCGGAGGAAATCATTGGAAAACACTTTTCCACTTTTTTTACCCCCGAAGATGTGGCCAAGGGTGTGCCACAGGAATTGTTGGAACGTGCGGAACGCGAAACCGAAGTCCAGAACGAAGGTGTGCGGGTGCGCAGGGATGGCTCGCGCTTCTGGTCCCAAGGCATTATCACGGCATTGCGCGACGAGCAAGGCAGGCTGCGTGGCTTCTCCAAAATTGCCCATGACATCACGAGACAAAAGGAAGCGGAGGAAAAAATCCACCAACTAAACGAACAGTTGGAACAGCGCGTTCGCCTCCGCACTTCGCAACTTGAGTCCGCCAACAATGAACTCGAGGCCTTCAGCTATTCCATCTCTCATGACCTGCGAGCCCCCTTGCGTCATATTGCCGGCTACGTCGAGATTTTGAAAAACGAGGCCGCCGGCCAGCTTGACAAGCAGGCTGGTGAATACCTCCAGATGATCGCCAATTCCGCCCGAAATCTTGGCGGCTTGATTGATGCACTCCTTGGCTTTTCGCGCATGGGCCGCACCCAAATGCGGACGGAATTATTGAGTCTGACCGACTTGGTTGAAGAAGCACGCCGCGAATTGCAATGTGACACCGAAAACCGGGAAATTGACTGGCGCTTTGGTAAATTACCGGAAGTGCACGGTGACCCGATCATGCTTCGGCAGGCCGTCATAGATCTTGTTTCAAATGCGCTAAAATACACTCGCAAGCTCAAGCGTGCCAAAATCGAGATCGGGGCGATGAATTCCCAATCTGAGATCGTCTTTTTCATCCGGGACAACGGTGTCGGCTTCGATGAGAAACATGCCAATAAATTGTTCGGCGTTTTCCAACGTCTGCATCCGGTGGGCGAATTCGAGGGGATCGGGATTGGCTTGGCGAATGTGCGGCGAGTCATTGGGCGGCACGGCGGCCGCGTATGGGCGGAAGGCAGGCCGGACGCTGGCGCAACGTTCCACTTCTCGCTTCCCAAAAGTTGGGAGGGCAAAACATCTGTCTGACCCGGCTTAAACTGGAGAAGTGGTTGGTTGGTTTTTGCGCTCGATTCGATCAGCTATGCTTGATCGAGAGCGGCTGGCGCCAACCGCAGCTGAGCAAGTCTTCGTTAGGAGGCAGTTAGTTGGGCACACAGCCAGAGCACTAACGGGTGTCCGTGAATCTTGAGCTTCGAAGCATGGACACGCACCGGCAGTTTGGCGCCGTTGGCACCGGTCAGGGTACAATCAAACTGTGCAACGCCGGCCGGCGGCGCCTCCTCCGGGACGGTGAGGAACTCGGATTTTTTGCGGCCCAGAATTTCCCCGCGGCCAAGGCCCAACATGCTTTCCGCACACCGATTGGTGTCAATGATCTTGCCCGTCTTTTCATCCGACAAAAACGCCGCCGCCCCAAGGCTTTCAAAGACTTCCCGGTATTTATGTTCGGATTCGCGCATGGCTAGTTCGGCCCGTTCACGTTCAGCACGTTCGCCGACTTCGCGCAACGCCCGGTCCACCGCGGGAATCAGGCGCACCAGCCGGTGTTTCAGCACATAATCCGTCGCCCCACTCTTGAGCGTTTCGATGGCTGTGTCTTCGCCAATGGTGCCCGAGACAAATAAAAAAGGTGTATCCGGGCACTTTTGGCGGGCGATGGACAAGGCTTCACGCCCGTCGAAACCAGGCATCGTAAAATCCGAGAAGATCAAATCAAAACTCTTTTGCTCCAGCGCGGCGATAAAACCGGCGCGTGTTTCCACCCGCAAAAATTCGCGAAGCGGCCAGCGCGCGGAAACCATTGCCTCATTCAAGTCCGCGTCGGCCAAATTATCTTCCAGATTTAAAATCCTCAGTTCGGCATTCATGATCGCTTGGTTGGTGGCTGAAATATCTGAACCAAGCTTTGATCATTATATCATCATCTTGAGCCAGAGGTAAATCGGAAGTTATTCACCGGCGAATAACTTGCCCCCAAATGGCTTCGCTTGTCAGTGCCGCTGAACACTCTGGACTCCGATCGCCCACCACCTTAATGTATAAATAGTGCCGCTTTCTCTTTGCGCCGCGCCGCTGGTTTTAACACTCTCGGCGCGTGATTCCACAGCGTTGGCTCCGTATTATTCCGGTCGCCCTGGTCATGTACACGATTTCGTACGTGGACCGGACGAATGTATCGCTGGCGCTGGACCCCAAAATCTCGACCATGATGCACGACCTGCTCATGGACGATCGGATGAAAGGCGAGGCGGCGGGCATTTTCTTTCTCGGTTACGTTCTGCTGCAAATGGCCGGCGGCCATCTGGCCGGACGCTGGAGCGCAAAAAAACTGGTCAGCCTCTGCCTGGTTTTTTGGGGCATCTGCGCCGTTGGCTGTGGTCTGGCGAAAACCTTTTACCAATTTGAAATCGCCCGATTTCTGCTCGGCGCGTCCGAAAGCTGTGTGTTTCCCGCCACCTTGGTCCTCCTCGCGCACTGGTTTCCCAGCGCCGAACGCGCACGGGCCAACGCCCTTTGGAACCTTTGCCAGCCGCTCGCTGTCGTCGCTTCCGCCCCCGTCACCGGTTGGCTACTGGGCGCATATGGCTGGCAGACCATGCTGATCCTGGAAGGCGCCCTGCCCTTCATGTGGCTGCCCATCTGGTGGGTTTTCATCAGCGACCATCCCCGCGACGCGAAATGGATTTCAGTTGATGAACGGAAGTTTTTGGAGACCAGACTGCAGCACGAAGCCTCGCAGTTGGAGCCGGAGAAAACCATCCCCTTCTGGCGAAACTTGGCGCGCCGCGAAATCATGGTGATGATCGTGATGAATTTTTTGCACAATTGCGCTGCTTACGGCTGCATGACCTTTTTCACGGACGGATTGAAAACAAAAGGCTTCAGCGCTGTGCAATACGGATTTCTGTTTGCCACACCTTACGCCGTCACCGCTGTTGTTATGGTGCTCAATTCCTGGCACTCGGACAAAACCCGTGAACGGCGGGGGCACGTCGCCTTCGTCTACACGCTCAGCGGCCTGAGCTTAATATTAAGCGTGCTGACCCGGGAGCATTTCTGGCTTTCCTACGCCTTCATTTGCCTCGCGATTCCCGGCCCGTTCGCGGCGCTCGCCCCGTTTTGGGCCATTCCGACCGAAACCCTGCCACGTTTTGTGTTTGGCCCGGTCATTGGGCTCGTCAATGCGCTTGGCAACACCGGCGGTTTTGCCGGGCCCTACATCGTCGGTTCGCTCAAGACTGTCTATCACAGCACGGCAATCCCATTCAACGCTCTGGGAATTGGGATGCTAATCGCCGCCGCACTGGCTTTTTTGCTGCCGAAAAGCACCGCCCTTACTCAACCGGTCAAGGACTGAGTCACCTCCTCGACGATTTTCTCGGGGGATTCCCGACAGCATACAACCAGCGCGTCAGACGGCGCTTCAAGATCGGCCAACTGGCTATCCAGCAAGGCTGGCGCCATGAAATGTCCGCGCCGATTCTTCAGGCGCTCCTCGAGCAGCACTTTCGTGCCGGTGAGATGAACAAATTTCACCCGCGCATCGCCCGCGGCCAGTTCGTCGCGATATTTTGCCTTCAGCGCCGAGCACGTCAGCGCGGTAAATTCATTTTGGGCCAGGGCAGCGTCAACAATTCGCCTCAAGGTTTGCAGCCAGCTTTTCCGGTCGGCATCAGTTAAAGGAATTCCCTCGCGCATCTTGGCGACATTTTCCGGCGGATGAAAGTCATCGCCCTCAACGAAGGTCGCCCCCGTCTTTTTGGCAAACAACTTCGCCACCGTGGTTTTGCCGCTGCCGGCCACTCCCATGAAAATCAAGACAATCGGACGTGCTGTAGCTTTGTCGTTCAAATGCTTTTCATTTTTGGCAATTCATTCAAATCTGCCACCATTTGAAAATTCCCAACCCGCGGAGGAGTGCCTTTTCTGGCAGTTAAGAATCACTCCGGGATTATGCCAATGGTCCCCAGCCACGTCTCCACCAAGTGTGGCCAACCCGTAATTGGAAATTTCGTGCGCCGCAGCCCAAACCCGTGGCCGCCTTGCGCATACAAATGCATCTCCACAGGAACCCCGGCTTTCTTTAGCCCAACGTAATAAACCAGCGACTGTTCAACACCATCCACGTGGTCATCCTCTGCTTGTAACAAAAATGTCGGTGGCGTATTGCGCGTAACCGGAACATTCGGATTCAAATTAAGATCATCTCCGCCGTCCCACAGATGTCCTGGATAACAAGCGATCGCAAAATCCGGGCGGCAGCTTTCTTTGTCCGCCGCATCCACTGCCGGATACGAACGCTTGTCAAAGTGCGTGCTCATCGCGGTCACCAGATGCCCGCCTGCCGAAAAACCGATCACTCCAATCTTATGTGGATTAATCTGCCATTCTGCGGCGTGAAAGCGCACCAATCCCAAAGTCCTCTGCGCATCTTCCAAAGCCGGCAACGACTCCCCATATTCCCCCGAACCCCGGGTCGGCACGCGGTATTTCAACAGCACCGCCGTGATTCCCTTCGATGTGAGCCAATCGCAGATCTCTGTGCCTTCGAGATCAATTGCCAACTCATTATAACCTCCGCCGGGAAATACCAGCATCGCCACACCCGTATTCGTTCCGGCGGGAGAATAGACCGTCATGGTCGGCTGCGAGACCTGGTCCACGAATAACACCGACTTGCCGGTTAACGGCGAATTGCTGGTGGTCTTCTCATACTCCGGCCGCATCATCGGCTGGGCATCTGGCACCGCGTCCGGCCAGATGGCAACTTGCGTGTGTCCCGGCGACGGTTGCCAGACATTCGTCTGCGCACTCAGGCCGCCACAACTGAAGACAACCCCGAGTGCAAACATCAAAAGCCTAATCATAGTTATGAAAATGACAGACCGGGTGTGCGCTGCCAAGCACAAGGCTTTCTCCGAAGCATGGTTGCGACTGAAATGTGCCTTTTTTGACGTTTGCAGGGCTGGTTCCAGGTTGCGAGGCAACCGCCGTTGCGTGGAGCTTTTTGGTTGCATTTAAAGGTGCGGAAGTTTAAAACGGTATTAGGCCTAACCATGCTTAAGGTGAGCACATTTAACCCCATTCCCTTCGTGAAACCAACCCGTTTGTTCATCATCAGCCTTACCCTGGCTGCATTCTCAATCTTCGGCAATCAACCCTCCACGGCCTTCGCTCAGGGCAGCCTCACGCCGCCCGGGCCACCCGGGCCCACGATGAAATCGCTCGATCAAATCGAAGCCCGCACCCCCATTTCGTCGGTCCCTTTCACGATCAGCGTACCGGGTTCGTACTATCTGATCTCCAATCTCAATCTAACGGTGAACACAAACGCGATCACGATCGTCACCAATCAGGTGACGCTTGATTTGAACGGCTTCACCATTTCCACGTCGGTTTTTCGCGGCACTGGCAACGGTATTTTGTTAAACGGCGGCAATACGGACATCGACATCCTCAACGGTCATATCACCGGTGGAAATTACCAATACCTGAATAGTGGCATCACCTACGACGGTCCCTCCCCGGTCACTGTTCACGTGAGCAACGTCTCGGTCACAGAGTGTATCGCCAACGGCATCAATCTTGGCACGAACGGTTCAACCCTGGTTGAATCCTGCACGTTGCAAACCATCAATGTCTATGGAATTGAAGCGGGATTCGTCGTGCATTCACAGGCGCAATCCGGAAATTCGGCCATTATCGCCAATTTCACCGCCTCTGATTGCGTTGGCATCAGCGTCAGCGGCGAAGGTGTGTTGGCCAACGGCACCGCCAATAACTGCGACGGCTCCAGTTACAGTGGCATCGGCGTGAATGCAAACAACGCCAACAACTGCTACGGCGTCAGCGGCGCCGGCTCTTACGGACTGAATGCAGGCACTGCCTTGAACTGTTACGGTTACAACAGCGGCACCGGAATCGGCTTGTACGCAACCGGTGCTGAAAATTGTGTTGGCAGTAGTTTTAATGGCACCGGCCTGAGTGCGGAAAATGCGAACAGTTGCAACGGAGTCAGCCATGCCATTGGCAGTGGGAGTGATGGTCTGGACGCCGAAACCGCTAACAACTGCTATGGTTCCAGCACCAGCCCCTCCGGATATGGCTTGAACATCCGGTATGTGGCCATCGGTTGCTATGGTCAGGATACCGCCGCAGGTGCTACCGCGGTTTCCGCTTCCATCGCCAATTCCTGTGTGGGCACAGGGACGATTTCCTATTCCTACCATTACAACATGCCGCCGTGATTAAGATTTTATCATGACTAGCCTCCGCGGACATCAACTTAAACTGGCAATCGCCGTTGCAGGCTTTGCGCTTGCCTTTCTGGCCAACACCTTGGCCTTTGAAGGCCGCATCACCGCGGTAACGATCCGTGGCAACCAACGGGATGTCTTGCTCTATACCATCGATACAAATTCCCTCCGGGTGGAAATGACCGCCACCAACTGGCCTAATCCCGTCGACATCCTGGACCGCAACTCCGGCGAGTTGACATTGCTCTTCCCGAATAACCGCAGCTTTGTGCGACTTAAACCCGCTGAGGAGAATTCGTCCCCCATGCCTCCCGGTTTTCCGCCAATGCCGGGCGGATCACCTCCCGGGGTAGCGGTACCGCCGGGTTCACCAGGCGTATCTGGGATCCCCCCTGGCCCTGCTCCTGCTAATTTTCCGGTCATGCCGATGATGCCGGCAGGCTTGCCGCCAAGTGTTGGACCGCAGGCGCAAAACCCGAAACCACCCGGCGTGTCGGCGATGCCAACGATGCCTGCTGCGGGGGGAATGCCGTCAATGCCACCGATTCCCACGCCCGGTGACGTTGTCGAACTCAAATCCACCAACGAGAAAACCAATCTCCTTGGTTTTGCGTGCGAAAAGTTTGAAATTAAACAACGCGGCGAGACGATGGACATTTGGGCAACCGGCCAGTTGCCGCCGTTTCAGAGTTATGTCCGCACCCAACCCCACCGAATCGGCCCACGCATGCTTGAGCAGCAATGGCCGGAACTGCTGAAGGCCGGAAAATTGTTTCCGTTGCTGGTAAGCTTGAAGTATAACAACGGCCTCGAGCGTTTCCGCTTCGAGGTGACCTCGGTAACGCCGCAAAAACTGACGGATGAGGACGCCGCACGCTTCCAGCCGCCGCCTGGCTATTTTGAAATTCAGCCTTTGCCTTTTTGAACCATGAAAACCCAAAATTTATTCATTGCCCCTAGCCTGCTTGTGCTCTCAATCTTAAATTTGCAGTTTGGCACAGTCTTCGCCCAAGGCAGCCTTACACCGCCGGGGCCGCCGGGGCCGACGATGCTGACACTAAAACAAATCGAGCCGCGCACACCGATCAGCGCTTTACCCGGCGACGGTCAGGATCTCTACGTTATCAGCCAGCCAGGTTCCTATTACTTGACGACCAATATCACCGCCGCCGGCTCCCTTAATGCGATCAGTATCAACACCAATGGAGTATCACTTGATCTCAGTGGTTTTACGATTTTTTCGACCGGCGCCAACGGCACAGCCATTTTTTTGGCCGGCAACCAGGTCACCGGCATTGGCAACACCGACATCACCATTTCCAACGGCCACATCATGGGGAGCGTCACCAATAATGCCGGAACATATGAGGGCCCGGGTTTTTACAACGGCATCAGTTACAACTTCGCCGGGGGAACACCCTACAATGTCCGTGTGTCAGGCATTACGGTTTCTGGTTGTCAAAATTTCGGCATTTATCTGGGCGCGGACAATTCAAGCGTCATCGAATCTTGCACGGTGAGCACGGTCGGCGGCTCTGGCATTCAAGCCTCCGGCGTTTCCCATTCCTTAGCAGTTCAATGCGGAAGCACAGCCATCTCTGCCGACAACGCATCGGATTGTTATGCATCCACTATCGTCGCCGGGGACGGAATGGTCGCTTCTTACACCGCTGTTAATTGTTATGCCAGGAGCCAGGGCGGCTCCGGAATTTTAACTACCATAGCTCATAACTGTTTATCCTCATCCAGCGGCGACGGCGACGGCCTGGACGCCCAAACAGCCTCCGATTGCTATGCTTACGCCAGTGGTTCCGGGGAGGGCTTGCATGTCAGCAATGTCGCCAACAATTGTTACGGATACAGCAATGGCAGCGGCTTTGGGTTGTTTGCATCCGATGCCAATAATTGTTATGGGTACAGCGTCAGCGGCACGGGTCTTTTTGTTGGTACGGCCAATAATTGCAATGGCCATTGCGTCGGCGCCGGAACCGGTCTTTCCGCCGACAGTGCCATCAATTGTATTGGCGGAACCGATGGCGGTGGCACCGGACTTAATGTTTCCGGGGTCGCCATCGGCTGCTACTGCTTTAGCAGTTCCGGTGTGGCTATCAGCGCCCACATCGCCAATTCGTGCATGCTGGCAGGTGGCACGACGAACATCACCTACAAATACAACATGCCCTAGGAACTTCTGATTTAGGATTTGAAACCTTCACGCCCAAAAGCTATGAAAATGCTGCTAACTTTGCTCCCGCTGATATTCGTCCTCAGTTTGCAGCCATCAACCTTGCTTCATGCCGCCTCGACAATTGACCCATTCAACAAATACGCCTGGGGCGCGAACATCGGCTGGCTGGACTGGTCCGGCGGTTCGGGCCAAACTGCAACCGGTGCGGTTATGTCCGAATATGTTTGTTCTGGCTATTTTTATTCCGCGAACGTTGGCTGGATCAATCTGGGCAGCGGTTCCCCCGCCAATGGCATTCAATATCAGAACAATTCCGCCAGCGACTTTGGCGTGAACCTTGATGCCTTCGGCAATCTGCGTGGCTACGCTTACGGTGCGAACATCGGCTGGATTAATTTCGAGGCCAATGGCGCTCCGGGCATAAACATGCTCACCGGCCAGTTCAGTGGTTACGTCTGGAGCGCCAATTGTGGCTGGATCTCCCTGAGCAACGCAGTGGCGTATGTGCAGACCGATAGCATCCAGGAGGGGCCGCTCGCGCCCGACGGCCTGCCCATCGCCTGGTTGCTGATCAATTTCGGCACGACCAACGTGGATGCCAACGCCGACCCGACAGGCAAAGGCATGACGATCGGGCAGGACTATCTGGCCGGCACCGATCCGAAAAACGTCAACAGCGTTTTTCGCATCACGTCCGAACGATTTGCCACCGGCGGCAGCAGCGCCACACTCACTTGGGACAGCGTACCGACCCGCTATTATTATATCCAGAAGACGCCGGATTTGGTCTCACCCGGCTGGGCAGATATCGGTTTGGGGCTCATCTCCCCTTCCGCCGGATCTTCGACGACAGCTGGTTTTACCGACACAAATTTGCCCGCACGATTTTATCGCGTCGAGGCCGTCCGTCCACTGACACCCTGAACGCTTCAAACCAACATCCGGTCATGGTAGCCGCAAGCCAGACTGCGCCAGCGCGCGAGCCCTTAGTGCCATGCGATCAGATCAATATAGTAGCGATGGAAACTTGCTAACTCAAAAATTAGACCTAACGTGAAATAATGCGTCAGCTTTAATTATCATGGAGATCACCACCACCAGCTCGATAAACGGTGCCTGCGAAGGGTTTAAGAAAGACCGTGTTTTTGAATTGTCGAATGGGGCGAAATGGCAACAGACCGTTGAAAAATTCACACTCCACCGAAGCTCGAATGCCGGCGCCCAAATCTGGACCGAACACAAAAGGAACTACCTTACAATCAACGGGATGACGTCAATGGTACAAGTACAATTGCTCCAAGAATAATGAACAAACTGATCTTTCTGCCAGCAGTTTCCCGCGTTTGCGCCTCTTCAACTTTGGAGACGAAATAGGTTTGGAAGGGATGGTTCTCGAAAGAGCTCCCGAATCATGTGGCGGCCCTGATTGGTTTTTATTTGGACGGCTTCCGGCAAAGGTATATCCGTTTTGTAGCGAGATTATGTGTGTTTTGAAACCAGAAAGTCGTCGCGCAATTGAAAGCAATGCGGCATACCAAGACCATGCAATACACATACGAGCAACTCGCCAAAATGATTGATCATTCCCTGCTTCATCCGACCATGACCGATGAGGAACTGGAGGACGGCTGCAAACTTGCTGCGAAATACGGTGTAGCGTCGGTGTGCATTAAACCTTACGCCGTGAAGCGCGCAGCCGAATTATTGCGCGGTACCGGTGTACTTGTTGGCGCGGTCATTGGCTTTCCTCACGGAAACAGCTGCAGTGAGTCCAAACGCTACGAAACGGAACTGGCATGTCGCGACGGCGCAGCCGAAATTGACATGGTCATCAATATCGGAAAGGCATTGAGCGGCAACTGGGCTTACGTCGAGCACGACCTGAAAGCCGTCTGCGACGAGGCGCACCGCCATGGCGCAAAAGTGAAGGTGATTTTTGAAAATGATTTTTTGGCTAACGGTGGCGCTGGCTTAAGCGGCGATGAAATTAAGATCAAACTCTGTCATATATCTGAGGCCGCCGGGGCTGACTGGGTGAAGACTTCAACCGGCTACGGCTTCGTGAAGCAACCAGATGGCAGCTATAACTACAAAGGCGCAACCGAACCTGATTTAAAACTTATGCGCGCCAATGTTTCAGCGCAAGTTCAGGTGAAAGCCGCCGGCGGCGTGCGCGATCTCGATGGCTTGATTCGCGTGCGAGAACTCGGGGCTTCCCGCTGCGGCGCAACGGCCACGGCAGTGATGTTGGATGAATTTCGCCGCCGGGAAAACGTTTCAGCTGCCACTCCGGCGTCTTCCACAAAAATCGGCTTGGGCGGCTATTGATCCACTGGTTTACCGAAGGAATCGATTGGAGGATTCAAGGTGATCTATTGATCAAATGTCAGTCCACTGACGGCCCAAGCGCCGCGTCGCCCCGTTCATTGGTCTTGATCCGAACGGCGTCGAGCACGGGGAGCACAAAAATCTTGCCGTCGCCGCGGCGGCCGGTGTGGGCGCTATCATAAATCGCCTTAACGATGCCCTCCACTTCCTCGTCGTGGCAGACGATCTCGATCCGCACCTTCGCCATCAGTTCCACATCCGTAAAATCGCGATCGTGTTGCCCGAAACCGGTCGCGTGACTAACCGTCAGGCCGGGCAGTTCACGATTGTCCAGATCGTCAAGAAGCTTGTGAAAGCGGTCCGGGGGAAGGATGGCCAGAATGAGTTTCATATCAGCTTGGCAATACCGATTTTTTCTCGAAATAGGAATACAAAAGCGGCACCAGGAACAGTGTCATGACGGTGCCGGTGGTCAAACCGCCGATGATGACCACGGCAAACGGGCGGGCGGTTTCCGCGCCCACGCCGGTGGAAATCGCCGCCGGCAGCAGACCGAGCATCGCCATCAGCGCGGTCATCACCATCGGCCGCACGCGTGAAGCCGCGCCCTCGCGGACTGCGGCCGACTTGTCCAAACCATTTCGCCGCAACTCCTGAATGCGCGAGACGAGAATCACGCTGTTTTGAATGGCGATGCCAAACAGCGCGACGAAGCCGACCAAGGCGGCGACCGATAAATTTAACCCCGCCAGAGGCAACGCCAGGATCCCGCCAACCGCCGAGTAGGGAACAACCACCAGCACCAGCGTCGC
>Ga0302200_10001358_pt1 | contig 22955 bp, 21 predicted proteins | sample II_Bog_N3_1_FD_194585 | JGI IMG/M metagenome (GOLD analysis project Ga0302200, IMG submission 194585) | Peat permafrost microbial communities from Stordalen Mire near Abisko, Sweden - II_Bog_N3_1 | ecosystem: Environmental > Terrestrial > Soil > Wetlands > Peat | place: Sweden: Abisko... | reverse complement strand
CTGCCCTTTGGCTCTCTCAAGCCACTTATGACCGCTATAATGGTCTGCTCAAGGCCAAGGTCATCTCTGAACAAGACTTCGATAATCAGACTGGCGACTATCGGGAAAAGGATGCTGCCGTGGGTACCGATCAGGCCAACCTCGCCCAGGTTCAGGCTTTGCTGACCTTCAACAAAGTCGTTGTTCCCTTCGATGGCATCGTCAGTGCACGGAACACCGACATCGGCTCCCTGATCAATTCCAACTCCGGAACTCCCATCTTCACCATTGCGCAGATCAATCCCCTGCGAGTCTATGTGAATGTCCCGCAGACACTCGCCGCCGATGTGAAGCTTGGAACCAAGGCTGATGTCACGTTCGATACCTTCCCCGGCCGGAACTTTCCTGCGGAAGTGGTCGCCACCGCCGGAGCGATTGATCCAGGCACCCGGACGCTCCTGACCCAATTAAGCCTGCCCAACAACAACGAGGAACTTCTTCCGGGAGCCTACGCTACTGTCCATCTGAAGATTGATTCGGGCTCCGACAACCTACTGGTGCCTTCCAATGTCCTCCTTTTCCGCTCCGAGGGTGCCTCGGTCGGCGTCGTGGGCACGAACAACACCGTCAGAATCCAGCAGATTAAAATTGGCCGCGATCTGGGCGAAAAACTCCAGATTGTGGAAGGGCTTCAAACGACCGATCAGGTCATCCTCAATCCCTCTGACAGCCTCACCAATGGGGAAGTCGTCGAAATTGCCAAGCCCGCTTCATCGTCAAAGACTCCGACACCTTAGAGCGTTTTTGATTCCCAGTCAGCAATCCGTCAAAATGCCTGGCTTCGGCGGCATCCATTGACCGTCACACCGGGACGACTATCCTCTCAGCAATGAGTAACCCTCGTGAAAAAACACTCAAGGTCGGCATCATCGGAGCGGGCGGCATCGTCCGTTTGCGACATCTTCCCGGACTCGCCGCCCTGGAAAATGTCGTTGTTGCCGCCGTGGCCAACCGGAGTCGCCAGAGTGCCGAGACGGTCTGCTCGGAATTTTCATTGGATGCCACCGTTTATGCGAATTGGCGCGAACTCGTGGCACAGCCCGATCTCGACATCATCTGGATCGGCACCCATCCCAATCTCCATCGGGAGATCACCCTCGCTGCTCTGGATGCAGGCAAACACGTCTTCTGCCAGGCCCGCATGGCCCTCGATCTGGCCGAGGCCGAATCAATGCTGCTCGCAGCCACGTCCCATCCGGAGCTTGTCACCATGCTCTGCCCTCCTCCCTACGGCCTGCGCTACAATGGAACCATCCGCAAGCTGCTTTCGGAAAATAGTCTCGGCACCCTCCATCGCGTCAGCGTTATTTCCAGGAATTCTGGCTTCCTCGATCCAAACGCTCCTCCCCACTGGCGTCAACTCCGCGAGGCCAACGGACTCAACATTCTGACCCTCGGCATCCATGTCGAAATTCTCCAGCGCTGGTTCGGCGATATCGCCTCCGTGCAGGCCAGTAGCCGCATCTGGACTCCTGAGCGCAGCGGTCGTGAAATAAAAACTCCCGACGATCTCTTCGTCATCGCGAACTTTGCAAACGGAGCGCTGGGAACTCTTGATCTCAGTGCCACCGACCCGGGACCGGCTCGCGAAAGCATCACGATCATCGGGGAGAAGGGCCACCTTCATTACGACTACATTCGCGGAGAGATCACCTTGATTCATCCCGATGGACATTCAGAAATCCTCACCGTGCCTTCAGCCGATGATCGCCCCTGGCAGGTGGAGCGGGATTTCATCACCGCAGTACGCAATCCCGATGCGCAGCGCCCCCATCCCACCTTCCGCGACGGCGTTGCCTACATGCGGGTTGTGCAGGCCGTTCATGAAGCTCTGGGCACAAAATCGACCGCGAGCCTCGTTCTGCCAAATTGACGCGTTGACGGGAGGGCGGGGATGCTTATTGTCATACAAATCACAATGCGGGGGAGCCGACTGGCTGAGAGGTTCGGGGAGATATCCCGAACGACCCTTTGAACCTGATCCGGGTAATGCCGTCGCAGGGAGAAGACTCAGGCCATGCCGTCCTCACGACGCATGGCCCATTTTATTTTCATCATCACCCACCTCAGCCCTCGACTTTCGACCATCGTCCTTCGACTCCCCTCTTCTGCCTTTCCACTTCTCTGCCCTAACAGTCTAACAGTCTTCAGCCTAAACCCCTATTTTCATGATCGCACCCATTGACTCCATCGACCCACTCACCTCGGAACCCAGCGACGTAGACCTTTCCAGCAGCGACGCCCTTCCGGCCAGCAGCCGCGTTTTTGTGGAGGGCACGCTCCATCCCGAGATTCGGGTACCGATGCGGGAGATCGAGCTTTCACCAACAAAGAACTTTTCTAACGAGCTGGAGCCGAATGCTCCCGTCCGTGTCTATGATTGTAGCGGGCCTTGGGGCGATCCCGATTTCGAAGGCGATGCCACGGAGGGACTTCCCGCCTTGCGTAAAAGCTGGATCGAGAAGCGCGGCGATGTGGCAGGCTATGAAGGACGCGAGGTGCAGCCGATGGACAATGGCTACCTCTCCGGCAAGCATGCCGAGTATGCCAGCCAGTCCGAGCGCAACCGCCTGATCGAGTTCCCCGGCATGACCGGAAGCAAGAAGAAGCCACTCCGCGCCTCGGCGGGCCATCCCGTCACCCAACTCTGGTATGCCCGTCAGGGCATCATCACCCCGGAGATGGAGTTCATCGCCATCCGCGAAAACATGGGCCGCGCCCAGCAGACCACCCTCTCCGATCTCTCCGGCAATATCTCACGCAATGAGCTCGGCAAGCAGCACGCCGGAAGCGGCCAGCTTCCCAGCAGTCCTTACACCCCCTCGATCTTTGGCCGGTTCCCCCAACGCATCCCGGCGGAGATCACGCCGGAGTTCGTCCGCTCCGAAGTCGCCGCAGGCCGTGCCATCATTCCCGCCAATATCAATCACCCCGAGCTGGAGCCGATGATCATCGGTCGGAACTTCCTGGTGAAGATCAATGCCAATATCGGCAACAGCGCCGTCGCCTCCTCCATCGAGGAAGAGGTGGAGAAAATGCGCTGGGCCACCAAGTGGGGAGCCGACACCGTCATGGATCTCTCCACCGGCAAGAACATCCACGCCACCCGCGAGTGGATCCTGCGCAACTCCCCCGTCCCCATCGGCACCGTCCCGATCTATCAGGCTCTCGAAAAGGTCAACGGTAAGGCCGAGGATCTCACCTGGGAAATCTTCCGCGACACATTGATCGAACAGGCCGAGCAGGGGGTCGATTACTTCACCATCCACGCCGGAGTCCTGCTCCGCTTTGTTCCGCTCACCGCCAAGCGCATGACCGGCATCGTCAGCCGTGGCGGCAGCATCATGGCGAAGTGGTGCCTCGCCCATCATCAGGAGAACTTCCTCTACACCCATTGGGATGACATCTGCGACATCATGGCCGCCTACGATGTCAGCTTCTCCATCGGTGACGGACTGCGTCCGGGATCGGTGGCCGATGCCAACGACGAGGCCCAGTTTGGAGAGCTCAAGGTGCAGGGTGAACTCACCACACGCGCCTGGGCCAAGGGGGTCCAGGTCATGAACGAAGGCCCCGGCCACGTCCCGATGCACATGATCGAGGAGAACATGGCAAAGCAGCTCGAATGGTGCCACGAGGCCCCCTTCTACACGCTCGGGCCCCTCACCACCGACATCGCCCCCGGCTACGATCACATTACCAGCGGCATCGGTGCCGCTATGATCGGCTGGTATGGCTGCGCCATGCTCTGCTATGTCACGCCAAAGGAACACCTCGGCCTCCCAAACAAGAAGGATGTGAAGGATGGCGTCATCACCTACAAGATCGCCGCCCACGCCGCCGATCTGGCCAAAGGACACCCCGGCGCCCAATACCGCGACAACGCTCTCTCGAAAGCCCGCTTTGAATTCCGCTGGGAAGATCAGTTCAACCTCGGTTTAGACCCTGTAACAGCTAGGGAATTTCACGATGAAACTCTCCCTCAAGAGGGAGCGAAGAGCGCACATTTTTGTTCGATGTGTGGGCCGCACTTTTGTTCCATGAAGATCAGCGAGGACGTCAGAAAGTACGCGGCTGAGCAAGGGGTGTCCGAAAACGATGCGTTGAAGGCTGGAATGGAACAAAAGTCGAGGGAGTTCAAGGAGAGCGGCGCCGAGGTTTACACAACCGCCTGAAGCATTTTCATACAGAGGGAGAGGAAAACAGATTCTCGCGCAGAGACGCTAAGACGCAGAGGGGGGAAGGAAATTCCTGTTTTTATTCTGTAAGGAATGCCTCTGTTCTCGCAGCTTTCCGCCCCTGCATCTCTCCTCTCAGCGTCTCTGTACCTCTGCGCGAAAACCCTCCCCCTAAATCACTGAATGGATGAAAAAGGTCGTGATCCATACTGACGGTGGTTGTCATGGGAATCCCGGACCCGGGGGCTGGGCGGCCATCCTCTCCCATGGGAAGCACACGCGGGAGATCTCCGGTGGCGAACCTGCGACAACGAATAACCGGATGGAGCTGCTCGCTGCGATTGAGGCCCTGAAGGCTCTGAAGAACCCGTGCGCTGTCGAGTTCCACACCGACTCGAAATATCTGAAGAACGGCGTCACCTGCTGGCTACACACTTGGAAGCGGAATGGCTGGAAAACGAGCGCCAAGAAAGTGGTTAAAAATGCGGATCTTTGGCGGGAACTCGATAGGGTCGCCCCGCTCCATCAGGTGGAATGGAAATGGGTCAAAGGCCACGCCGGAGACACAGGTAACGAACGCTGCGACGAACTGGCCAATGAAGAGATTGCCAAAATCAAAAAGGACTTTACCTCCGCACAACTCAAGGAACTGCTGGCTCAGTTTTCAGCGAAGGATGGGCATGAGCAGGGAGAACTTGCTGAATTATTACCACCCAGCCCTTGAACCCCAGGGACTGAAACAGTTTGTCTAGCCGTGGTTTTAGGAGTATGGGTCTGCCATGCCTTATAGAGATTACATGGTGACAGATCCTGCGATTTGCGGAGGTACACCCGTGATCAAGGGAACCCGTGTTCCAGTGCGGACGATTCTGGCCTCGCTTGAGGCTGGAGATTCCTTTGAGGCAATCCTACAAGATTTCCCAGGGGTATCGATGGAAGCTCTGCGAGCTATCATCGCTTTTGCTGCGGCATCTGCCCGGGAGGATTTGCCCTCTCCTCAGTTGGCGGCGTGAAGATCAAGATGGATGAAAATCTTCCGCTCTCTTTGGCAGAGGAGTTGAGGCAGCTAGGACATGATGTCCATACGGTATTCGATGAAAACCTAAACGGACGACCCGATACGGAAGTTTGGACTGCCTGCTGCTCGGAGGATCGCTTCCTGATCACTCAAGATTTGGATTTTTCCGATTCCAGGAAATTCCAGCCGGGAACCCATGCGGGCATCCTTATCGTCCGTCTTTCAGATGACTCCCGGGAGAATCTTCTTCATTGCGTTCTTTCCGCTTTCCAATCCCACCCCGTCGAGGAATGGCGGGGCGCACTCGTCACGCTGACCGAGGTGAAACTCAGGGTGAAAAAGGGTTAACTACTGGGATTGACCCTTTCTCCCCACAGCATCAACAAACAGATCATGCGTATCGCTGTTGTAGGGTCTGGTACGGCGGGCCCGGCTGCAGCCATTTTGCTGGCCCTACAGGGACACAATGTCACCCTGATGGAGAGGGCTCCTCGCAGACTTCCCGTCGGCGCTGGATTCCTGCTTCAACCCACCGGTTGGTCCGTGCTTCGCGAACTGGGGTTGGAAGAGATTCTCCGGGCGCAAACCACCCCCCATCTCCAAGCTCTATTGCCGCACCCGTAGCGGGCAGGTCCTGCTCAATCTGGAATATGACGAATTAGGCAAAGGACTTGCGGGAGCAGGCACGCATCGGGCGACATTGCTCAATCTCCTGCTGGATACAGCCGCCGGATTGGGCATTGAACTTCAATGGAATACTCCCATTCTCCGAATGAGCCGTGACACGGATAACCGTCCCTGCCTGTGGGATGAGTCCGACAGAATGCACGGGCCTTTCGATCTCCTGCTTATTTGCGATGGAGCAAATTCCACCTTGAGGGCTCAGTGCGGAGTGCCATCGCGCGTGGATTGCTATCCCTGGGGCGCCTTGTGGTTTATTGGAAAACGCACCCAGGATTTTGACCATCATGTTTTGTGGCAAAGCGTTGGCTCGACACGGGAATTGATTGGGTTTCTTCCCACAGGCACTGACGACGATTTGCTCAGCCTCTTCTGGAGCATCCGCCTGGATCAGATAGAGGCATGGAGGAAAACTCCCCTAGCCGTGTGGAAACGTCAGATCCTGGAATTGGCACCGCAGGCGGAGACCTTTCTCCATCAGATCACTTCTCATGAACAGGTTACTGCAGCGGCTTATCATGATGTGCGGATGCCTTGCTGGCATGCAGAACGGATAGCCATCTTGGGCGACGCAGGACATGCGCTCAGCCCTCAACTGGGCCAGGGAGTAAATCTGGCGCTCATGGATGCCTCGGCACTGGCGAACTTGTTGCATCAGCATCCGTTGGACAAAGCCTTGGCTCTCTATTCCAAGCAACGTCGGGCACACCTCAATTTTTATCAATTTGCCACCCGCTGGATGACTCCCTTCTTCCAATCAGATCTTCTTCCTCTTGGCTGGATGCGCGATCTCGCCTTTCCCTGCCTCATGCACATCCCCTGGGCACGGAAAGAAATGGTCGCCACGATGGCCGGCGGGAAGACAGGCCTCTTCTCCAGCATGATTCAGCGCTGAACAAAATTTAAAATCCCCTGAATCTTTCCATCAGATTTTCCATTTGCCGAAGTCTGTGGAGAACTTTACACCAAGGACAATTATCACAGCTATTTCACTTAAGACTATGAGCAACAATGAGTCACCTTCAGAAGCCGTAAACAAAGCGCGAATTTGCAACGCTGATGCGTTTCTTGATGAATTCGAACGTCATACAACCCATATGGATAATAAACGGTTTTGTTTTATAATAGGGGCTGGAGCATCAAAAACATCGGGAATTTCTCTAGGGGGTGAACTCGCTGTCGAGTGGCTGAAGGAACTCCATTTTCAGGAGGCGCCAAATGGACAGAGCTTCGAAGAGTGGGCAACGGCAGATAATTTGAAGATACCTGAGTTTAGTTTAAATCGGGTTGCAGACTTTTACACTAACATATTTGAACGCCGATTTGAAGGCAGGATGGACGATGGACAGTTCTGGCTTGAGAAGAAATTCGGTAATGCTCTTCCTAGCACGGGGTATTATTTCCTTGCACAAATTCTCGGCAACTCCAAACACAAGGTAGTTATTACTACTAACTTTGACAACCTTGTAGCCGATGCGGTGCTTCAACTCACTGGCAATCTTCCGCGTATTATAAGTGACGCTCGCATTGCGCGATTCCTGAGCCCTCAGCCAAGACTGCCCATTATCGCAAAAGTGCACGGTGACATTGGTTTTGCTACCACTATCAACACGACCCACGGGATCGAACAATTAGATGAAGAGTGGAAGACGCCATTGAGGCGCATACTTGAGCTTTATGTACCCATCGTAATTGGATGGGAAGGTAATGATGGTAGTCTCATGGACTTCTTGACTAAAGAAATGCTGGATGATCAAGGACGCAGCCTGCTTCCTTCAGGGATTTTCTGGTGCTATAGAAATGTTAAATCGTGGCAGGAAAGACTTGAGCAGAATCCTAAACTCACTTCACTTGCGAAGGCTCATACCATACGTTTTATTCCGATAGATGGATTTGACGAATGGATGCTTCGATTGGCTCGCACATTAAGCAAAGACAATCCTCTTCAGACATTACAAACGCAACAGAAGAAAAGAATGAATGTCTTTGAGGGCAATCTAACCGTCGAATTAGAACAGATTGAGAAATCTCTTGAAGCTAATCCCAATTTAACTCCAAAACAGAAGAAGGATATTACCTCTCTAAACGAAATGCTCCTCGTTCATAATGCACAAAAAGAAATTGATATTATTAAGAGGATTGATAAACTAAAAGATTTGTTAGCAACATATCCTGAAAGTTTATTAATCCATCAATCATTAGCAATGGATTTTCACAATATTCATAAGTCTAAAGAAGCAGCGATACATTATATTAAAGCAATTGAGTTAAATCCACAAAGCGCACCAAACCTTGGCAACTATGCTACTCTCCTACACAGTGAATTCAATGACTTAAAGCAGTCTGCACACTACTACCAAAAGGCTCTCGAGGCCGACCCCAAGAACCCAAACAACCTTTGCAACTACGCCAGCTTCCTAGATCACAAGTGCAAGAACTACGATAGTGCCGAAGAATATTACCAAAAGGCTATCGAGACCGATCCAGAAAATACAAACTACCTTGGTAATTACGCACAGTTCCTAATTGGACGCCAAAGATTTCTTGAAGCAATACCTTATGTCGATAAAGCGTGGGCTAAATTTTTATTATGGAATACAATGGGTGTAGGGGAGGTGATTTTTTCGCGTTGGCTGCTTGCTTGTGTGTTGAAGAAAGATAGTTTCAATGCTTTGGGACGAATTAAGACTCTGCTCCAAATCGGCTTTGACCGTTCTCCTTGGAGCTTTGACAACATGTTGGATTCTTGTTTGCCGAAATTGACTAATGAGCAAGGTGAGCTTTCCGTTAAGCTTGCCGCCGCTATCCTCGATGAAACTAAAATCAAAGACCTAAATGCCGACCAGAACTGGACTTCAGTACAAGCGATTCCGATTAATACGCCATGGCCCGATAAGTTGGAAAAATGATAATTAAAGCAAAGCCTCTGAAAGATATTTAGCAGTCCCGCATATCAAGAAAACATCAAAAGAGGGTCAGTCCCGCGTATTGTCGCCTTTTCCCTACCCTCTCCGCGTCTTTGCGCCTCTGCGCGAGCCTCTTCCTTTCTCTCCGATCAATCCTGTAAATCCTGTTCATCCTGTCCAATTGCCTCTTTGGGTTAATAGCCAACGATGATCAGTCCCATGTATTGTCACTTTTTTGCTTAGCAAAGTGCCTACGCTCATTAGCAGTGACAAGGAGATGTGCCAATCCCGAGGCAATAGGAAGCCAGTAAAAAGGTATTTAATAAATACCCAATAGATATTTTTTTTGTTGTCTCTGAGAGGCGATGTCTTATCTTGGTGTCGTGACCTTCGAGTTTGACCCGGCCAAAAGTGCCTCCAACAAGATCAAGCACGGACTTGATTTTGAAGAGGCTCAGGAACTGTGGAAGGGAGAACGGCTTGAAGCTCCATCGCCCGTTGAATCAACCGAACCACGGTTCTTTGTCATCGGGAAAATCAAAAGTCGCCATTACACCGCTATCATCACTTATCGCGGCTCGGCGGTGCGGATCATCAGCATCCGAGCCAGTCGCCCAAAAGAAATATATCTCTATGAAAACAGTTAAAACATCCTCCAGGAAAATGACCGCCGAGGAGCTGGAAGCTCGCTTCGATGCCGGCGAGGACATCGGGAGCCTCATTGATCCCTCGACGATTCGGCGTTACGGCCCCGGTGAAGAGCGGCGCGATTTAACCAGTACAAAGGTGAACGTCGATTTTCCCCGATGGATTGTGCAGGAGCTGGACAAAGAGGCTGATATTATAGGTGTTCCTCGCCAGAGCCTGATCAAAATGTGGCTCGTTGAGCGTCTCAGGAAAGACTGAAGTCAACGGGGATAGGCCTTGCTTGTTGACATTCATGCCATAAAAAAGCGCCCTCCTGTCCGATGGCTTTCTGTTTTCCCACGAATCTAGGAAGCTATTTCTTAATCCTAGAAACAGAAATGGGGAATTTTAGACAGGATGAACAAGATGAACAGAACACATAGCCGTTCCCACGGCTTATGTAGATTTGCCAACCAGCTCACGCCAGTCTCTGTTTTGTAAGTCTTTTTCCTACAATCCTGTTCATCCTGTAAATCCTGTCCAACTGCCTAGTTGGGTTAATAGGGATACCAAGACTGATTTAAATAATTGTAAGGGTTTTCCACGAAAGAGAGGCTTCCGTTCCGGTAAAGGGTCTCGATCGCATTTTTGGGGAGACGCCCGTACAGAATGCGTTCGCTGGTATTGTAGGAATCCACGATGAAGGGTTTGCCGGCGAGGTAGAGAACCGTGGGATCGCAATAGACATTATTTGGCATCTCACGGCACTTGGCGATGGCCTCTTCCATGGCTACCTCGGTTTGGTGCCGTTGCTCCTGCAAGGCACGATGATCGAGGAGGAGGCGAACGGCCAGAGCGTCTTGAGCGGGCCAGAGACTGATGCAGGCGGCTACGATCAGCAGTGCGCCGACAAGATGGGGGATGCGGAAACGCAGAGGGAGGATCTGCCCGAGAAAGGTGACGGCAAGACCGAATCCGATGGAAGCAGCGATGACGACATCGAACTCCGCATTGGGCCCGACACCATCGCCACACGACTCCAGGTAAAACGCAATGAGGCTGATGCCCATCAAGAGGCTTGCGAATTGGATCCTGACATCCTTCCGCAGTGCCCAGGCCACGGGGAGAAAGAGAATCACTGGCAGAGCAGCATGACGCACGAGATCCGGGAGGGCGTCACCTCCCTGACTCCAGAAAAATCCCCTGGGCGTGCAGAAATTATAGAGAAAGCTCGACCCATAAACGAAACGGCAGAGCACCAGTCCGCCGATGCTGAGGAGCAGGGCCGTGATGGCGAGTCGCAGGAAACAACGTCGATCCTGAAGCAGAATCCAGAGTAACGAGGCGGCGGGCAGCGCTATGATATTGTGTTTGAAAAACCCGGCCACCACCATGGTCACTAGCGGCGCTGTCAGTCCCCTCCCCGAGTGTTTGCGTTTCAGGAACCAAAGGGCGCCCAGGATCATAATGGCTTGCGCGAGCAACTGGGGATCGTTTTGCCCGACATAATCGTAAAAGTCGCAGAGCGTTGCCAAAAAGAGAGCACCCCCGGCAATCGATCCCGCGAGCGTACCGCCCAGTTGCCTGACGATCCCCGCGATGCCGAAGGTGATCACCATCGTTGCAATCAGGGAGAGAATCCTACCCGCCGCCAGATGATCTCCGAGTTGATTCCCAAGGAGCCCTGTGACGTAAAAGGAAAGCGGTGGATAATTGTTGGTGATGAGTTTGTCCGGCGTCGGATAGAGAGCCTCCCCGGTCATGGCGGCCTTTGCAAAAAAGGCATTCCACCCCTCGTTGGGACTCAAGCAATAATTGATCTGCGCCGTGTAGCACGCTCCCACATAGAAGAAAATGGAGAGCCCCACCAGGAGTAGCAAAAAACACCCAAACACCACCTTCCAAGCGGGTGAAGTGTCATTTTGTGATGTCATGAAGCGGGATGGAAAACCAGGTCACTCCGCGCAGTGCCTCAAGAGAGAGAAATCCACCATCGCCCATGACCTTCATCTGGCCCCATATCCTTTACTGAGCTGGCGGTGTCGGAGGGGCGAAGAGGTCATTGTGTGATTGATTCTGCTTCCTGATGATCTGTGCACGCTGGGCGGCCGCTTTGGCCTGTTTGATTGCCGGTAGAGCCATCGCCCCAAAGATGATGACACAATAGAGAATCACCAGCGCCTGCAAGGTGAAGAGCGGCGCGAAGAGATAGGCCAGAGGATTGCGCGGGGCGGAACGGCTGAATCCGGAATCCGTGATCCCAAGGATCTTGGCAACACGCTGGGAGAGGGTCGGGTAGTTCGCCGCCAATTCGTGCCAGGAGACAAAGAATCCCCGGTTCGTGTAATACTGGCGTGCAAAGGCTCCCGGATTGAGCAGCGGGGCGGCCTCCTTACCCCCGGCCAGAACGAGGAGGCCATGGGTTGCCCCCTCGATGCCACCAGCGGCAAAATAGCCGAAGCGGTCGCAGGTTGCCTCACAGGCACGATGATAAGCCTTGCCGAGCAGGGGAACAATCAGGGAGGGAAGCAGCAGCAGGCGCTTGAGAATGTGGCCCCGCTTGATGTGACCAATTTCATGCCCGATCAGGAAACGGACTTGAGGAGAGTCGTGTCCCAAGGCTTCGAGGAGATTGGAATAGATCACGACAAAATTTCGCCCGCTGTGACGCATGGCAAAGGCATTCAGAATTCCATTCGCCTGAAGGAGATAGAAGGCAGGGACTTCGGAGAGCCCGAGTTTTGTGCAGACATCTTGATGGACGGCATGGAGTGCAGGGAGCTGTTCCGGCGTGACCTCGACCGATTCCGATTTCAGGCGCGCTGCCAGCAGACCGCTGGCCATCCAGGCTGCTAACCCGACGAGCAAGGCATAGGGAATACCGATAACGCTGATCGCAATGGCTATCCAGAGGAGGATGGAAACAATCAGAAGGAGGGTGAAATAGGTGTTCTCCTTGGGGAGCGTTAATTGATGTTGCTCCAGCGGAATGACAGGGGGTGTTTCCATGCCAGCGAGAAAGTCAAATCACTCTGGGTAAGTCAAAGGAAATGTGTGATCGCCTCCAGGAATTCTCTCCCTACCGCTCCCAAAGGAACTTGCGTTCCGACGCCTCAATAGTCATGTCGTTGATGCTGGCAAAGCGGCGTTTCATATAACCGAGTTCGTCAAACTCCCACAGTTCGTTCCCATAGGATCTGTACCACTGGCCGGATGGATCGTGAAACTCATACTCGAAGCGCACGGCCATGCGGTGATTGCGGAATCCCCAGAGCTCTTTTTTGAGCCGATAATCCAGTTCCCTGCTCCACTTGCGCTTTAAAAACTCCACAACCTCTTCCCGACCATGGATGAATTCCGTGCGATTCCGCCACTCCGTATCCTCGGTGTAGGCGAGAGAGACGCGCTCAGGATCACGGCTATTCCAGGCATCTTCGGCAGCCTGAACTTTGATCAGGGCGGTCTCCTCAGTGAAAGGAGGCAGAGGCGGACGAGGATTCATCGATGTGTTGGCCATTTTGATGAGAATGGTAAAGAGGATGCAGGGTCACTGAATCGCTTCACTGATGCGCTTCAAGGATCTTTTTGAGCGCCTCGTATTCCTCGGTGCATTCGGGACACAGGCTGAGATGATGTTCGATGCTGAGGAGTGCTGCATCGAGCTCGGTACCGGTGAGTTTCTTCTCGGCGAATTCCCCAATGTGCTGAAGACAGGTGCCGCAATCGGCCTCCTGATCGCGCGTAAGAGCAACCTGTCGGAGAAACTCGGCAACCTGCGGCGGAGTGAGTGGTTGGGCTTTGGTTGTCATGTCGTGAAGGCAAGTTGGATGTCGTAACCGGTGATCCCCGCCTCCTCAAGGTGTCGCTTGAGTGCCCGCCGTGCATCATGCAGGAGTTTGTACCCGGCATTGCGGCTGGTGCCGAGAAGGCTGCAAACTTGATCAAAGGGCATTCCTCCAAGCTCGGCCATAATGGCAGCGCGTTGCTTGGGCGTGAGTTCCTCGGCAATAGCTTTTCTCATAGCTGAGAGAAGGTGTGATTGGTCCTCGTGAGATCCGAGTGCATCATCGGGTAGGATGGAAGGCTCTGCGAGGTGACCTCCCTGTTCCATCAGGGCGTCGAGGGAGACATCTTTCCACCGCTTGCGGCGGAGTTCGGAAAAGGCGGTATTGAGTGCAACGGACTGAGCCCAGGTTGTGAAGAGGCTGCGGCCCTGAAATTGGTCAAGTTTGTCCAAAATGCGAAGAAGTCCTTCCTGGGCGAAATCTTCCAGATGGGCCTCGCTGACATCGGCCCGATCGCCAAGAGCGATGCAAAGCCCTTGCAGCAAAACTCCGCGAAGGAGATTCATGGCGTCAGCCTGCTCCTTTTGGTTGGCAGATCTAAGGGCTTCAACCCAGTTGATTTCTTGTGTTGTCATCTACGGCCGTCCGGAGCACCGGACAGCCGTAGATGTAGAGGAGTTACACGGCTGCTTCAAGCTTTGGAGCGATGGGGAAATCGATCTCCGTGGCGGCCACATGGTTGAAGTAGTTGGTGAAGATATTGAGAGCCGTGTTGGCTACGATCTCGACGATTTCGCCGTTGGTGAATCCATGCGTGCGAAGGGACTCGACATCCTCGCCACTGACATGACCCCGTTCTGTAATCACCTTTTGGATAAAGGTGAGAGCAGCTTCCCGCTTCGGATCGGTCGATGTCCCACGACGGGCATCAAGAACTTCCTCTGAGGTCAGACCGGCATGACTGCCCAGGTAGGTATGGGCGGAGACGCAATACTCGCAGGAGTTTGCTTCTCCGACGGCGAGGGCGATGAGTTCGCGAGTCTTGGCCGAAAGGGAGCCTTTGCTCAAGGCGCCACTGAAGGCCAGATAGGCATTCGCCGCTGCAGGAGACTGGGCGAGCGTGGAGACGAGGTTGGGAACGATCCCGAGGGATTTCTTCACGGCTGTGAGGATGGCCTGTTGCTCGGGAGTGGCTGACGATTCGGTGACTGTGGGTATGTGTGACATGGTAGTAGTAGGTTGATTGGTCTGTTTCGTTTGTTGAAGAGGCCGGGAGTTTTTTTGCTCCTATGACGGCTTATTCATCAGATGCGGTGTGGCCACGGTTTCTTACCTCGTTCTCAAAGAAATTTTTGCAGGAGTTTCCTAGTGGCGAAATCGTCATAGGAATTCTGATCCTTCACTGATTTTAGTGAATGGGTCTCTGGATCAGTGCGCGGAAACCTCTTCAGCTTCACTGGAAGATCGGAGAGAAAAGAGTCTGTTTGTTCAGGATTTTACGGATCGGGGAACGAAGAGCCTGATCAGCGGTGCCAGGAGTATCAGCAGGTGCGCCTGGCGCGACAGGGGATGGATCCGGATCAGCGCTGCCCCATGCTGTTCCAGGAATGAGACCATCGCGGTGCGACCGAAGACCGAGGCAAGCATCACGGGCGTCATCCCTCCTCCGTTGTCGGCATGGATGTCGGCTCCATGCCAGAGCAGCAGTTCCGCGATCTTGAGATACCCCTTGAAGGCTACACCCCCGAGCGATGTCTGGCCGCGGTTATTGCGAAGATCTACCTCTGCCCCTGCCTTTAGAAGCATCCGAGCTGTCTCGAGATGTCCGTGGTAGCAGGAGAGCAAGAGAAGGGAGTTTCCCCGGGAGTCGCAGAGATTCACCGGAAGACCCTGACGAAGCATCCCGGCGAGCGCGTCCGTCTCACCGTAGCGGGCGCGGTCGATGGCCAGTCGCTGAAACTCGCGGTAGCGCTGCTCCTCTGACTCGGCGGCGATTGGGATGGAATGGCTCACAACGGGATAGGCACCCATGCCGTGCTTACTTCAGGTCGTAACGTCCGAGCTCCATCACCTTGCTCCATACCGCGACGAAATCGTTCACGAACGTCTGGCTCGCATCGCTGCTGGCATAGACTTCCGCGAGGGCGCGCAGTTGGGAATTCGACCCGAAGACGAGATCCACAACGGTGCCCGTCCACTTGAGCTGGCCCGTCGTACGGTCACGCCCCTCCAACACGGAGGCCGAGGCGGCAGAACGCTGCCACTTCGTGCTCATGTCGAGGAGGTTCACGAAGAAATCATTGGTCAATGTTTCGGGCCGCTTGGTGAATACCCCGAGCTCCGAGTGGCCGAAGTTCGCACCCAGGGTGCGCAGGCCACCAATCAGCACGGTCATTTCAGGGGCGGTGAGTGTCAGCAGGTTGGCCCGATCCACCAGCAATTCCGCCGCATAGGCCTCATGCCGCTTGTGGAGATAATTGCGGAAGCCGTCGGAAAGCGGCTCCAGCACAGCGAAGGATTCCACATCGGTCTGCTCCTGCAAGGCATCCATGCGACCCGGCGTGAAGGGAACTTTCACGGCGTGGCCTGCTTTTCTGGCGGCTTCCTCGACGGCTGCGCAGCCGCCCAGAACGATCAGGTCGGCAAGCGAAACTTTCTTGCCCCCGGATTGGACACCGTTGAATTCCAGCTGAATCTTTGTCAGTACCTGAAGAACCTTGGCGAGTTCGTCGGGCTGATTGACTTCCCAATCCTTTTGCGGAGCGAGCCGGATGCGGGCACCATTGGCACCGCCGCGCTTGTCGCTGCCGCGGAAGGTGGAGGCGGAGGCCCAGGCGGTCGAGACGAGTTGCGAGATCTTGAGGCCGGAGCCGAGGATCCGGGACTTGAGATCGCTGATCTCAGCTTCCTCGATGAGCGGGTGATCGACTGCGGGGATGGGGTCCTGCCAGATCAGCTCCTCCGCGGGGACATCCGGTCCCAGATAGCGAGCGCGCGGCCCCATGTCGCGGTGCGTAAGCTTGAACCAAGCTCTCGCAAAGGCATCCGCAAACTGGTCTGGGTGCTCGAGGTAATGTCTTGAGATCTTCGCGTAATCAGGGTCGAGCCGCAGCGCGAGATCCGTGGTTAGCATGGTCGGCAGGTGATGTTTTTCAGGATCGGCGGCATCCGGAATGGAGGCCTCGGCGTTCTTGGCCACCCACTGCTGGGCACCGGCGGGACTCTTGGTCAGCTCCCATTCATAGTTGAAGAGGTTCTCAAGGTAGTAGTTGCTCCACTTGGTAGGAGTCTGCGACCAAGTGACCTCCAGACCGCTGGAGATCGTGTCGCCACCCTTGCCGCTGCGGAAGCTACTGATCCATCCGAACCCTTGTTCTTCGAGCGGTGCTGCCTCAGGTTCGGGACCAACATGACTCGCAGGACCGGCTCCGTGACACTTGCCGAAGGTGTGACCCCCGGCAATGAGTGCCACCGTCTCCTCGTCATTCATCGCCATGCGCGCGAAGGTCTCCCGGATATCCTTGGCTGAGGCAAGCGGGTCAGGGTTACCGTCCGGACCCTCGGGGTTGACGTAGATCAGGCCCATCTGGACCGCACCCAGTGGATTCTCCAAATCGCGCGAGTGAGTCACCTTGCTCTTGTCGTCGGAATCGATCACGCCGTGTCCCGCCACACCGGGCGAGCCATGCGCGTAACGAACGTCGCTGCCGAGCCATTCCTTTTCTCCACCCCAGTAAACCTCATCCGGCTCCCAGACATCCGCACGGCCTCCGGCGAAACCAAAGGTTTTGAACCCCATCGACTCCAAGGCGACGTTCCCCGTGAGGATCATTAGGTCGGCCCAGGAGATCTTCCGTCCGTACTTCTGCTTGATCGGCCAGATCAGACGGCGCGCCTTGTCGAGGTTCACATTGTCCGGCCAGCTGTTAAGAGGTGCGAAGCGCTGGCTGCCGTTTCCGCCGCCACCCCTTCCATCCGCAATGCGGTAAGTACCGGCGCTGTGCCAGGCCATGCGAATGAACAAGGGACCGTAGTGACCAAAGTCGGCGGGCCACCACTCCTGCGAGTCCGTCATGAGTGCCTGGAGGTCGCGCTTAACGGCCTCCAGATCGAGAGTCTTGAACTCCTCCGCATAATCGAACGTCTCCCCCATCGGATTGAAAAGCGGGGAGTGCTGGTTCAGGAGCTGAAGGTTCAGCTGATTGGGCCACCATTTTGCATTGGTGGTGGCACCAGAGGCCACGGCGTTTTTTAAATTGCCGTTAAGGAACGGGCACAGGGATTCGGTGGACATGATTTTTTATCTACTGTGAAGGGTGGAACCAACTGAGGAGAGACGATAGCAGAACAATCAGTCATTGTTGAAAGACTGATTTCCTCTTACTACCATAGTTTTATCCTATGGAAATGCACCAACTCCGCTATGCCGTCGCGGTGGCCCGATCGGGGAATTTCTCGCGCGCTGCGGAGCAGTGCCATGTCTCCCAGCCCTCGCTCAGCCAGCAGATTCTGAAGCTCGAAGAGGAACTCGGGGAGCGTCTCTTCGACCGCACAAAGCGCGAAACCAAGGTAACTCCCCATGGAGCGGCCTTCCTGCGGCGGGCCGTTCGGATTCTCGAGGAGGTCGATGCAGCCACCAGGGAGGCGCACGATGCCAAGGAGCTGGTTTCAGGGGTGATCGCCATCGGGGTCATCCCGACCATCTCTCCTTATCTCCTGCCCCGCGTGATGGCCGCCTTCGCCGGAGACTATCCCGGCGTGGAGATGATCGTTCAGGAGGAAACAACAGCCCGTCTGCTCAAACTGCTGCAAGCGTATGAGATCGATTTTGCCCTGATCAGCCCGCCGTTTGATATTGGCAATCTGGAGACGAGCCATCTACTCAACGATGAACTCCTACTGGCATTGCCCCGGAATCATCCTCTGACAAGGAAGAAGGTGATTGCTGCTGCTGATCTGAAACGGGAAAACCTGCTCCTCATGAAAGAAGAGCATTGCCTCAGCGATCAGGTGTTGAGCTTTTGTAACCGCCGTGATTTTCGGCCGAAGATCAGCTTCCGCAGCGCCCAACTGGAAACCATCCAGTCCCTGATCGCTGCTGGTATGGGCGTTTCCCTGATTCCCTCGATGGCGGCCTCGGCGGACAAGAAATCCCGTCTTTGCTATCGCTCGTTCAACGACGGAAAGCCGCAACGATCCATCGTGGCGGCATGGCCCAAGCAACGCCCTCCGGGCCGAGCTGCTGCTCAATTTCTAAGGATGCTCGCCTCAGGAATCGGGACGGTGACACCCAGATAGACAGTCCGAATTTTCGCCTTCACGCTGACCTGTTCACTCTCTTCCACGCCACGGTTGGTGTCAGTGTTCACAAGATAGACGGGACGCAGGCCATGGGATATATTGAGCAATCAGATCTAGATCGACTCTACAGCACGCCGCCTCGCGCTGATCACTAGAAGCAGCGCAGAGAGGCAAACGAGGGCATAGGTGGAGGGTTCGGGTACAGCTTGAAGCTGGTTGTTCACGATCGCGCCCGTGCCGATCTCCGTCACTCCGAAATCGCTGTAGAAGGTAATCTGGGAAAGATCACCACTGTACGCTCCGGTGATGCAGATGGAGTCGGTGAGTGCGTTCCAGTTCCAGATGGCGAGTGATCCGTTGATGGCAAGGGAAGTAAAGGTTAGAGAGGCTGCATACCCATCAAAATCCAACAGGGAATTGTTCTGCAGGGTCCACGAGTCAAATTTTTGATCAAGATTTGCAGAGATGCCAAGGGTCCCTCCCTCAAGGGAGAGAGTGGCGTCGTTGTTAACCGATTGATCTGCCTCCAAGGAAAGTCTGCCACCAGTCACGGTGATATTGGTGACTCCCCCGAGAGCCCCTCTAACGGACGCTACTAAATTGCCCTGATTGACCACTGTTGAACCCGTAAAACTATTGCTTTCCGCAAGGATCGTCGTTCCGCTGCCAAGCTGGCTGATCAAGCCTTTGCCGGAGACCGGGTTGGTTAGGAGAAATGTATTTGTCTGATTGAAGTTGATCGTGCCGCTTCCCAATCCAAAGGCGATGCCTGCTGTGTCGATCACCCCGGCCGAGTCATTTCCCCCAAATGATCCGATATTGAGCACACCAACTGATGTTTTGTATCCGGCGATTTGCATGCTTCCCGCAATCAACACTCCTCCATTTGCGACCGTTAAAGCGCCCGAACCATCCGAGTAATCGTGCAAATCCACACTTTCCAGCCATCCGCCCACATAGACGGTGCCGGCATTGCTCCAAAGGGAACCCACACCCGTTACAATCACCCTATTATTTGAAGAACCATTATATCCGATCGCCGATGTGTCGCCATTCACGATGACTGTTCCTCCATTGGAAATGATCAGGCTGTTATAGGATGCTCCAACTAACCCGACATAGAAATTCCCTGAATTTGTCCAGAGAGAACCCTCCCCTGTCACAACCGCACTGTTATTTGAAGCGTTATCATAAAAACCCACATACCCATTGGAGTCCGACACCATCCCTCCTCCTGAGATCATGAGCGAATTCAAGGAACCATTGCCGCCAACCTCGACGCTCCCACTGTTCCAAGTGGATCCGATACCGGTCACAAGCACGCTGTTGTTGGACGAGATGGTGGACAAGCCGATGCTGCCACCACTGCTGACAACCTGCCCCCCGTTGGAAATTATCAAACTGTTTGAGGCACCGTAGTTTCCAATAAACAGATTGCCCGTATTCGACCAGAGAGAACCTGTATCCGACACCAACACCATGTTGTTCGAGGAAGTGGCAGCCGCGCCTACACTGCTGCCACCATACTGATAAGATTGTGAGACGACACCTCCACCCGCAATCAAAAGAGTATTGGAGGAGCCGTTACCCCCAATCTCAAGAGAATTCACAGTGTTCCATGAAGAACCGCTTCCTGTGACAAGGACGCTGTTGTTGTAGGAAGCCGTACCGGATCCAATAACAGCGTTGCTGTCAGTCGCCCCTCCTCCCGCAGCGATCACCATGCTGTTGGACGATCCATTGTATCCCACGGAGACAGTATCAAGCGTGGTTAATTGAATTCCGTTGTTCGAGATGGTGAGCAAGTTATTGGATGAACTTGGATCGTATCCTATGTAGGTGTTGCTCCATGTACCCATGCCGTTCGTGACATTTGTTATTACACCGGCATTATTGCTGCCTACATAGAGATCGTAGAAATATTGGGAGAGCAATGTCAGGGAAACCAAGCCATTCGATGCCGTGCTGTTGGAAGCTGACACTAGGCTGAAAGAATAAAGGGTACTTCCGACTAGAGTGTTCGTGGCATAATAAGAACTGCCGCCTGTGCTGGCACTGCCTCCAAGAGCACTGCCACCATTGCCTCCATTGGCACCACCCCCACCGCCGCCTCCGGCACCGGGCTCGCCATCATCAATGGTACCGGGACCATCACCTTCTAATGCTCCGCCTCCTCCGCCTCCTCCTAATCCACCATTACCACCTGCACCTCCACCGCCACCAGTTCCCCCTGTTCCGCCAGATACGGCACTTGCACCTCCCTGGCCAGGAGCAACACCAGCTCCCCAACCACCATCCTGGCTCACGCTGCCCCCTCCTCCCCCTCCTCCAAGCGTATGGTCAACAGCATCAGATCCGCCAAGTCCCCCCACACCATAGCTGCCATTGGTAAAACTTGCATCGCCCCCGTTAAGACTTCCGAACAAGAACTCGCCGGAACCACCACCGCCGCCCCCGGCAACAAGCAATGGCGTCAAACCATTCGTAGAATTTGTCTCAAAAATGAAGGTGCCCCCTCCACCCCCAGCTCCAGGAGCATCTAAAGTCGCTGGGTTTAGGCCTTCACCTCCCACGAGAATATCGAGTGTTGTTCCAGCAGTGAAAAACCCATCAACCGTAAGTGAAGCCCCCTTTCCTCCCACGGCATCATCAGCACCGTATCCACCCTGTGCCCCAACGGCATTCAACTCATAAGTTCCTGCCACAGGAATTATGTAGGTCTCCATCACTCCACTGAAATCGAAATTTGTTGTCTGAGCATTCAGAGCACCGGCAAGGCACAAAAACACGATAGCGATGTAGCTGAGGCGATTTGGCATGGAAAAAAATCCAGCATCTGTAAGTGCCGACCTCCGCATGGAGGAGAGCGTTCTCATGTGGGTGAATTGTTAGCGAGGGACTCGCGTTCTCTATCACCTCAACCTTGATTCAAAACAAGGCAAAAGTAGTGACGGATCAAATGCGTGGAAGTATCTGCCAAAGAATGGCCAAACAATCCGCCTCTCTCCTCGAAGGACAACTCTCTTTGACCCACCTCATTCCACCCGATAGATCTACTCCCAATGCGTATCCACATCCTGAAACGCGAACTCTGGTTACCGCTCTCCCCGGAGGAGATTTTTCCATTCTTTGCCGACGCAACGAATCTCGAGGCCATCACTCCTCCCTCGCTCAGATTCAAGGTGATCACACAGCTTCCCATCGCCATGCAGGAGGGCACTCTCATTGATTACAAGCTGCGCATTCACGGGTTTCCTGTCCGCTGGCGCACGCACATCGCCGCCTGGCAACCCCCGTTCCGTTTCGTGGATGAGCAACTACACGGACCGTATCGCCAGTGGATTCATGAGCACACCTTCGAGGCGCAAAATGGCGGCACGCTCTCCAGGGATGTCGTCCGATATGCGGTCCCGTTTGACTTCATCGCCCATCCGCTCTTCGTACGCCGGGAGGTCGAGGCGATCTTTGACTTCCGGGAAGAAGCCCTAAAAAGTCATTTTGCCCAACGCGCATAAGGGTGCTCGCAGTTGACGGTAGAGAGGCTTTTATATTACCCCCAACACCTCTGCTCTTGACGGGGCTCCGACTTGTGTCACAAGGAAGGGATCATGAGCACTCCACGCATCCTCGCCTTCGGCGGCAGTCTTCGACGCGACTCCTTTAATCAGAAAATCGCAGCAATCGCCGCCGAGGGGGCCCGTGATGCAGGTGCCGAGGTGACGTTCATCGCATTGCGTGATTTCCCGATGCCGATCTTTGATCAGGACCTGGAAGCTGCTAACGGAATGCCCGCCGAGGCAAAGAAACTGAAAGAGCTTTTCCTGAAAGCCGACGGCCTGATCATCGCCTCTCCAGAATATAACAGCAGTGTGACGGCGGCCCTGAAAAATGCGATCGACTGGGTTTCCCGGGCTGAGTCAGATGACGAGCCATCTCTCGCGGCACTTTCGGGAAAAACGGCTCTTATTCTCTCCGCATCACCCGGAGGTCTTGGCGGTCTGCGCGGCCTCGTTCATCTCCGTGCCATCCTCGGGAATCTTGGCATCACCGTGTTGCCCGATCAAATCGCCATTCCCTCGGCCTATGATGCCATCAAGGCCGACGGCTCTCTCACTGACCCCAAGCAGACGGCGCAAGTGAAGAAGCTTGGCTCCACGCTGGCCAATCAACTGAAAAAGCTTCTGGCCTGAACGATTTCGCTTCGACTCGTCACCACCTCCCACACATTACCAGACTATGAGCACCTCGTTTCACGCACTCGCCGCACTTGGAGCCAAGGAACCGCTGCAACCTTTTGAGTTCACTCCCGGCCCTCTCGGCAGCGGGGAGGTCGAGATTGCCGTGGAGAGTTGTGGCATCTGTCACAGCGATCTCTCGATGTTGGACAACGAATGGGGAATGACAGCCTATCCCTTTGTTC
>Ga0302200_10001351_pt1 | contig 23023 bp, 23 predicted proteins | sample II_Bog_N3_1_FD_194585 | JGI IMG/M metagenome (GOLD analysis project Ga0302200, IMG submission 194585) | Peat permafrost microbial communities from Stordalen Mire near Abisko, Sweden - II_Bog_N3_1 | ecosystem: Environmental > Terrestrial > Soil > Wetlands > Peat | place: Sweden: Abisko... | reverse complement strand
TGCCCGGCGGCATTCGACGTTGGAAACGGAAAACCAGTTACCTCCTCGTTAGGAAACGAGGAGGAGGGGTAATGCTACCCGTTTTTTTTGAATTTTCAGATTTTGTCATAAGAAATATTAGTTGAGTCATTGATGTCTTAGTTTATAGAAGCGTTTGTCAACCGTTTACAAACCGAAGGTCATGTGAAAGAGTAGCCATTCAATAACCTGTCCGTAACCTGTCCGCAACCTGTCCCGAAATAAGGAGATAAAAAGGATATAATAAGGTAATAAAAAGATAATAATATACCTCTATATAGATTCTTATTATATCCTTTTTAGTTCCTTATTATTTTCTTATTATTTTCTTTAGTATGGATAGGCTACGGACAGGTTACTGAATGGTTACTGAATGGTTACGGTGTAATGTGAGCGGAATTTAAGCGGATTTTCAGCGGATTTTTCAGATAAAACCGGTCAATAAAATCCTAAAAAAAAGGAAGCCTGTTCGAACAGCTTCCTTTTCTTGTTATTTTGACAGAGTTATTAAATATATTTATACACCATATACACCGCTACTCCCAAAAGGAAAAACGCGTATACTTTTTTAAACATGGAGGCCGGAAGTTTTATCGCTAATTTGGTGCCAAAAAATACACCGAACACAATGCCCATTGCCATTAGTCCGGCATAGATCCAGTTCAGGTAACCCGCCTGTGCATAAACAATCACACTGGGCAATCCGACCGGGAGTTGCAATGCCGCAAGGGAAGTTGCCGTTGCAGCTTTAGCATCGTATTTAAAGAATTTAATCAGCATGGGCACAATCACCAACCCGCCGCCCTTGCCGAATAGCCCTGCAATAACTCCGGCAAATATTCCAAGGGCAATAAACAGCCAGAAAGAATACTTTATGTTTTCACCATTTACCGGTGGGGTTACAATCTTTTGATGTTTTTTCCCCCGAAGGAGTTTAGGGATATCCAGGTACCCGATTGCCACGTACAGTAAAAAGGCGGCATAGAGCTTTGAAAGTACTTTCACATCCACCGATACTGCCAGTTCGGCTCCAAAGAAAGAACCCGACAACAACCCAAGGGATATCCAAAGTGCATTCCTGACATTAATATATCCTGCTTTGTAAAAGGTTATAACTCCGAGTATTCCAACCGGCAACAACATGGCAGCCAGTGAAGTGGCATTTGCATTGAGCATCCCCATTCCGAAAATGGCGATCAGTGAAGGAACCATGATTATTCCTCCCCCTATTCCAAACAAGCCTGACATGACACCTGCAATAATTCCAACAATCAGTATCCCTATTTCCATAAATAAAAAGTTCCTGTTTATTCCATTTAGTGCTAAAATCACTTAAGGGCGCAAAATTAATTCATTTAATCGAATTTCGCAGCTTCTTATTTAAATCAAAAACCTTAATTCTACTTTATTAAAATCAAAAACAACAAAACCTCCTAATGGAGCATGCGACTTTCCGTTTTTTCGGGATCACAAGAAGGACACACAACAAAACTCAAAATACATAACCACAAACACAAAAAATGATTAAAATAGAATACAATAGAAAATACATGACACATTTTAAGAATTTAAGTTCAACAAGATGTTTGAATGCAAACTATCTATTGTGAATTCGTATATTTGATCTTTGAAATTAAAGAGTTAACCACAATAGTTCACAATAGAAACAGTAGAAATAATAGTAACAATAACAGATTCTATTTGCAATGTGATTATTTATAAAATCTTAAAATACGGCCAGGTATTTTCTATTGTGTTCTTTTCTTTTTGGTTTTTTGTGTCCTATTGTGTCTATTGTGGTTATGTATTTGTATTTGTATTTTCTTTTTTTATTTTATTTTATTGTGTGGTTAATTTTTTAATCTGGGAAAATAGAATTAATCCAAAAATAAAACACCCGGCATGTTTATTGCCGGGTGTTTATATCTCAATTAAAACAGAGACCTATTGTTTTTGGATAATTTCAAGCGTATCGGAAGCAATCATATATTCCTCATCGGTAGGGATCACCACTACTTTCACTTTCGAATCGGGTGTACTGATCAGCACTTCTATGCCATGTGATTTTGCATTAATTCCCTTGTCAATTTTCACACCCATAAACCCTAAGCCCTCACAAACGCTCTCTCTCATTTCGGTCATGTTCTCTCCCACTCCACCTGTAAAGACGATGACATCAACACCTCCCAAAGCAGCTGCATACGATCCCATATACTTTTTAATCCGGTATTCGTACATATCAAGTGCCAGTTTAGCCCGTTCGTTTCCATTGGCTATGGCTGTCTCAATATCACGCATATCCGAGGAGATGCCTGAAATACCCAATACCCCGCTGTGTTTATTGAATAATGTTGACACGGAAGCCGAACCAATCATTTCTTTTTCCATCAGGAAAGTAACCACTCCCAGATCAACATCTCCGGAACGGGTTCCCATCATCAGACCTTCAATCGGGGTAAAGCCCATAGAGGTATCTACCGATTTGCCATTTTCAATAGCCGTAAGTGATGCACCATTACCAATGTGGGCGGTGATCATTTTGGTTTTGAAATAATCCAGTCCTAAAAACTCACAGGCACGTTTTGACACATACCGGTGACTGGTGCCGTGAAAACCGTAACGGCGAATGCCGTATTTCTTATACAACGAATACGGAATGCCGTACATATAGGCATATTCGGGCATAGTTTGATGAAATGCCGTGTCGAATACCGCTACCTGGGGTACGGAAGGCAATAACTCGGATATTGCTTTGATACCTGCTAAATTTGGCGGGTTATGCAGTGGGGCAATATCAATACATTCAACAATTTTCTGAATCACTTCATCGGTAATCAACACGCTGGTGTTGAATTTTTCGCCTCCGTGAACCACCCTGTGTCCTACTGCATTAATTTCTTCCAGTGATTTTATGGCACCGTGTTTTTCGCTTGTCAGGATTCCCAGAATGTATTCTACTGCCAGTTGATGCTCCAGGATTTCTCCTTTAAGAACCACTTTTTGACCGTCACGCCGGATATGTTTCAGAAAAGAACCTTTCATCCCTATCTTCTCCACACCACCTGCTCCCAATACTTCATTGGTGACCATGTCCAGCAATTTATATTTTACTGATGAACTTCCACAGTTCAATACTAATATTTTCATGTTTCAGTTCCTCCTTATTTGATTGTATTTCCGAAATCATCGTACGTATAAAACCCTCTTTTGGAACTTACTCCAAAATGCTTGCCACGAAATAGCCGCAACAGAATGGGCGATGGTTTGTACTTTAAGCTTCCATATTCGTCCCAAAGATTTTCGAGTAACATGACTATTTTCTCGATGCCCATTTGATCTGCCGTACGGAACACTCCCTGACGGTGACCAAACCCTACAGTCAGCACTTTGTCAATATCCTCCACAGTTGAAATGCCTTCCATTAATATCTGGCAGGCTTCATTCAGTTGAATCAGGAATAAGCGTATGCTGACAAGGCCGGCTGACTCCATTACCGAAACATATTGATGATTGATTAGCCTGGCAAACTGGCAGACTTTATCGTATGTTTCTTTTGCTGTATTGAGTCCGGGTACAATTTCGATAATCTGAGAGTCGGGAATATTGGAAAGGAAATGCAACCCTATGCATCTTTCAGTATGTATAAGTTCGGAAGCCAAATCGGTCACAATAACCGTTGATACATTCGATGCAATAATGGCATTGACAGAAAGAACTCTTTCAAGTTCCTTGAAAACTTCTTTTCGTTGAATAATACGCCTCTCTCCGGTTTTATCGTTATAACGAATAGCTTCGATAACAAAATCGCACCCACTGAAATCGTCGTAATTGGTAGTACCGTTTATGCGGCCAATGATCGCTTTCTTTTCATTCCCGGTCAATCCCCAGTTTTGAATCTTCTTGTCCAGCTTTTCTTCGATTCGACTAAATGCATTGGCAATTCCTTCTTCATCCGGTTCCAGAAAAACCACTTCCATTCCATTGAGTGCAGCTGTAGTAGCGATAACGCTTCCTTCCTTGCCGCAACCCACTACACCGATACGCGAAAACAGCGTCCGTTTCCGGTTGCGCTTGCTAAGTCCGTAGCGTTCGATTGCTTCAATAATTTCTTCTGCCATATGTTGTTTGTAGTTAATTGGTTGATTGGTTGATTGGTTGATTGGTTAATTGGTTGATTGGGTTAATTGGGTTGATTGGTTGATTGGTTGATTGGTTAATTGGTTGATTGGGTTAATTGGGTTAATTAGGTTGATTGGTTGATTAGGTTGCCTGGTGATTAGGTTGCCTGGTGATTAGTTAAAATTCTAAATAATTAAAGGATAACTAAACTAATAATTTATTTCACTTATCGAATTCTACTCATTCAACCAATTAACAAATCAACTAACAGGTCGAGATGATTTTCCATATAAAGAATCAGTTGAATCATAATCAAGAAACTCATAACACGGAACGCGGAACCAATTAACCAATCAACTATTTAACCAATAACTAAATCCCCATTGCCTGATTCGCAGTAATAGTAATCATCCTCACAATATCATCTATCTGACAACCTCTCGAAAGATCATTCACCGGTGCTGCCATTCCCTGAAGAATCGGACCAACAGCCTGTGCTCCTGAGAATCGTTCTACCAGTTTATAAGCGATATTACCCGATTGCAAATCAGGGAATACCAATACGTTGGCATGCCCTGCGATGGTGCTTCCCGGGGCTTTGCTTTGGCCTACAGATGGTACCAGAGCAGCATCAGCCTGCATTTCACCATCTATTTGTAATTCAGGCGCCATTTCTTTGGCAAGACGTGTTGCTTCAACTACTTTATCAACCAGTTCATGTTTCGCACTCCCTTTCGTCGAGAAACTCAACATCGCAACGCGGGGTTCAAATCCGGCAATGACACGGGCAGTATCCGCTGTGCTGATTGCTATTTGTGCAAGTTCTTCTGCAGTTGGGTTTGGATTTACCGCACAGTCGGCAAATACCAACAATCCTTTTTCGCCATACTGAGGTGTTGGTGTAAACATCAATAAAGCACCTGAAACCACTTTAATTCCCGGTTTTGTTTTTAAAATCTGAAATGCAGGTCGAAGTACATTTCCGGTTGCATTCATTGCTCCTGCCAATTCTCCATCAGCATCACCGTTTTTTATCATCAGACATCCAAGATACAAAGGATCTTTCGCTAATTTTACAGCATCTTCCAATGTCATTCCTTTATTTTTTCTCAATTCATACAGCAAATTTGCATAGTCTGTCATTTTCGAATCCGTTTCAGGATCAACAATCTTCGCTTCACCAATGTTTGTAAGGTTATTTTCAGCAGCCAGTTTCTTTATTTCAACTTCATTTCCTATCAGGATCAATTTAGCTGCTTTTTCTTTTAAAATGATATCCGCTGCTTTCAATGTGCGGATTTCTGTACCTTCCGGCAGGACAATTCGTTGTAAATTTGCCTTGGCACTTGCCATAATTTTTTCTAATAAATCCATCTTGTTAAGATATTATGAGGTCGTATTCGGCTGGAGGAATTTTTCTTCGGGCAGAAAAACAGTACAAAGATACAGCAATATTCTAAAATTGCTATGTAGAGATGGCAGGTTTTGCTGAATATTTGATTGCATGTCATATTTCATACAATATTTATCCTTTATTGAAGGAATAAATATACTTTTTGGCTTATACTCATGCCCCTACAATACCTCTAAATTAGTTTTAATATACAATTATGAATTTGGAACCATTTAATGTTTCATTCAAATTCAATAGAGTAAGTCAATCTATACTTTCCCATACTTAGACTTTAATTCAATCCTCGCAAACTTGTTTAATTCAATTTTATATCAGGGAAGGAAATTATCAGGAATGGTTTTGGTAATTTCAACTAATTACATGTTATTTTTCCCTCATTCCATTTTCTATTACGAGCCTTAATTCTTCTTTGTCTGGTAAAAAGAGTTGATATTTATTTACAAAAAGTTGTGAGGAGATATTATGCATTGCGTACTCCACCAATAAATCATCTTTTTCATTTGCAAGGACAATGCCTATTGGTGGATTATCACCCTCTGTGTTTTCTTCTTTTTCAAAATATCCAAGATACATATTCATCTGACCTACATCTTCGTAGCCTGCTTCTTCCTTCTTTAAATCAATCAAAACAAAACATTTTAAAATCCGATGGTAAAAAACCAAATCAACATAATGGTTTCTGTTTCCAAGTGAAATGCGGTATTGCCTGCCAATAAAGGCAAAACCTTTTCCCAATTCAAGTAGAAAGTGTTGCAGGTTTTCAATCAGCCTTTTTTCCAATTCTGTCTCAGTCAAATGGTATGGCTGAGGTATTTTAAGAAATTCAAGAACACAAGGATCTCTGATAATATCAAGAGGTTTTGTTGTTTTCTGTCCTTGCTTTGCCAGTAACAATATTCCTTCTTTATCTTTCGAAGCGGCTAATCGTAGAAACAAAGAAGATCTTTTTTGGCGAATTAATTCAGTAGTACTCCAGTTTTCAAGAATCGTTTGTTTCTCATAAAATGACCGTTCTAAAGGGTCGTCAATCTTTAGTAATTCAACACAATGTGTCCAGCTCAATTTGTGAGGAGCTTCCTCACAAATTGGATATCGTTGATAAAATAATCTCATATTGTTGAGATTAGAACGACTAAAGCCTCTGCCATGAACCCGTAACAAATCTTTTGATAAGTTTTCCAACAATGCTTTGCCATACTTAGCCTTTACAGTACCTCCCTGTTCAAATTCAATAATATATTCACCAATTTTCCAATAGGTTTCTACCATATTGGTATTTACAGCCAGTATGGCTTTTTGACGTCCGTTCGTATAAGTATCAGAAATGCTGTTCAGTAAATTCTGATAGGTATTATCCAATAATACAGGTTTGTTTTCCATAGTTTGACATGTTAATTGTTTAAGACTTATTTATTCGTAATTCCTCTTTACAGGGATAATGTTTAATCTAATTGGTGATTTCTATTAATTTCTATATGTGATTAAGTGGTATTAAATTGTAAATGAATATTAATTAAGTTTGTGTTACTATTGCACTATTAAGAATAGTTGCTAACATATAAAGTCCTTTTTCTGTAAAAGCGTTCGGCAGTTTTACTTTTCCCCCTTTTATTGAAGTCGAAAATTTCGACTTCAATTCATTCCACTCATTATCGGTTAATTCAATAATATATCCGATAGGAAACTTATCAGGATTGTTTTTGACAGCTTCGTTTATCCGTTTTGTTTCTACATTATATAACAACGCGACATCGCTATCAAGAATTACCTGCTGATTACGTAGAATTATTATTTTTTGATCTACAGTATTAAAAGTAACGATACAATCAGGCATATGTATATCTATTAAAAGGTTGATAAATATTTTAAATCTGAGCTCAAATCATTAAACTGTGAAATATAAATTCATAACCGGACATTAAAACTTCCACTTTACCAATAACCGTACATCTGTTTTCCTGTTTCCGGATATAGCTTCATTTCCACTGCTCAACGTTTCGCGGTCGTCGGCATACACTGTCTGGGCAATTTTGAACCAAAACGATAAATGTCTTGAAAAATCATATTGAAGGTTCATATAATACCTGCATCCCAACCCATAATACATTGGTTCGGAAAAAGCATAAAGAACATCCTTTTCATACGAATAAAACCGGTTTCCATAATCAACGGCATCAAAAAACTGATAACGGAAAGCTAGTTTGACAGGAATTCTGTGAAAAGCATAACTTACATCCTGCGATGCTGTTATTCCGTAGGTACAGGCATTTCCCCCTTGTTTGACCAGATTCCCATCGATTAAATTCCTAAAAGTGAACTTCCCAACCATATAGGAAAGATTATAACGCATTGACACTTTTTGAATGGGTACAACAACCGGCATAACCGATCCGGTATTGGAAAGATTGGTTTGTTTTTCTTCAAACTTTAAACGCCAATACATGGTTATGTTTCGTCTGGCAGAAAAATCAGCCTGTAAAAAATAGTCTTTACCGACTGAAGGTTCATCAATACCATATTTTGGCCAAGGAAACCTGTAACTGTCAATATAGCCTGCAAATTTCCAATACTTTATAGGACGTAGTTCGGCACCTAAATACAACCCGTTTTCATCATTAACACGAGAAGATTCGGAAAAGGATGAGGCATAAAATGTGTCATATTCAGGAGAATAATACCTGTGCAGGACTACCAGGTTGACTTGCGGCGCCGGATTGAAGAAACAGCCGTTCAATGTAGCTATTGACCTGTTATCAGTCATTGCTGTTTCCCCGAAAAAATTAAGTTTTACCAGCCGAAACCTGTAAAAAACACCCCCGGTAGTTTGTTTGTCCCCTGAAAAATAAAAATAATTATATACGGATTTGTCAGGGACTAATTTTGAATTCAGGATTGTATGTACCCCGGTTATTCCTACCTGCAGATTCATATTGGTATAGGTTATATTCCCTCCAATGATTTGCTGATTCACAGTATGCTTCCTACTAAATTCCAGTAACGTCCTGTGATAACCTGTTTTAATAATGCTGGGAAAAGTTCCGTTTACCGTATCACCGTCAATCATTTTATTTGAATAAAAAGCTGTAAAATCAAATTTATCAAATTGAAGTGTGGCACCTCCACCACGAAAGAAATTACTTTCATCACACGAACTGTATTTTTTTAGTCCTGAATTCCGTTGTGTAACATTCAAAACAAAAGAGGACTTTCCAATTCCAAATTCAGGGTGAAGTACCAGTCCTTGTCCAAAATTAGCTCTGAAATCACCTAATACAATTGTTTTAAATTTCCAAAAATCATTGAATTGAGCATGAAATGAATAAAAATCATACCCTTTGTGTACAGAGCCCCAGAATTGTTCACCGGCATCCTTTTCACCTGTAAATCCTGCCATAATACGATCCTTATAGTTGTAAGAATATCTGATCGAATTATAAAGATCATTTCCCAAATACTTGCCGGTTGTTGATTGTGTTGAATTTACTTCATCTTCGGGGATAGGCTGATACCCTTCTTTGGTTTCAAGTCCTTTATCAAGACGAAAAAACAATTCATTTTTACCGTATTTCAGCAAATCATTCCAGTATATTTTCCGGTCAGGCGCTCCTGCTTCTCCAACAACAACAAACGGGATCATACGACGAATGTCAGTCATATCCAACCCATCTATCAGTTGAAGTTCATAAATTGTATACAATGGACCATATTGGTAAACATATGAAAGTATATTTTCAACCTGAATATCCGATAAAAAGAGCAGGCGTTTAAGTTCCTCCCGAGTGGTTTTATTCAAATTAACAGGATTTTTAGAACATTCAATTAAATCATTATAAAAGTCATCATAATCAATGGTTTGATCACTTTCTACTGAATACTGTTCAAAAATATCGTCAATCGTTTGTTCAACATTGGAAACAGCATCCTGTGCCCTTAAAGGAAAAGAGCAAAGTGAAATGAAACAGATGAATAGTAACAAGGGTTTCACGTAAGGATTCATTTAAGTGATCATAGATAGTTAATATGCTGTTTGTTAATCTATAAAAGCTTATATTTCAGTATTCTGGCAATTATTAATTTTTAATTACTCAAGTGGCAACTTATTTTCCAAACCTGTATTTAATTGCGGCTAAAGTGTTTAATCCAAGAATAGGGTGTAGTTCACAATTTAAATCCAGTAAAAAATGCCCTGTTTTAAATCCAATCCCCAGACATGGAACCAGATAATCCGAACTGTATGCACCTAATTTGAGATTTACATTTTGCATCATATTATATTCAAATCCCATGGCAAAGCGATAATTACTACTCAACTCTTTATCTATCTGAGTTCGCCATACGAAATTCTCTGTAAAAAAATACTCTGTGCCTAAACTGAAAATTGAAGGGATGCGTTTAACGACATATTCTGTATTAATATTGGTTTGAAATGGATTAAAGGTGTGAAAACCTAAACTGAAGTTTGTGGAAAGATGGACTGATAACCCAATTTGCGGGAATAACGCCCCCCTGTAGGAATTCGATGCTGAGAAAAAAGCAGTGTAGTAATCAAACTGAACTCCCAAAGCAAATTTATCAGAAAAATTACGTGCAAAATCAATCCCTAAAAGCATTTCATTATACAGTGAATATCCAAAATACGAGAATGAAATTCCGGTATTCACAAAATCGGAGGGTAACCCAAACTGAATACTTTTAGTTGAAAGTTCTGAAAGCAGATACCTGTTTTCATACTCCAACCCGAACTCCGGTTTATCAAGGTATCCTAACATGGCAGGATTGTTAAATCCGCTCCAGTTGTGCGAATCGGCAACTGAAGTGATTGCTATTGAAATGGAAGAAGGAATTATTGTCGGAATTTGAGAATGAAGAGACTGGCAATATACAATGATTGTCAGTATGAAAATGCTTTTCTTCATAGATTCAAGGTTTTTGAAAACAAAAATCTGTAAATACGAGAGCATCAATAAAAAATTAAAGCGTCAAAATTATAAATATTTTGTGAATTAACAACAATTTCTTAAATAAATTTTTATTTGGAACAGATATTGTAAGTGTATATTATTCAGTTGAAATTAGTTTTTTAATTTTATCATTATGAAAAAAAAAGGAATCATATTTTCTTTAATTTTTATATCTCTTTTTTCAGGAAATATTTTTGCTCAAAAACCTTATCAACCAGTTCCACTGGGGGATCCTATTGTATGGATAGAAAAAGAAGGAAATGAAAAGCAGTATGTTGTTTATCTGAATGATCTGACTATTTTTCCGGAGGAGCATTTCAAGAACAAAATGCAGGAAAGATTTTACTGGACTACAGTAAGGGATGTAAAACTCACCTTGCCTTATGCTAAATTAATAGCCAGTGAGTTAAACAAGACAAATAAAAAACTGATTACTTTACCCAGTGACAGTGAACGTAAAAAGTACCTTTCACAATATGAAAAATCTGTATTGAAACAATACGAACCTGCATTGAAAAAGATGAATATCTCTCAGGGGCAATTACTTCTTAAACTAATTGACAGGGAATGCAATCAATCACCCTATGAATTAATAAAAGCTTACAGAGGAAGTTTTACTGCTTTTTTCTGGCAGGGAGTTGCCCGTCTTTTCGGTTCTAATTTAAAAGCAGAGTATGATGCCAGGGACAAAGATAAAATTGTAGAAAGAGTCATTATACTTGTAGATGAAAACAGGATATAAGTTACCGGAAACAAAAAATCAATTATTTCAGGTACATATAATTCAATAAGTCAGAAAAAGAAGAAAAGTAAGTGGTTAGTTCTATTTTACTAAAATAAAAACCAACAAAACTTTTAACCACAGTAGTACACGAAAAAAAATAAGAAAGAACACAATAGATAAATACCTAACGGTATTTTAAGAATTTAAGCCAAACAAAATTAGTAAATGTAGTCTATCTATTGTGACATATTGTGTTCCCGATAGCTATCGGGATGGTTAATTTTTTAATCTGGTAAAGTAGAATCAGGATAAAATCAAATCAGTTGCCTTGGTCAGTACTTTTTCGCCTTTCCGGTAGTAATAAACCAATCCATAGGTCTGGCATTTTATGAATCGTGTATAAGGATTTTCATCTTTATACTTTGCCTCCACCTGGTTCCATATATCCAAAATAATTAAATCTCCTTTTTCACGTAAACTCACCAATTCTTCCCAATTACGATTTGTCGTATTTTGATGTAATTTTTGGTTGGACTTATATTCTTTGAAAACTTCATAATGTACTTTTACTTTTGCAATGGTTGGATTGTAAATGGGCAATCCTCCATTTCGTAATCGCTCATTTTCACCGTCGATAATACATTTCCCCCAGTTTAATAAGGCAGATTCTGTACTTAAATCAGGAACAATATGGATATTCTGATCCAATTTATAAAAAAGTTTATGTTCTTTTTTTATATCTCCACGTATCACCGAGAGATTAAAGACCTGAATGAAATGGGAAATATAAAGGCGGGCATTATGAACAATTTGCTGGTAATGTCTATTTGCTGAGACCTGACTTTCCAGAGTTAGTTGGTATTGATTTAGTTGCTTTTCGAAAACTCCAAGATAATTTTTTGCTTCAATAATGGTTTTATAGGAAACTACCTGATCGCCATAATTTCTGTTTTCTTCCTGAAGGATTGCTGTACGTAATGCACGCAGCCGGGCCTGATCTGTATTGGGTAATCTTCGGTATGGCATATTTATACAATATTTATATGTTTTATACACCGCAAAGATAAAAATTATTCTTGTCTGAGCATTAATTTTTCAGCCAAATTTCTTAATTCTTGCTTTTTATTCTCAGAAACTGATACTTTTTCCAGGTTTTCGATGCCCTTATTGTAAAAAAATTGCATCTTGTCTTCGCAAATTGCCTTTACTCCCAGTCGATTGTAAACGGAGGTGACAGCATTGATTTTTGAAAAAGCCGATGTTGGATCAGATGTAGAAAGCCAGTTTTTGAGTTCCGAAGCATCATTTTCTTTTGCCAGTTCGATTGCCTGAATCAATAAATAGGTTTTTTTATTGCAAAGAATATCGCCACCTATTTTTTTCCCGAATGTTGATTCATCACCATATACATCCAGGATATCATCTTTTAATTGAAAAGCCAGACCAATATTGATCCCAAAATCATAAAGGTTTTTTGCATCCTCCTCTCCTGCTCCACCAATCCAGGCACCTGTTTTCAATGAACAGCCTAAAAGAACAGCGGTTTTCAGGCGAATCATTTCCAGGTATTCATCTCCTGTTACATTTTCCCGTTTTTCAAAATCCACATCATATTGCTGCCCTTCACATATTTCTGCTGCAGTCTGTGAGAACAAATCCAATGTTTGTTTTAAGTATTTTTCAGGTGTCTTTGCTATAAATTGGTATGAAGCTATCTGCATGACATCTCCCGAAAGTATGGCAGTATTGTCATTCCATTTCTTATGAACGGTAAGTTGACCACGACGGACATCGGCCCTGTCCATTATGTCATCGTGAAGCAGGGTAAAATTATGAAATATCTCTATTCCAAGGGCAGTATTTAATGCCGGTTGTATATTGTCAGAGAATAAATTACAGGCCATCAGCGTCAATAAAGGGCGTATTCGTTTACCCCCCAATGAAAGTACATAATCAATCGGGTCATACAATCCTCGTGGTTCTTTTTTCCAGTTGATCTTATCTATCCCTGAATGAATGATAGTAGTAAGTTGGTCGATTGATTTCATTGACTGATGAATTGTTGAATCATTAAATTATGATTAGAAAAAGAATTGCACAACTACAGCATTATTTGTATTTATCTGAATTAGATATATCTTAAAGTTCATTCTCAATAATCTCAGTCATCACTTCCCTGATATCAAGGCCGGCTTTTGCAATCTGTTGAGGGATAAAGCTGGTTGTTGTCATTCCCGGTGTGGTATTTACCTCGAGTAAATTAATAACATCACCTTCCGTAATAATAAAATCAATTCTGACAATACCTTTACAACCAAGAATATCATAGATGGCAGAAGAAAGCTTTTGAACTCTCCCTGTTAATGATTCGCTTATTCTTGCCGGTGTTATTTCCTGAACCTGTCCTTTGTATTTAGCATCATAATCGAAAAATTCATTTTCACTGACAACTTCAGTAACAGGGAAAACTTTTGTTTTTAATTTTGTTTTATAAATTCCGCAGGTGATTTCTGTCCCTGACAGAAAAGCTTCGATCATCACTTCTCCCCCTTCGGCAAAAGCTTTCGCTATAGCCGGTTGTACTTGTTCAGCTTTTTTCACCTTGGTGACTCCAAAACTGCTTCCACCGACATTTGGTTTTATAAAACAGGGAAACCCTATTTTTTCTTCAACATCTTTGTCAGTTACTGTTTGTCCGGCACGTAAAACAAGTGATTCGGCTACTTTTACACCAAAACTTTTTAAATAAGTATTACACGTGAATTTATTGAAGGTCAGTGCAGCTGCTAATACACCGCAACATGAATAAGGGACTCCGATTAAATCAAAATAACCTTGCAGAATTCCATTTTCTCCCGGCGTACCGTGAATCGTGATATAGGCAAAATCAAATACGGTTTTTACTCCGTTTATACTAAAACTAAAATCATTTTTGTCAATGATTTTAGTTTCGTTCTCTGACAATTCAACCTGCCAGATTTTCCCTACAATGGTTACAATAAAAATATTGTAACGCTCTTTATCCATAAACGAATTCAGTCCCGAAGCACTTTTTAAAGAAACGACTACTTCCGATGAATCCCCACCGGCTACAATGGCAATATTTTTTTTCATAATGAATGACCCCCAACCCCTAAAGGGGAGTTTGTTAAATATGTATTGAAAAATTAATTGAATATCATTTATAAAATCATAGAATTCCTCTTATCTCCTTTAATGGGTTGGGTTCTATTCTTCTGCTAAAAATCTGGCATAGCCTCTCCATTTATCAATCAACTGCTGCATGTCATCCGGTAATTCACTTTCAAAATGCATAAATTCACCTGTCCTGGGATGTACAAAGCCCAGCGTTTTAGCATGCAAAGCCTGGCGTGGACAGATTTCAAAACAATTCTTTACAAATTGTTTGTACTTGGATGATGTGGTTCCTTTCAGGATATCATGTCCGCCATACCGTTCATCATTGAAAATAACGTGTCCGATATGTTTCATGTGAACCCGTATCTGATGCGTGCGTCCTGTTTCTAACCGGCATTCCACCAACGTGACATAAGCCAGGCGTTCCAATACCTTATAGTGTGTTATGGCATGTTTTGCAATCGGATTTTCACCTTCCGGAAATACTTTAAACAACATCCTGTCACGTGGATCACGTGCCAGGTCACCGATAATAGTGCCTTCATTTTCCTTGACAGTTCCCCAGACTAATGCCTGATACCTTCGCTGGGTTGTTTTATCAAAAAATTGTTTTCCCAGGTTTGATTTTGCCTGTTCTGTTTTAGCAATAAGCAATAAACCTGAAGTATCTTTGTCAATTCGATGTACCAGTCCAATTCGCGAATCATTCGGATCAAAATCAGGATGATCTTTCATATGAAAAGCTATGGCATTCAGCAATGTCCCATCGAAATTTCCAAAACCCGGGTGAACAACCAGATTTGGCTGCTTATCCACAAGCATTATATCATCATCTTCGTATACAATCTTTAAAGGGATATCCTGAGGTATTATTTCAAATTCTGTTGGTGGATAAGCAAGAACGATAGTAATAATATCCAGTGGCTTGGTTTTGTAATTCGACTTCACCGGTTTTCCGTTCAATAAGATATTACCTGCTTCAGCAGCTTCCTGAATTCTGTTGCGTGAAGTATTCGACATACAGTTAACCAGGTATTTATCAACACGAATAGTGTTTGTTCCCTTATCAACTACAAATCTGAAATGCTCAAAAAGCTCATGCTCATCTTCCACTTCTGCAAGTTCATCTAAATCAATATCTTCCAAAATATCTTCTGCCACGTTTGCTTCGTTATGTGAGTTTAAAAAAACTGTTCATCTGTATCTTCCTTCTTCTTCTTATCTTCTTCGAAAACTTCTTTCAGACGGGCTTTATCTGTTGTAAGATAAATATCAACCCGGCTTCCTGTTGTAAGTGAAGTCCCTGCAGCCGGACGCTGACGATAAATGACATAATCTTCTTCATTGCCCGAAGGAGGAACATCATATTCGGGGGATCCAATGACCAGGGAAGCCGAAAGCACTTCCTGGGTGGCTTCTTCAAGCCCTAATCCTTTCAGCGAAGGAACAAGAGCCTGCGAATCGCCTAACCCGCTTCCTACAACCAATACCAATGAACTGCCTTCAGGGATCCGTGTCCCGGGCAAAACGCTTCTCCCATGGTATTTTACGTCAATGACCAAATCTTTATATTCTGATGGGGCGTATTCAGTATTTGAAACACTTAATCCGAGTGATTGCAGCATTGCATCTGCCTGCCGAAAAGAGACATCATTAATTTCAGGTAAAGTCACCTGACGTACCGAGCGTGAATTAATGATAAGATAGATCGGACGGTTACGTTTTACTGTTGAATTTACCGGCGGAATCTGGTCAATAATGGTTCCCAGTTTTTTATCCCTTACATAAACAGAATCGATTACTACCGGATAAAGCCCTTTTTTAGCTAATATTACTTCGGCCTCTTCTACATAAGATCCCCGTAAATCAGGTATTACTTCCGCTTCACCATGATGCGTGTAAAAATCAATAGCTATTAATGTAATCCACGACAACGCAATAATAATTCCAATTGCAATCAGTACGTTTTTTAGGATAAAACCACCAAAAGTTTCTTTCCAGAATTTTTTTATATCCATAAATGTTAGAAATTACAAGACTTGAATTTAAGAAATATTGTTAGAACAACCCTATTTAAAGTACGACTTAAATCAAACTCCAAAAATAATGAATTTATTGCTTCTTACCGACATTAAAACAAAAAAAGTAAAAACTCACCTTGAAGTCTTTACTTTCTTTATACTGTTTTACAGAATAGTTACGCTTTGTGACGACCTTCATCGGCAACTGTAAGTTTTGTTCTGCCTTTGGCACGACGGGCTGCTAATACTCTGCGTCCGTTCGCTGTTGCCATTCTTTCACGAAATCCGTGTTTATTATTTCTTTTCCTAACAGAAGGTTGGAATGTCCTTTTCATTGCTTATTGTATTTTGCGTTATTATTTTTCGATTCTGAGTTTGGGACTGCAAAAATAGATGTTTTTTTCGACACTGCAAACTGTTGATAACTTTTTCTTTGGTAAAAGAGCGAACAAAACACTCTTTTATAGAAAAGTAAGCTGATTTATAAGATATTTATACTCAACAGATGAAATATATCCCCTTTTTTGAAAAGAGACGTTTAATTTAATTTTGTGCAAGTGAAAGAATATTATCAATTACAATCCTACCACTAAGCTAAAACAAATATCTTAGCAGTCATCAAATTCGGTAAACCTGTTTTTTAGTTTTTTCTATTTATTAAATTTACAATTACTTTTACCATAGTATCCTTTTCTTCCGTTTTACTGACAGCAATCATTAATGTTAGTGCAACTAAAGTATTATCTGCAATTCGTTTATTACCTTGAAGATCGTACAATATTCCGTTTCGTTCCATAAAATAAAGAAATAGAAAGGCAGCTATACGTTTATTTCCATCTGTAAATGAGTGATTTTTTGTAATAAAATACAATAAATTTGCTGCTTTTTCTTCAATACTCGGATATAAATCAATTCCATTATAGGTCTGATAAATGGTTGCAATTGAACTTTTGAATGACTCATCTTTCGGATTCCCGAATAAATCGCTGTTTCCATACATTTTCTTTGTCCAGTTAACTTGTCTCATTGCCTCCTTGTAAGTCAATTGATACTTTTCCTTTCCTGATGTCTCTGTAATTTCAAGACTCTGGTAATCATAACGATCAAGGATATCCAACGCATAAGCATAGTCGGAAATAATTTTAAGCAACCCAAGGCTCTCATCATTGCTGAGTTGTTGTTGGCTAATGATATTCCCCAGTATTTTGACCGACTGTTGCAATTCCTTCAGCTTCTTGGTTTCCTGAGCCAATCGCTGTTGATTAATTGAATATCCTTTGATTAAATAGTCTTTTAATATCTTGTTTGCCCAAATTCTAAATTGAATTCCCCGTTGCGATTTAATGCGGTAACCCACCGAAATAATCACATCGAGATTGTAATAGTCAATCTGGCGTTCTACTTCCCGCCCATTTTCTAATTGAACTGTTGCATTTTTTGCAACAGTTGCTTCATAAATCAATTCTCCTTCTTTATAAATATTTTTAATATGCCTGGATATTACCGATTTGTCACGGTCAAACAATTCCGTAATATGGTTCAATGAAAGCCAGACTGTTTCATTTTCAAGTTTTACCTGAATTTCTATGCTTCCGTTTTCAATCTGATAAATTTCTATTTGAGATTCATTCATGACCTTTTTCAATTAATTGTACATTTGACTTAAACTGTTCATTGAAACCAAGTAGATATTCACAGTCAGTACTATTGGAGTTTGTGATAAAAAACAAATAATGATATAGTATTCCGGATAATCATATTATATTTAATGACTATCGGCTTTTGCACCCAATGTGTGTTTTTTTACTTTTATTGTTTTGTGATTATCCGTAAAAGCCCCATAGCTTCAAATAATATATTCCGGTACTCTGTACCTAATGTTTATTAGATTATCCTGGTCTACAAATAGGATTATACTCCGTACCTAATGCAAAGGATCTGCAGTTACTAATAATCAGTTATATTAAATTCATTCTTTCAAATCTTATAGTATAAACCTTTCCGATAAACCGGAATGTACCATATTTTTCTCCTTTTTTTCGCTTAGTAGAAAACCTAAAACCCCAAGAATCTGCCCTTATTTCCCTTATTAATCTATAATCGATTCTTTAGTGATAGATTTTGTTGTTTCAAATTTAAATCTAACTGACTATACAAAAGGTGAATTTACGAATATTTGAATGTTGGGTGCAAAAGCCGATAGTCAGTTTATATTTTGTCCGGCAAAGAATAAACAGAATCCAAAAAACCGGATCTTTGATGAAGTGTTTTCAAATAAGCATTTATAGTATCCTGATAGTCGGCTAAATAATCAGGATGTAATTTTTTCGTTACCAGAGTTATCAATCGTTTTAAAATTTGTACAACCTTTGAATCAAAAGCATTGAAAAAAGATCCAAAAATATATTCATTAGCAGAAAATGGCACAGCTAACACATACAAAATCAGATCTGCCTCAAGCACTTTGTTTTTTGAAACTTTTGTAAATTCATTGACACGTACAATGGCTACAGACAACATCTTTGCAAACTTGATTTGCTCTACAAACCCTTTATACGGTTTATTAAATATCATATCCAGGTCTGCTTTTGTTTTTTCAAAAAGTTCTTTTTCACCGGTTTCCTTATCCAAATAATTAATAGTAATGAAATCAAGGATAGTTTGTTCCTTTGACGCGGTTTTTAGTACTATTTCTTCCAGTTCTTTACGGGAAAGATTTTTAATTTGTTCTTTTATTTCAGCACTTAATCGTGACATAAACTGATAATTTAAGCAATAAATTCAGGAGTAATTTTATAAAACAAGGAATGAAATAATTCTAAGAATAGTTTTCCACCACTGATTTCAGGTACAATTGCACTTCTTCCGAAAAATCAGCTAAATCCTCTTCGTGCAGTACATCGTCTAGCAGTTGACCGGTAATTGTAATTAAATACCTTGATCCCGTTATTCCGTCATAACGAAAGGCAATATGTTTATCAAAATTTTTTATATGTTTATAAACCGCATGATAGGTTTCTGTATTATTCTTTATCCCTTTTCTCCAATTAAGTAATAACTTTTCCGTTTTACTGAGACCAGTTTCAAATTCCCGTTGTAACCCTTTCTCAATGACTTCACGGGCAGCTTTTTTGTCCTTTTTTGAAAGTTCCATAACTATTTCGTTTAATGTTATACTTTTTGTATTTTGTAGACTCCATCCCGCTCTAAATCAATACGTCCTCCATCATAACCACAAACACCCATACGTGGAGAATTCACTACCGGCATGTTACTATAGTCTGCAAAATCCTCACATTCCTTCTCGTGTTTTTTTGCACATTTCTTGCAAAAAAAAGCTTCACTTCCCCAACAACATGTTGTACACATACTTACTGCAGGTGCTTTCCCGCACATAGAGCACATTATTTGCAAAGGTTCATTACGCGACAGTAAAATTATAGCTGATGTTTCATTCAGTTCGTAGTGTTTTAATCCTTTTAAAGATAAGCGGGTAGTACTTCCAAAATCGTAATCGTAAACTAATTTTTGGCTGTTGACTAAAATATTCTTTACCTTCTTACTCATATCTATTTCTTCCTTGCCTTTCCTGAACTCACTCATGTGACCACAGCATTCAAGCCATATTCTCCTTAAAAAAGTATCGATTACCGCCATGCTTGCAGACCCTTTTACCAACAAATGAAGAAACATAATGTCTGCTTCCACCACAATGTGGCAATAGGTTTGCGTTTTCAGGCCTGATTCGGTTTTTTCCTTTTCAGCCAGGTGTTTTGCTAAATGTTTTACAATTTCTTTTTGCGATAAGATTTGTTCGCAATATAGGCATTTGCCTTCGGAGGTTAGTTCTTCTGACATTCTGATTTCCTTTAATTTATTTTAGTATGGGTTCTATGTTTTACTTTACGTACTTTCTCTAATTTAACTTTTGCAAAAAAATGCAACAGTTGCTTCACAAATTAATTCGCGGTCATCTTACACCTAATTTAAAATTTTCCCATTAGCAAAAATGTTTAAATCAGGAAGGACTTGTAACAATTATCCGATGGATTTAATAAATATGATTTCGTTGTTCCGGTACGTTTGGCCAACTCCTCTTGAGTCATTTTAGCTTCTTTACGTGCTTGATACAGAACCATGCCGGAATAAAAATCATATGCTTTTTGTTCAAAAATAATGCGTTCAGAAAGCTATCCACATATATTTGATATTGTGGAAAATTCAATTGATTGTATGACATATATTTCTGTTTTCAATGATAAGCCAGCTGAAGTGATAAAAATTTATCTGGGTTAAACAGTAGTATGATTAGAAGTAATATGTTGGATATAAACTATATTGTTTCCTTTATCGAAATTGTAAATAATGTACCAGGTAGTGTTTCTGTTCCTTTTATATTTATATACTTTTTGGCCATATTGTTTATGGGCACTATAAATAGCATTAAAATGTATCGAACGTTTATCAATGCTTCGACAAACAGCTATAATATCCGAGACATAGTTAAGACAATACTCTCTATTGAGTGAAATTTTCTGTCAGGATAATAAACCTGACAAAATTTTGTGTAAATCATTGTTTGCCTTTTCACTAATCAATACCGTGTTCATCACAAAATTTATGAACCATTTGTATTGCTTGTTTTTCAAACTCATCAACAGTTAAATAACCTTCGGGAATAACTCCATTTTTGGTGGGATTTTCAAACTCAACAGCTTTACGATGTCTACGCAATTCTTCTAATAATCGTTTTCCCGATTGAAAGCTGTCATTTATTTTTACTGTATATATCATAAATACGTTTTTTAGGATAAGTCATAACTTATAGATAGTTTGAATATACAAATATACAAACATCATTTTAATTTGAAACAGGATGTTTTGTAAAATCTTTTAGAATAACAATGTAGGATTTTAATTTGTTCTGATCTAAAGGAATGAATAGTAGTTATAACAGCAAATAAATCAGATTCTATTTTCAGAACAATACTTCAAATTATAATTAGTGAACCAGGTAACAAAGTCCCTACTCCAGTGAGGAAATATAGGTGAATAATTGAAAGATTCAGATTGCAAATCCTTATAATTCAATAAGCTGAGATTGCAAATTCCTGCAACCGGCACTGCCATTTTCTTATCCAATGAAATACATATCCAAACCGTTGCAAATATACATATTTCATAAAACACTATGAATTAAACCGTAAACAATCTTTATTTCATTCATCGTTATAAAGGACTGAATTTAGGCACTGTATATAGCAAGTTGCGAAGCGTAACTTGTGCTGTACTTGTTCCGGTTTATCGGAATAATAGTACCGTTTGTAACCATTACTTTGTTGAAGTTATAAACTTCTTTCATTTCCAGTATAAGTTATGCTTCGTTAAACTGAAATATCCAGTGAGTTGCATTAAGCAAACTTGTACGAAAAACAGTAGATATGACCAGGTTATTTGATAAATTATTTACTAAAAAATTCCCTTTGTAAAACAGGGGCGGTAATTTTACTGCTGGGACCATCGCCTCGTGAAACACAAACAGCAACTTTCCCTTCAAGAACCTCGAAGATCTCGGCTACATCTTTATGTGTGAAGCCGGGACAAAGAATGACCGAATCAATTTGTTCTTTTTCATAAAGATCTTTACAAACTTTTATCGCTTCGTCCTGTGTTTTTACAACGTAAGTATAAAGTTTGTATTTACCTGTATCTATCAGATTATGATCTTTTTCAAAATCTGCATCAGGTGCATGTGCAATAAATACTGCTTTAAAAGCCATTGTTACCTCCTTTTTTTAGTAATAAATAGGGTTATTGAATTAGTCATTAACTTATTTCCATTCCAGTTCATGCTTCGCTAAACTTGAACCAGACACTTAGTTGCATTAAGCTAACTTGTACGAAAAACAGGCTGAAGTTGTTGCTTTTTTTGCAACAACTGAATTCCTGTCAATCTTGTATGCAAAGAGCATTTTCATTTCCTCTCCATAAAAGCATAATTTACAAGATGAGATCCCGATTTGCCTTTGATTTCAATTGTTTTTAATTCCTTTATGTTGAAATATGGTTCGAAGAGTGCTCTCAGTTCGTCTTCATTGGAAAAATATAAAATGGTGCCCAACCGGGTTTCCCTGTATTTGCCCGAGTCACCGAACTGAGTGTCCATTTCGTTAAAACAAACAGAAAGGTATTTTCCCCCCGGATGAAGTATTCTATAAACATTTTCAACATATTTTTCCCTTTTTTCCGGAAACAGATGATGCAACATTTCCCAGTCATACGCAAAGTCAAAAGTTTCAGTCACTTCATTCAAATCACCAAGAACATCAGCAACAAGAAAATGACAACTGACCCCTTTTTTCTGAGCATTTTCGTTTGCCATCTTTATAGCTGTTGGTGAAAGGTCAACTCCTGTTGCGTCAAATCCTTTTCCGGCCAGATAAATAGCATAATTACCGGCACCACAGCCAAAATCAATAGTTCTGCAGGGTTTCACCTCCCCGCTTTCGACCAACTGAACCAATACGTCCGGAGGAGTCTCTATATTCCAGGGAATCTCTTCAGGAGGAATATTTCTGTATATATTATCCATTTCCTTAAATTATTAATACATGAGTTACAGGCAGTG
>Ga0302200_10001336_pt1 | contig 23209 bp, 21 predicted proteins | sample II_Bog_N3_1_FD_194585 | JGI IMG/M metagenome (GOLD analysis project Ga0302200, IMG submission 194585) | Peat permafrost microbial communities from Stordalen Mire near Abisko, Sweden - II_Bog_N3_1 | ecosystem: Environmental > Terrestrial > Soil > Wetlands > Peat | place: Sweden: Abisko... | reverse complement strand
CCTTCTCGTGGCCCTGGCCCGGCGTGCAGAACTCTGCCCCAAAGCCCCAGTGCGAGCGGAAGGCAATGAACCGCGTCGTCTCTTCCCGTTGATGACCGCGCAGAATCTTCTTCACCGCACTGCTCAGGTTGTCGAACCGCAGAGTGCGAAAGACACCGCCAAACCACCGGAACGCCAGTTCGTGCGCTTCCAGAAAGGCTTGCTGCGTGGCATGTGGATAGGCTCGATGAAAGGCCGCGCCCGAAGCCATCGAGCGCATGCAGAAGATGTAGATCTTGCGCGACTGACCATCAAACACTGCCTGGATCTCGTACCAGTCCACCTGCGCCTCGCCGCCAAACTGGTACGACTGCGGCACGAAGACCTCGTGACACAGCATCCCCAACGCCTGTTTGCGCAGATTTACATACTCGCGCACCGTGGACTCGCCTACAACGATCTCCGGCTGCTCCTGCCGCAGCCGCGTCCAGATGCGATGCGCCGTGTGCCGCTGCTTGCGCGGAGCGCGTCGATCGTTCTCCACAATCGCGTCGATAAACGGTATCGCCGGGGCCAGCCTGGGACGCTCCCGTTGTGGCTTCTTCCGTTCCGCAGGCATCGCGTTGGCCAATGCCCGGCGCACCTCCCGCCGATGAACTCCCAACTTCCGCGCCACTGCACGGATCGTTCCGGCGCCATGTTCGTACTCACGCCGGATCTGCTCGTATAGCTCCACCTTGCTCCTCCTTGTGGCCAAGCCGTCCTCGTTTCCGGGTTAAAAACCCCGAAACAAGATAACGGGTTCCGCCTTCAGGTGGGGCCAAATCAGACCATCGAAAGGGGCCATTTCAGAGTAGCGAAATCACCATTCTCTATAGAACTTTCCGAAGCGCGTCTTTGAGGATTCCTATGCATGTCGAAGATATGAATAAACTTGCGCGCAATCATTTCAGTCAGCCTAAGAATTCTTAGCTGGGCCTTGAAAGGTTATGCATAAACTCTGCTATACTCCAGCGGTAGCGATACCGGTATCGAAAGCGGTATGGAATTAAGGGGCAATTCGGCAGCTTACGCTGTTGAGGATTTTGAATGAATAACAAAATGGCTCGCTTTTCCAAGGTTGCCACTGCATGTGCTCTTGCGTCTTCCTTTGCTTCCAGCGCGGCGCAACAAGGGAACGGAAACAGCTTTGGTGAAGTGGTTTCGTTTGTTGATCAGCACAGCAAGCTGCTCATTCTTTCCGATGATTTCACGGGTGCGTCGATCGCCGTGTGGCCCGCAATGCAAGGGCGCGTACTTACTAGCTCTGCCGACGGCTCGGGGGGACAGAGCTTCGGGTGGGTCAACCGCGAGTTGATCGGCTCGGGTAAGGTCCAGCAACATTTCAATGCTGTGGGCGGCGAAGACCGCATATGGGTGGGCCCGGAAGGCGGCCAGTTTTCAATCTTTTTCGCTCCCGGAGCACTATTCGATCTAAACCACTGGTTTACGCCAGCGCCGCTGGACACCGAGCCTTTCAACATTGTTAAGCAGTCCGGGACCTCCGTTACGTTGCGGAGAGACTTCAGCCTGACCAACTACTCAGGAACGCGGTTCGAAGTACGGATTGATCGGGAAGTGCGCCTCCTATCCGATTCGGAGGTCTGGCGCGATCTCCGAGTGTCTGTCGTGAGTGGCGTCAAGGTGGTCGGCTACCAGTCAGAGAACACGCTCACCAATCTTGGCAAGACAACCTGGAGCAAGGAAACAGGGCTATTGTCCTTGTGGGTTCTTGGGCAATTCCGTACCACTCCGCAGACGACAATCGTCCTTCCAATTCGGGAAGGATCACCGGCTGACTTGGGCATTCCCGTGACCACCGACTATTTTGGAACGGTTCCTGAAGATCGTATTGCCGTGAAGTCGAATGTGATCTTCTTCAAGGCGGACTCCAATTATCGCAGCAAACTTGGTATCAGTCCGCAACGCGCCAAAGGCGTTCTGGGCAGCTACGATGCTGAGAATCATGTGCTGACCATTGTGCAATATAGCCAGCCGAATGAGCCGGCGGAGTATGTGAATTCTGCGTGGAAGATCCAGAAGGAGCCCTACAAAGGCGACATCGCGAACTGTTATAACGATGGCCCACCCGCGCCTGGCAAGCCCCAACTGGGGCACTTTTATGAGTTGGAGTCGTCCTCGCCAGCCAAGGCGCTCAAGCCCCACGAGACGATTGCCCATGTACAGCGCACCATTCACCTTGTGGGGACGGAGCAGCAATTGGATGCTATCGCCAGAGTTGTGCTCGGCGTTCGTCTGAAAGACGTTCGCGGATTTAATCCCTAGGCAGGTACGATGCCGCACAGCACGCCGTCGATGTAAGTGGGGATAAGCGGTCGAGGTTGTGACCGCAAAGTTAGAGGGAGCCTTGGAAGGGCAAGCATGAGCGCGTCTTTGAGCTTTCTGGCGGCGGATCTGGGCGCATCGAGCGGCCGGGTGATGGATTGCCGCTGGGATGGCAGTCGTTTCAGTCTCGATGAGATTCATCGCTTTCCTAATGGGGGCGTGCGCTTTGGCTCCAGCCTGCATTGGGATGTGCTGAAGATTTGGTCGGAGATTCAGGCAGGCCTGAAGAAATTTAGCGCATCCCGAAGTTATGTTCCGGCTGGAATTGGAATCGATGCGTGGGGTGTCGATTACTGTCTGCTGGACAAGCGTGACCGGCTGCTCGGAAATCCCTATCATTACCGGGATGTCCGGACGCATGGTGTGTCAGACTCACTGAACCCTGTGATGACCAGGCACGATTTGTTCTTGGCCACGGGTGTTCAGACGATGGAGATCAACACGGTCTTTCAACTGGCCAGCATGGCGCTCCACGAGGACCGCCGCCTTGACCACGCGCAGACTCTTCTCATGATTCCGGACCTTTTCCAGTTTCTGCTGTGTGGCGAAAAGAAGGCCGAGTATACCGAGGCGACCACGACGGAACTCTACGATTTGCGCTCACGTTGCTGGTCACGCCAGACTCTGGAGAAGTTCGATTTGCCGCCGCGCATCTTCCAAGACGTTGTCTTGCCGGGTACAGTACTTGGCCGCCTCCAGTCAGGTGCCCAGTCGGAGTGTGGTTTATCGAGTGGATTCCCCTGCATTACAGTAGGTTCGCACGACACCGCCAGTGCGGTTGCGGCCATTCCTCAGTTGGATCGATCCACAGTTTTTCTGAGCAGCGGAACCTGGAGCCTGATGGGCGTTCGAGCGGACGAGCCAAATCTTTCTGAAGAGGCTTTCCACGACGGTTTTACGAATGAGGGGTCGGTGGAAGGAGGAGTCCTCCTCCTGAAGAACCTGACTGGGCTGTGGATTCTGCAAGAGTGCGCGCGGATTTGGGAAGCAACCGGGAGACACTACGAATGGACGAAATTGGAAGAGGCTGCGTCGAAGGCAACTGCATTCCGCTCTTTCATCGATCCATCGTCAAGCGAGTTTCAGTCCCCGCCCGACATGTGTGCGGCCGTGCAACTCTACTGCGCAAAGAGCTCCCAGCCAGTACCGGAGACAGCGGGAGAGATCGCGCGCTGCGTCTTTGAGAGCTTGAGCTTTGCCTATCGCGATACTGTCGAGAGCCTGCAACGAATTACCCGCCGCAGTCTCTCCACGGTTCGTGTCGTCGGTGGTGGATGCCTGAACCGGTTCCTATGCCAGATGACGGCGGACGCCTGTGGGCGCGAAGTGATTGCGGGACCCGTGGAAGCCGCGGCGCTTGGTAATGCGATGGTTCAGGCTGTCGCCACAGGTCACTTGAAGGACCTGGCCGATGGCCGGGAAGCGTTGAAGCGGTCTGTGCAATTTGAGTCGTATTCTCCTGCTCAAATCGGTACCTGGCAGGACGCGTTTGAGGGTTTTCAATCAGTTGTTGGTCAATATCGCAACCTGGAGCATGAAACCTGCAGGGCATGAGATGAACGACAAAAAGTGCAACAAGTACATCGAGGGAGCTGAAATGTCATCATATGCAATTCCGGAAGTGGTAAGTGCCGAGCCTGTCGCACAGAATGAAGTTGTCCTGGTTGCGAATGGCGATCTGCGCCAGTCGGCGAACGAAGTGTGCTGGGCCGCACAGGCCGGGCTCGAAGAGATGCTGATTGCGGCCTTTCTCGAAGAGGGAATCATGGTCCGCAGGGCGCATTCGTACAACCCAACACTGAAGCATGGCTTCATCTCTGGTCAGCGCATGGGCATGGACATCTTTGAACATATCCACCCTGATGCTCCCCTTGTAGTGGCCGAAGCAGTTTGGCAATACAGCGGCCACCTATGGGCTGGACTGCTCTCGCATCGCGGTCCGATTCTCACAGTTGCCAACTGGTCCGGACAGTGGCCCGGCCTGGTTGGCATGTTGAATCTGAATGGCTGCCTGCGCAAGGCTGGCGTTCCGTTCAGCACGCTGTGGAGCAAGGACTTCAAGGACCCCTTGTTCAAGAAAGGTCTTCGGCAGTGGATCAAAGACAAGGTTGTTGTCCACGACACCTCGCACGTTCATGAGTTTGTGCCTGGAAGCGTCGGCGAAGCCGAGCGAGCACTCGGAAGCGCACTGGCAAAACAGTTGCAAAGCAGGAAGGCAATCCTTGGCGTCTTCGATGAGGGTTGTATGGGCATGATGAACGCGATGATTGAAGATGCCTTGATGAATCCTGCCGGCATCTATAAAGAAAGGCTTAGTCAATCTGCCCTCTTTGCCGCTATGCGGGAAGTTACCAGGGAAGAAGCCCAGAAGGTTCGCGACTGGTTGGACGCGAGCGGAATTCGCTTCGAAACCGGGACATGTGAAGAGACGGACCTTACAGATGCGCAGATTCTCGATCAGTGCAGGATGTATATTGCTGCGCTCCGAATTGCCGATGAATTCGGCTGTGACGCCATCGGCATTCAGTACCAGCAAGGACTAAAGGACGTTGTGCCAGCCTCTGACCTGGTTGAGGGTCTGCTGAACAACGTCGATCGTCCGCCGGCGTACAGTCGCGATGGTCGCGAACTTTATGCCGGTCGGCCACTCCCGCATTTCAATGAGGTCGATGAGTGTGCAGGTGTGGACGCAATCGTTACCAATCGCGTTTGGACGGCGATGGGGTTGGATCCGGCAACTACTCTGCACGACGTTAGATGGGGCGAGCAATACACTGCCGATGGCATCGATGAGTTTGTCTGGCTCTTCCAGATATCCGGAGCCGTGCCTGCCTCGCACCTGGTTGGGGGATACAAGGGTGCTGTCAGCGAGAGACAGCCTTCGATGTATTTCCGCTTGGGAGGCGGCACGCTGAAAGGTGTGTGCAAGCCTGGCGAAGTAGTATGGAGCCGCGTATATGTCGAGGGCGGAAGTCTTAACGTCGATTTAGGGCGTGCCACAGCCATTTCGTTGCCGGAGGAAGAGACCAACCGGCGCTGGGAGGAAGTTACTCAGCAGTGGCCTGTGATGCATGTCGTGTTGCATGGTGTTAGTCAGAATCAGTTCATGGCGTGTCATCCTTCCAATCACATCAATGTCGCCTACGCGCCTACCGCGGAAGCAGCTGACCGCGCACTTGCGGCCAAGGCGACGATGTTCTGTGAAATGGGCCTACAGGTTAATCTCTGCGGAGTTGATCTCTGATACTTGCCGGGATATGGGAATAGGCCGATCTTGAAAACAAACAAAGGCCTATTCCCATTCTGCCATCAATCGCTGCGCCCGATCCCTATCCATGCGACACCACAATCATCGAGCCGGGTGGGAAGCGGTACACACGATCTGTAATTGGAGACACAGTTGATGCTGGTTCAATCCGAGAGCCGACTCGAACACGCCCGCACAACTGCAGGGCCATTGGTGCCAAAGGGCATGATGGCGCCCTTTGTGCTGGTAACTGCGCTGTTCTTTCTTTGGGGCCTGCCCAACAATCTGAATGACGTGTTGATTCGGCAATTCATGAAGTCGTTTCAACTGACCAGATTCCAGGCGGGCCTGATTCAGTCGGCGTTCTATTGTGGCTATTTCCTATTGGCTACTCCGGCCGCTTTGATGATGCGCCGCTTCGGATACAAATCCGGAATGGTTGCAGGGCTTTGCTTGCTGGGGACGGGAACTTTTCTCTTCTGGCCCGCCGCCCTCGTAGGTCAGTACTGGTTCTTTCTGCTGGCGCTTTTTGTTATCGCCAGCGGCTTATCGTTCCTTGAAACGGCATCGAATCCGTTCATTGCTCAACTCGGCGAGCCAGAGAGCGCCGCGCGGAGATTGAACTTCTCACAGGCATTCAATCCCATCGGCGCCATTACGGGCGTGCTTGCGGGTACGCTCTTCATCTTCTCCGGCGTTGAACTGGCTCCGGCGCAGGTTGCATCAATGAAAGTGGCAAAGACATACAACCGTTATCTTCGCGATGAGACGCTGCGGGTAGTCAATCCCTACCTCGTCATTGGCGGTCTCGCCTTCTTGCTGGCAATCCTCATCTGGCGGTGCCGCTTTCCGGCTGTTGCAACGGAGAGCGTCGAAGGCTACAGCGGAAACAGCAGCTTCAAAGATCTGCTGCGCTATCCTCACTTCCTCACCGCTATCTGCGCGCAATTCATGTACGTTGGAGCACAGGTTGGCACCTGGAGTTACTTCATCCAGTATGTGCAGGACTATACGCATCGCCCAGAGAAAATCGCTGGTTATTTTCTCACTGGGACACTCTTTGCTTTCGGGATTGGGCGCTTTGCTTCGTCCGCCCTTATGGGTAAGGTCAGCGCAGCCAGGTTGATGGGAATTTACAGCGTTATCAATGTTGGCCTTCTCGCAGTTGGGTCATTCGTGCCGGGTTGGGCAGGACTCTGGACGATCTTCCTATCGAGCTTCTTCATGTCCGTTATGTATCCAACAATCTTCGCACTTGGCATTGAAGGCCTCGGCGAAAACACCAAGATCGCTGCTTCCCTCATCATCATGGCGATTGTCGGTGGCGCAGTCCTCACGCCTATCATGGGTTTCATCTCGCAACGGACCGGAAGTATTGCTAATGCGTACGCAGTGCCATTGACCGGTTATGTCTTTGTCGCTCTCTATGCATTCTGGGGAGCGCATCTGCGTCCTTTGAGACGCCAACATTCATAGACACTCGAAACGAGAAACTTCCGCAATCGCCGGTTTCGAGAATAAGGACAGATTCTTTACATGCGCGCTTCGCTTTTTATTACCTGCTACAACGACACTCTCTACCCGGAGACGGGCCGAGCGGTGGTTCGGCTGCTCGAACGGCTGGGTGTCGAGCTTGATTTCCATCCGAAGCAAACTTGTTGTGGGCAGATGCACGCCAACACCGGGTTTCGCTGCGAGGCATTCTCGCAAGCCAAGCGTTTTGTGCGCCTCTATCAGGACACTGAGACCGTCGTCATTCCCTCCTCTTCCTGCGTGGCCATGATCCGCGATCAGTATCCAGCGCTGATCGAAGAGTTGGGGAATGAGGAACTGGGACACCAGTTTGCGACCCTCTTGCCCAGGATCTTTGAGTTGAGCGAGTTCCTCATCGACCGGCTCGGCGTGGAGGATGTGGGAGCGTACTTCCCTCACCGCGTGACCTATCACGCCAGTTGTCACGGCCTGCGCGGTATCCACCTAGGTGACCGCCCCTTCCGCCTGCTGGCAAAGGTGCGCGGCCTCGATCAGGCGCCGCTGCCAAATCTGGATCGCTGCTGCGGTTTCGGTGGGACATTCTCGGTGAAAAACGCAGAAGTCTCCTCGGCCATGCTCGCCGTCAAGTTGCAGGACGTGGTTTCAACAGGCGCGGAATATTGCACCGCTCTGGACAACAGTTGCCTCATGCACCTCGGTGGCGCGATGCACCGCCAGTATGCTGGAATGAAAACCATCCACATGGCGCAGATTCTGGCCAGCACTGAAGAGTTTCCGGCGGAGGCGACGCTATGAGCCGGCCAGCAGCTACGCACCCGGTGCTCGATCCCACACTCGCCCCGCCCTTTCCGCAGGCGGTGCTGCCTGTTCTGCGCAACCCACAACTGCGTAAAAATGTGGCCCACGCCATCGATGTGATTCAGGCCAAGCGCGCCAGTCTGGTGGCCGAAAAGACCGACTGGCAGGAATTGCGCTCAGCGGCTTCGGCTATCCGCACCCATGCCCTTGAGAACCTGGGCACATACCTCGAGCAGTTTGAAACCCGCTGCACTGCCGCCGGAGGCACGGTCCACTGGGCCGCAGACGCTGCTCAGGCCCGTCAGATCATCCTGGACCTGCTCCGTCAGGAGAAGGCCAGCGAAGTCATCAAAATCAAAACCATGACCTCGGCTGAGATTCAGTTGAATCCCTTCCTCGAGGCTAATGGCGTCCATGCTTTCGAGACTGATCTGGCCGAAATCATCCTCCAGTTGGGCGAAGGAGAACCCTCGCACATCGTTGTCCCGGCACTGCATGTCAATCGCAGCCAGGTACGCGAGATCTTCGCTCGGACCATGGGCCTCAAGGACCTTTCTGACGATCCGAAAGTTCTCACCAACGCCGCCCGCACCTACCTCCGCAAGAAGTTCCTTACCATCCCCACAGCCATCAGCGGCGCCAACTTCCTCATCGCCGAGACAGGCGGTGTAGTGGTTGTCGAGTCGGAAGGCAATGGCCGCATGTGTCTTACGCTTCCCCAGACCATGATCACGCTGGCCGGAATCGAAAAGGTACTGCCCCGCTTTCAGGAACTCGAAGTGATGTTGCAGCTATTGGCCCGCTCCGCCACGGGCGAGCGCATGAACCCGTACACATCAATCTGGACCGGCGTCACTCCCGGCGATGGGCCACAAAAGTTCCACGTAGTCTTGCTCGATAACGGCCGCTCGTCCATCCTAGCCCGCTCCAAGCACCGCCAGACTCTCAAATGCATCCGCTGCGCAGCCTGCATGAACACGTGCCCCGTCTACCGTCAGACCGGGGGCCACGCTTACGGCTCCGTTTATCCTGGACCGATCGGCGCCATCCTTACGCCGCAGTTGATGCAGATGCACCACGCACAATCGCTGCCTTATGCCTCCTCGCTCTGCGGCGCCTGCTACGAAGTCTGCCCGGTAAAAATCAACATCCCCGAAGTGCTGCTTGAACTCCGCGCTGAGGTTATCGACCAGGAACGCAATCAGCCTGGTCGCGCATTGGACCCCATGTACTGGGGGCTGCGGATCGCCAACGTCCTCTTCTCCCGCGCCTGGATCTTCCATACAGCACAGTGGTTCGGACGCATCGGCCTAGGCCTCTTCACCCGCAAAGATGGCTGGATTCACTCTCTGCCCAGCGTGGGCGGCAAATGGACGCAGACTCGCGATCTGCGCGGCCTGCCCAATCAGACCTTCCACAGTTGGTGGGCATCCCGCGGCCCTCAGTCAAATGGTGTCGAACTGATCGGGGGGACAAAATGAGCGCCATTGTCCAGTCCCGCAAAATGATCCTTGACCGCGTTCGCGCCGCCATCCAACATCCTGGGAAAGACCTTGCGGATGCGGCGGTCGAATACTCGGCCCTGCCACATAACTACACCCGTCGCGGCTCTCTCTCTACCGCAGCCCGCCTGCAGCTCCTGATCGATCGCCTGCGCGAATACGATGCCGAGGTGTTGGAGTGCAACGCAGGTGAGCTTCCCGCAGTCATCGCAGCCCAATTGGCCGCCAGCGGCAGGCACACTTTCGTCGCCCCTGCCAGATTGCCTGCCGACTGGCTGGCTCCCGGTTACGAATGGAGGCTAGACCACGGGCTCAACACCGCTGAAATCGAAGAGGCCGAAGGCGTGGTCACCGCAGCCTCATGTGCCGTGGCCGACTCGGGGACTATCGTCATCCACCACACCGCCGCCGAGGGCCGCCGCGTCCTCACGCTTCTGCCCGACTGGCATCTATGCATCCTCCGCGCCAGCCAGGTAGTAGAGGTGTTGCCCGAGTACTTCGACCGCTGTCGGCAGCAGCCCAACTCCCATTCCAGCGAGGAAGACCTTTCGATGGTCACCCCGGCCCTCGCAACCTACATTTCCGGCCCGAGCGCCACCGCAGACATCGAAATGACTCGCATCAAAGGCGTCCATGGGCCACGATTCCTTCATGTGATTCTGGTGCGGGAGCAAGGTTAACCGAGCTCGGGACTAATCGCCCGGCAAGATCACGAGGCAAGATCATTTGAATGGCGAGATATTGACAGGCGTCGAAAGAAACTCTGCTCAATCCCGGCGTGCGTTTTTGAAGTTTTGTGCAGGCGTGGCGGCAACCCTGGGCCTGCCAGCAGAAGCGGAGGCGGCAATTGTCCAGACTCTTGGCGCCGGGCATCGCCCTGCGGTGATCTGGCTGCACTTCGCGGACTGCACCGGCTGTACGGAATCAATGTTGGTTTCCGAGCACCCAGCCCTCGACAAGCTGATCCTGGAGCTTGTTTCGCTGGATTACCATGAAACGCTCTTCGCCGGTTCGGGGTATCAGGCTGAGGTGATGCGCAAAGCTTCGATGGCAGCCAACAAGGGCAAATACTTGCTGGTTGTCGAGGGAGCTATTCCTGCCGGGGATGGGGGCATCTACTGCAAGATCGGCGGCCAAACTGCAATCGAGCTCCTGAACGAATGCGCAAAGGATGCGGCAGCGGTAATAGCGCTTGGCTCCTGCGCCTCTTGGGGAGGGGTGCCTTCCACTCAACCCAATCCCACTGGATGCGTTGGTGTGAACGAGATATGGAAAGGTCCGGTTGTCAACATTCCTGGGTGCCCGCCCAATCCCTATAACTTCCTGTCGACAGTGATTCACTACATTACCTACGGCAGGCTGCCGGATCTCGATCACCAAGTCCGTCCAAAATTCGCCTATTCGCGCCTCATACATGAGAACTGTGAGCGGCGTCCGCATTTCGATAACGGTCGCTTTGCCGGGCAATTCGGCGATGCCGGACATCGTTCCGGCTGGTGCCTTTACAAGCTGGGCTGCAAGGGGCCGGAGACCTACGCCAACTGCCCCTCTGTTCTGTTCGGCGATGCCGGAGGTGGTTGTTGGCCTGTGGGTACGGGCCATCCCTGCATCGGCTGCACAGAGAAGGGGATTGGTTTCGAGAAGCCAATCCACGCCTTGGCCGAGTTGAAGTTCGTGACCTCCCCGGCCTTCTATCCGCGCATCGTCGAAGAGCAGGGCAAAGGAGTCGGTGTAGCCTCCGTCGCAGTACTTGCAGGTGGCGTGGGAGTCGCCGTGGGCGCCTCGATTGCCATGGCCAAGAATCTGGGCAACGGACACAAATCGGAAAACTTGCCAAATGACAATTCGGAAGACGAATCAGAAGACCCGCCGGACTGCGAGGAATGACCTCATGCTTCAATCGCCCACAACGCAGCATCGCAACGGGTTTCAAGGGATAAGCCAATGGGCCTGACAAGGCGCAATTTCTTGCGGGGAACGGCGGCAGCCGGTGCGGCCAGCGCGGTGACCCGGGTCGTGACGGCGGAAGTACGCCAGGAAAAGACCCTGCACCCAAGGCGGTGGGTCTGCTCTTCGACTCAACATTGTGCGTTGGTTGCAAGGCATGTGTGACCGCCTGCCGAGAGGCAAACAGTACGCATCCCGAGTTCAATGCGGAGGACAAGCTGTGGGATGCACCGCTTGATCTGTCGGCTCTCACACTGACAGTGATCAAGGCCTACTCGGAAGGCTCCGCGGAGAACAAGGACCAGGAGAAGGACGGCTTCGCGTTCGTCAAGAAGTCTTGTCTGCACTGCATTGATCCCTCCTGCGTCTCGGTCTGCCCAGTTTCGGCGATGACCAAGGATCCCGCTTTGGGGATCGTCAGTTACAACCCCAACAATTGCATCGGCTGCCGGTACTGCGTGGCGGCCTGCCCATTCGGCGTGCCGCGCTTCGAATATGACAAAACGATAGCGCGTTTGCGCAAGTGCGAGATGTGTAAGCAGCGTCAGGCGGACGGCAAGATTCCAGCTTGTGCCGAGATTTGTCCCACGGGTGCCACTCTGTTTGGTCAGGTGACAGCGCTACGCGCCGAGGCCGAACGTCGGCACCAGTTGACGGCAGGAAAACTGGCATTCTTTCCGCGTAGGACTGTCGACTCTAGAGATACGCAAGAAAGGCCGTCCCCGCACTACAACGCGAAAACTTACGGGCTGATCGAGGTGGGCGGCACACAAGTGTGCTATCTCGCGGGAGTTCCATTCGACAAGCTTGGGTTGCCGGTGCTGCCGGAGAAATCATTCGTGTCCACTTCGGAGACCATCCAGCACACCGTCTATAAAGGAATGATCGCGCCCGCATTGCTGTTCGGCTGCCTACTATTCGCGGTTCGCCGCCATGGGAATCACAATAAGAACGAGGATAAGTAAGCGATGAGTCCAAAGCCGATAGGCGGACCTTACATTACCGGGACCACGATTCTTGCTGCGATCATGGTTTCAATCATGGCGATACTCGTTCTGATCCGCTTCTGCTTTGGCCTTGGTACAGTGACGAACCTGAACGACGGCTACTCCTGGGGATTGTGGCTGGCCTACGACGTGGTTGCCGGCACGGCCATCGGTTGCGGTGGATACCCTTTCGCATTAGAACAGCTTGCTAAGAGCTACGTTTTGCGGGGGCAAGGTCAGTTCTGGTGGCTGTTGGCAAAAAAATAATTTTGCGCATGGCGGAAAAGTCCGACTCCGCCATCTCCGAGGCGGATCGCATATGGGCGGCCCGGTACAACCCCGGCGACGTGCTGCGCTACAGCCGCAGCTCGCAGGAGACTGGCATCGACAAAGGCGAGTATGCGCGGGTTACCCACGTCGATGCGCCCAACAACCGGCTGACCGTCGAGCGGAAGAGCGGCGAGGAAGTGGGCTACGATCTACGGCGCCAGCAGGGTGTATCCGTCTACCGCGAGCAGGAGCGGGCTTTCTCTGTGGGGGACCGGGTGCAGCTTACCGCGCCCTCGCGCGACTTGAAGCTGGCCAACCGCGAGCAGGCGACCGTCGAGGGCATCGGCAAGGATGGGCGAATGAGTTTGAAGATGGACGGAGGCCGCGAGGTTGAGATCGATTCACTGAAGTATCCGCACCTTGACCACGGCTATGCCGTGACGAGTCATTCCAGCCAGGGCCAGACCGCCGACAGGGTGCTGATTCACGTCGATACCGAGCTGGGAGCCAAGGGTCTGCTCAACAACCGCATGGCCTACGTCGCCGTTTCGCGCGGCGCGCTCGACGCGCAAATCTTCACCAATGACCGCGAGGAACTGGGCGCGGCGCTGGGGCACGATGTCTCGCACAGCAGCGCCCATGTGCAGGAGATGAAGCCAGAACAGAAGCAGGAGCAGGCAATCACGCCGCAGCGGGAGATCGCGCCGCAGCAGGAGCAAGGAGAAGATTTTGGCTTGGGTCTCTAGTGAAACGGTTTGGGCTTAGAACCCCTTGCTGTGGTCGTGCCTGAAGTGCCAGTAACGGGGGGCTGTTCCGTTGCTCCCCGGACCCCAATACCGCGCGCTTGCAGGTATATCATTTCCGCAAGCCACTTTCAGGATGACTGGTCCCGTGCTGGCAGTTTGTCGGGCTGATGTGTGATAGGAAAGGGTAAGGTCATGAGGCTACGATTCATCCCCATCTGGGCAGCCTTGGCGTTGCTGGCGGGGGCTGTGGGAACATCGGCACAGTCCACCTCTACGGCGGATGCCCGAAAAGGCAAAGATCAACCATCCCCACGCCAGGTCAAGGTCGCAATCGACCCGCGATCTACGGGGGAAGCGCAATCTCTTTTAATAGTGAAAGGTTTTGGCAACTCATGCCCGAATGTTTCTATCGTTCGTGATGAATCTGAGGCAGAGTACGTCGTTCTCGCAAGCGAATCCGACCCGTGGCGTGGGTTTTTACTCCATTACTACATCACGGTTTATGACAAACAAGGGAAATTGGTGTTCGCAACCGACAAGAATCACGGCAAAAGTGCTTCCGAAGCAGCCTGCCGATTCATCAATGCTCAAAAGTAGCCCCGCTACCACTTAGTTGAGTCGTTTTTCATCCTTTACTGGCGGTTCACCGGGCCGATGTAAGGCAAGAAAGGAAGAGGAAGGCCGTGAGGTCACAATTCATTCGCACTTGGGCAGTCCTGGCCCTGCTGGCCTTGACTTCCGGGGCTTGGGCACAGCCTACCGAAGCAACGAAGTCCCAAAGCATCGATGCGCTCAGGGCACAAGCCGATAAAGGCGATGCACAGGCGCAGACGACGTTGGGCCTTTATTATCGATTCGGTATTTTTGTGACCAAAGACTGCGTACAGGCACTTTTCTGGTTTCGGAAGGCTGCTGAACAGGGATGGCCGGGCGCACAGTGGGCGCTTGGCGTTCAATATCAAGGTGGATCTCCAGCAGGGCCAATTGAAGCTTGTGTACCTCAGGATTTGACGCAGGCAGCCGCATGGTTTCGTAAAGCCGCAGATGAAGGTTTGCCAAGTGCACAATACCAACTTGGTTTGTCATACGAGACAGGCGCAGGCGTACCCAAGGATTACCGATTGGCAGTATTTTGGTATCGCAAGGCCGCCGAACAGGGCGATGCCGACTCACAATTTAGACTTGGAGTGCTTTACTATAATGGGCAGGATGTCCCAAAAGACCTTGTGCAGAGTGCGGCTTGGGTTCGTAGAGCGGCTGAGCAAGGGGATTATGGCGCGCAAACCTTACTGTCCATACTTTATATGAATGGCCAAGGGGTACCACAAGACTATGCTGAAGCCTATTTTTGGTCGGATATAGCATCCGTTGGTACGCATGTCGGCAAGAAAACAGCAATTGACGTGCGCGATGCCACCGCTGCGAAGCTTACGCCGACAGTCCTAATGCAAACCCAGGCACGGGCGCGGAGGTGGTTTGAAGATCACGCAGCCGAGATACCTCCACAATGAACATGTGCTGTCCTCACGGGAGAAATAGTGCTATGCTGCGGCAGAATAGATAGCCTGCGGACAGGCGGTCCTCTGTGCTGCGCTTCAGCGGACACCCAAATCAAACGATGCGAAGTGCCCGTGAAGCAAGCCTATGAACCTTTCGCCGATGTTGCTTGTGAGCCTGAGATAGAAGAAGCCATGACGCTAAAGGAAGAAGCCATGACGCTACAGATCGGATTGATTGGTGCAAGCGGGTTCGTGATTGCGAGTGATAGGCTTGTCCAGAAACAACAATATCTCAACCTCAAAACTCCAATGCACAGCAGTAGAACAAAGAAAATTCAAGTTTTTCTAGAACATGGGTTGGTTTTAGCGTACGCCGGGCAGAATCCTCCAACATTGTTCGGGTACAAACTAAGAGACGCATGGGGAACTGTGTCGTCCGATGAAACCGTCAGGAGAGCGTCGGACAAATGGTTTCAGGAGAACCCTACCTGCCACGTCACGCGTGAATCCGAAATTATTATTGGACATGTTGGGGATGCGATGCTCTGGCACGTTTCTGGTGTTCTCAACAAGGCCACTGTAATGCAATACGACAAGGACACTGTAATGCAATACGACAAAGCAATTACCCGCAATTCTTTGTCTCTTGCACCATTTCTAACTGAGCATTTTTACGATCCCAACCTGCCAATATCGACGCTGGAAACATTGGCTGCATTAACAATCTGGTACGGAGAAAGGCAAGGAAACACCACCATACGGGGCTTGGATGGTGTCACTTGCGAAAACGGCATAATTGAAGAGTGGAGTGCGGAGAAGATCGCCAAAATGAACCAGCGATGTGAGTTGATACACGCCAGGATTAAAGCCGCAATAGTTGAGTCATAAGCTGCGACGGGTGGGTACCCGTGCAGTGAGACACAAAGGGTAAGTCTTGACCCACGACCGCCGCGCCGTGTTTTCAAGGGCTTGCATGGGTCAAATGTCAAGGCCATAATTAAACCATGAAATACGGCTATGCCCGCGTATCGACTGACGACCAGAGTACAGCCTTGCAGTTCGCGGCCTTGAAGCGGGCCGGATGCAAGACGCTTTTCAAAGATGAGGACAAATCGGGAGCCACGACGAAGCGTCCTGCGCTGCTTCGTTGCCTCAAGGCATTGAAGGACGGCGACACGCTCATCGTCTGGAAACTTGACCGCCTGGGCCGCAGCTTGCGCGATCTGATAGCCATGCTCGACGACCTCAAGGAGCGCGGCGTCAAATTCCGTTCCCTTACCGAGCAGATCGACACCGAGACGCCGACAGGCCGGGGCATGTGGCAGATGATCGGCGTACTGGCCGAGTTGGAGCGCAGCCTCATCAGCGAACGGACCCGCGCCGGAGTGAAAGCCGCGCAGCGCCGGGGCGTGAAATTCGGCCGTAAGCCGAAAATGACCCCGCAGCAGATTGCCCACGCCCGGAAGCTGATCGACCAGGGCGAGGACCGGCAGAAGGTTGCCACTCTTTTCAAAGTTGGGCGGAAGACCCTTTACCGGGCGCTTGCGTCGTGAGATATCGGGCCCAACGACCGGCGCAGTGATGAGGTCGAGAGAATTGCAATCCGAGGCGAAGAGCGAAAAGAGATACCTATAATGCTATCTGCTCTCCCATGCGAGTTCCGGGCTGTTTGTCTGCGGAACAGGGGAGCAGGAGGGAGTGCCATTTCCTGGCGCACCCTTCGGTTGCTCTGTAACCGCTCGCTCTCCTATAACAATGTCACCGTTCGCTCTCTTTACAAAGTGTCACCGTTCGGTTACTCTCATGGGGTTGGAGGTGTGCAGGATGCGTATCCGAACCGCTGCCGATCTGGGGGCTTTCATCCGGGAACGCCGAACCAGACTCGGAATGGATCAGATCTCTCTGGCTAAGAAGGCCGGCACAAGCCGGAAGTGGCTTGTGGAAGTGGAGCGAGGGAAACCTGGAGCCGAAATCGGCCTCATTTTGCGCACACTAAAGAGCCTCGAAATATCTATCGACCTTGAAGAGGACACTTCGGATGCGACTCCCCCGGCCGGCAAAGCGAAAACGCCGGACATCAATAGCGTTCTGGACTCCTTGAAGAAGCCGTCCCTGAAGAAGCAGATATGACAAATCAACTGATTGCTCTGCTCGATGGCCGCGAAGTCGGTACGGTTCACTACAAGAACGCCAGACTTTCGTTTGTCTATAACGATGAATGGCGAGCCGATCCCAATGCCTACCCGCTATCGCTCTCCGCGACGCCACCACCGTCTACAAGGTTGACGTGGACGCCATCAGCCTCAAGGTCAAGCAGGAGTTCGCCGCGAAGGAGAAAGCGAAGCTGGCACCAAAGCCAGCAGGGAAGACCACACAGCCAAAAACCAAGAAAGCGGCTTGAGGTCAAGAATTACTTCAGGGGTCTGCTTTGGCAGGCCCCATTTTTTCGTGCGCCCGTCTTCCCACCCTGAAGGACGCTCCTGGAGCAGGAGCGCCATGATTTGCCCACCCGACGGGCTTGAAAAATCGGGGTTCGTCCGCGATACCCTCATAATCCGCTCAATCACGAGGCGACAACTGGGAACCAAAACTAGCGAAGAAAGAGCAGTGCTATGCACATCAAATCGACGCCAAACGAAGTTGGATAGGATTCTCTGGCATCCTACGAGCGTCAATTTAATACAACATCTGAGGCCCTTTTAGAGAAAACTGCCAGATTGGTCACCGCCACAGATCCATTGTGAAGTATTGTAGTTTCTTATATTTAAGTGAAATTACGCTTCTATAGCAAATCGCCCATACTCATCATAATTGGCTATTTTTATAAATTGGCTTGATTTTTTTGAGCCAATTAAATTAATATTGCCTCATGATCGCGGATTGAACAGTGAATTCGGGAGGCCTTTGATGGACGTACTGCTATTGCCGGGTATTGAAGAGAGCGTAGCTCCCCCGGACCCTGAGAGTTTGACTGACCTGAAGGAGACAACCAAGATGCCACGCGGAAGACGACCGAAAGCAACACCAGCCCCCAAGAAGTTTGAACGCCAGGAGGCCCTAAAAGACCGCATTGTCGCATTGTCGGAGGAACTGGGAGGGGCGGGGTTCGCCGACCTCCTGACGCCGCTTGTGCCCATCCAACCTGTTGCGGCAGAGGTTGTGGATGAGAAGACGAGCGCCCGGATAGGTCATGTGGAGGAAACACTCGCCGTTTACTTACAGCGAACTTCCATCAAAGACAACCTGTCGCAGCGGCCGCCCTTCGATCACATAGCTGATCCCATCTACCGGCGGCTGATGCGTGACTTCATCCAAGGCGCGCAGATGCCGGAAGTGAAGATAGCTGCCCTGCGCGATTTAAGCGGACGAATCAAGTCGCTCGACGAAACCGGCATCAACTACAGCATAATCGACGGTCTCCAGCGTTCCTGGTGCTACTCCACTACAGTGCTGCTTGCCCTGTACCGCGACAAGCTTGTCAGCGACCGCTGCATCACGGTCGAGGCGTGGGACTACTTCCGACCCTTCATTGAAAAGCTCGGCGACCCGGACACTGCGGCGCGGACTCTTCTCGGTCGGACTATCCGGTACGAAATTTACTACAACATCGATCTTGAGGGACTGCTGCACTACATGGTGACCTTTAATACCGCGCAACGACGCATGAGCCTTCAGGTCCAGCTCGAAATCATGCGCAAGCCTTTGATCGATGAAATCGAAGCCGCCGCGAACATAAAGGTATTCCGGGATACTCACGATATTGAAGCCACGGGCAAGATACAGAAGCCCCGCGACCAGTTTGCCGCCTCGGACATCGCCGTCGCCGCCGAAGCCTTCATTACCAACAATGCGCAGGCGTCGCAGAAGGAAGTCGCGGAGGATCTGCTCGAAAAGGACAGCGGTTACACCGCCACTGGCGTTGACGTGGGCGACATCGCCGACGTTGTGTACATGCTGAAGCGCGTTGCGCAGGACATCCACCCGCTGATGCTTCTGGTTTACGCGGACGAGCCAGGCAAGAAGTTTTACTTCTCCGGCGGCGGCACGTTTCTGACCGGATTCACGGCTGCCTGCGGATATGTCCGCAACCGCAACAACATGAAGATGCTCGAAGGAGCCCTTGAAAAGCTCATCCTGCTACTCAAACAGCCCAGCGAAGACCCGCTCGGCCTTGAAGAGTACCAGGAGCTGATCAAGAACATCACTTCATCACGCGGCAAGATGATGCGCCGCTTGGTGTACGACACCTATTTGCGCTTTTTCCTAGGCACAACAACCCGGCTGGAGTGGACCGATGCCTACCGCTCTCTGAGCCTGACTTAAAGACAGGGAGGATGTTTTCGCATGGCTAACTTCACCGTCCGCGTAGAACTGCACCAGGCAACGGGAGCCGATTATGACGTGCTCCACGCCGCAATGGAGCAAAAGGGATTCTCGCGCTTCATCACCGGCGACAACGGTCAGACATATCACATGCCGTGGGCCGAATATAACGGCTCGGGAAATCTGACCAGCGTGCAGGTTCGCGATATTGCGCGCACTGCCGCAGACAACACTGGAAAGAGCAACGCTGTTCTTGTGACTGAATCAACGACCCGCGCATGGATCGGCCTTGCGGGCAGGTAGCGCAAATCACTCAACCAACTTTTACAACTTCAAGGAGAGGTTACACGACGATGGCGAAACATGACGAATTGATTATCGAAAAACGTGACGATGGACGCTGGGGCATCAAGAAGCCTCATGCGGAGCGGTCCAGCGCAATCGAAGATACCCAGAAGGAAGCCATCGACCGGGCTAAGGAACTGGCCCCAGAAGGCGACATCAAGCTCAAGGGTTTAGACGGCAAGTTCCGGCAAATTCGGAAGGGCTGAAATCCTCACACATGGGCTACTTCTCGATCAATTACGGTCAACTCCGCTTCCCTATCAGCGACGGGAACCCTCCAGGGTTTCGGAGTGCGCAGTTGGCCGCGATCCACGCGGTATCAGCCCATTTCTTCAACTCGAAACAGCCTGCCATCGTGACCATGCCCACAGGCGCGGGCAAAACAACAGTTCTGATGGCGACCGCCTTCCTTCTGAGAGCGGAACGCGTACTTGTGCTCACGCCCAGCCGACTGGTACGCGAGCAGATCGCTGAAAACTTCAGTGCCCTAGTCGATCTGAAGAAGATAGAGGCTCTGCCGCTAGACCTTGTCAGTCCGAAAGTTTTTGCCACGGAAGGCACAATCGGCACCGACGAAGCATGGGAAGACTTGCGACAGTACGATGTTGTGGTCGCAACCGTTCCCAGCGTTAGCCCGCGAGACGGAGTGATACCCGCGCCCCCCGCCGACCTCTTTGACCTGGTGCTTGTAGATGAGGCGCACCACGCGCCGGCCCGCACATGGAGTCGGCTTCTGGATTTGCTCGGCACCGCTCGACAGGTATTGTTTACCGCTACTCCTTTTCGCCGCGATGAGAAGGAGATCAAGGGAAAGTTCTTATTCACATACGACCTCCGGCGCGCGTTTCAGGATCGTGTGTTCGGAGACATTACATTTCAGCCGGTCGTGCGCGGGACGGCCGCTTCCATCGACATTGCAATTGCCACGGCCACGGAGGCGAAGTTCCGCAGTGACCGTGCCGCTGGCCTTGCCCACCTGGTCATGGTGCGTGCCGATGGCCTCACTCGCGCAAAGGAACTGAAGGACCTTTACGAGCAAAACACAGGCCTGCACTTGGCGTTCGTCAATGGCAACCACAGTCTGGCTCATGTGAAGCGGATCGTCGAGAAACTCAGGAGCAACGATCTGGACGGTATTGTGTGCGTCAACATGTTCGGCGAGGGATTCAACTTGCCGAATCTCAAAATTGCGGCCGTACACAGCCCGCACAAATCCTTAGCGATCACGCTTCAGTTCATTGGCCGATTTGCCCGGACAGGACAGCACAATATCGGCGGTGCAACCTTCCTCGCCGAACCGATCAGCAGTGGCGCGGAAATCGACGAACTGTACGAAGCAGGTGCTATCTGGCGCGACATCGTGCAAAACCTGGGGGCGGGTCGTGTTGAAGCTGAAATGCAGACACGCGAGGTGCTGGATAGTTTCGAAATTGATGCCAGTCCGGATATGGATGACTTTTCGCTTTATACGGTGCGGCCGTACTTTCATGCGAAAGTGTTTGCAGCGCCCGACGGCGTTGACCTGACGGCAGAGCCGGACTTACCGGAGAACTTGCAAATCATCTTCAAAGGCGTGAGCGATCCGCACGGCGCGGCCGTTTACTTAACCCGGCAAGCGGTGCGCTCTCCGTGGTCTACCGATGAGCGCTTCACGAATGTCGCCTACGACCTATTCATTTTTCATTACAACGCGGCTGCGAACCTTCTCTTCATTTGTTCGTCCCGCAGGAATGCTCAGCTTTATACCCGGCTTGCGGCTCGCCTGGTCCCTGGACGGCCTCGTATCCTGTCCAACAGCAGCATCAACCGCGTCCTCAATGATCTTGAAGCCGCCGAGTTCTTCAGCGTGGGGATGCGAAAGCGTAACAAGCTGGGAAGAATCGAATCGTACCGGATGATCTCAGGCCCGAGCGCAGACAAAGCCATTCAGGATACGGATGGCCGACTGTTCGATCGAGGCCATTGCTTTGGCAAGGCAATCGAAAGGGGTAATCAAATCACCATCGGGGTTAGCACGTCTTCGAAGGTCTGGAGCAATACCTATGAACGGATACCGGAACTTCTGGAGTGGTGCAACGCTCTTGCCCTGAAAATAGCCAGCGGACGCAATGCCAGGACTGGTTCGCGGCTTGATTTGCTTTCCGCAGGGCAGGACTTGGAAAGAGTTCCCGCAGGTGTGATTGCCATGACCTGGGCGACGGATGTTTACGTCGATCCGCCGCCGGTCCTCTTTCATCACCCCGACGGCTCCGTAGGAGAGCGCAACCTGCTCGACTTCGATCTAGAGATAGTTGAGAGCCAGGAAGGCAGTGTTGTCTTCGCACTCAGAAGTGCTGAAATTAGCTGGTGCGGTCGATTTTGCGTGGGGGACGGAGATTTGTTTGAACCAGCCTCGGACGATGAGCCCGAGATAGTTGTCCATCGCGGCAATGAGGACATTACCATCACTGAATACCTCAACGAGGAAGCGCCCAGCTTCTACTGCTCCGACCTTTCATCCATCGAAGGATTGAGCCTTTACCCCGCACCTGGAAACCTTGAACCGTTTAGCAACGACGCTTTTGAAACCGTCGATTGGCAAGCGGCTGGCGTGGATATTACGAGAGAAAAGGAACCCAGTCAACGGGGTAGATCGCTGTTCAATTGGCTGCAAGACCGCCTTCTGGCATCAGGCGCAAGCGTTGTCTTTTGCGACGACGGAGCCGGAGAAATGGCAGACTTCATCGCCATCCATGAGACGGACGCTGGGCCGCGCGTCAAGCTTTTCCATTGCAAGGCAAGCGGGGAGGAGAGGGCAGGAAATCGTGTCGATGATCTTTACGTGGTTTGCGGCCAAGCCATAAAATCATGCGTCTGGATCAGGCCAGAGCAATTTCTAGCTCGGCTTAGGCATCGCGCGACTCTGATAGGCGTGCCGGGCTACGTTTTGGGTGACGAAGCGGCCGCCAACCGGATTCTTTCGCAGCAAGCCCGCCAGCGGATTCAATTCGATATGTATATCGTCCAGCCCGGTGTATTGAAAGAAGACCGCGCAACGGAGCTTTCCAATCTCCTAGCTGCGACGCGCTACTATATGTCGCAAGGCGGGATAGATGCTTTTGGTGTAATTGGAAGCTAGGCTCATCATGGCTGATCAACAAACTATGAAACTCGATGCGGCGCTGGAACCCGCACTCGGCAACCCCTGTCTTCAAGATTCCGCACGGAAATCACTTCAACAGCATTGATGCTCCCCAGTTCTCCATTCCAATTTGCTGATCGTCTTGAAATGGAGATTACTCGTTCGGAAAGTGAGCCAGAGAGCTTTGCTGGCCCTTCGAAAATGTCGAGCAGTGTTTTCGCGCATTAGACTCGGTCGTGTTTTGCTACTGTCGTCAGCTTCACAATTTCCATGCGCTCCATATGCTGGATTGCAGCGTGGGCCACTGCAGATTTGGAACGACTGCGGGGCTGTAAACTTGATCCTGATGGATAGCCCACAGGAACAAAGCGCAGACGCGCTCCAGTCCGCACTCCGTGCTGCTCGCGAGAACGAGAACAGGTGGGTAGCAATGTCCCCTGAGTTCATCTCTGACAGCGAACGGATGGAGCAGTGGGCAAGTACCGCCAAACTCCGGCGGCTCGAAGTCGAGCGGATCGAGTTGCTCCTGGCCAAGATGACCGAACCTTGGAGCTTCTCACGGCCAGT
>Ga0302200_10001335_pt1 | contig 23212 bp, 19 predicted proteins | sample II_Bog_N3_1_FD_194585 | JGI IMG/M metagenome (GOLD analysis project Ga0302200, IMG submission 194585) | Peat permafrost microbial communities from Stordalen Mire near Abisko, Sweden - II_Bog_N3_1 | ecosystem: Environmental > Terrestrial > Soil > Wetlands > Peat | place: Sweden: Abisko... | reverse complement strand
AAGGTCTTTTGCGCAATGGCCGCCTTGATGTCGATGTTCGTGGCGGCAATCACGCGCACGTCTACCTTGACGCTGCTCCGGCTGCCCAGCCGTGAAAAGCTCCCGTCCTGAAGAACCTGCAGCAGCTTGGCCTGCAACACAGCCGGCATTTCGCCAATCTCATCCAGGAAGATCGTGCCGTTGTTGCAGATCTCGAACTTGCCCGGCTTCGCCTTGACCGCGCCGGTAAACGCCCCCGGCTCATAGCCGAACAGTTCGCTCTCCAGCAGATCGGCGGGCATCGCCGCGCAATTCACCTTCATGAAGCTGCGCTCGCTGCGGGATGACATTTTATGGATGAACAACGTCGCGACTTCCTTGCCGGTGCCGCTCTCTCCCAGAATCAGGACCGGGATGTCGGCGCGAGCCACAAGCCTGCACTGGGATTCGATCTCTTTCATGCGCTTGGAGGCCCTGACAAAAGATGTGTTCTCATCCAGGGGGATTTCCTTGGTCTCATCTTCATCTTCGGCCGGTGCCTCGACTGTGTGCTTGAAGAACTCCTCCACAGCCAGATCGATATCGCACTTCCTGAAAGGCTTGAGGACTACGTCGGTGGCGCCCATCCGCGTCGCCGCCACCACCTCCTTCAACTCGGCTGTACAGGCAAGCAGGATGATCGGAAGCGACGGCCTGGAAGCGCGAAGCTCCGTCAGCAGGCGAAGTGCGTTCTCCCCGGTGAAGTCCCCGCCAATGTGCCAATCCATCAGCAGCAGGCCCGGCTCGGGAGACTCCCTCAGGCTCCGGAGCAGCTCCGCGGCCTCGGTAAACAGGCTCACGCTGAAGCGCTCCGCAAGGATCCGGTGAAGGTAATTCAGGATTGCCGGATCTGGATCCAGAGCTGCGATCTGAGGCTTGCGCTTGCTCTTCGGCTTCATTGGCGCTCCTGGAGAAATCCTTGCAAACCGGTTTCCTTCCCCTCTTATGAAGCGGTGCGAGGAATACGCTACTCCTCGCCCGATGGACAGAACGAAGATGTTTCAACGATCCTTGCTGTGATTTGCAGAGGAGTGGAGAACAAACTCCGCCGGCCCGGGGTTATGCTGACTGGAAAGCGAAGGAGGATTCACTCCCAGGCAGACTCAAAGCATATCCTGCTTTCTCCCCATAGTACCATTCAAAAGTGGTAATTCATTCCCTATTATGCGCAAAAATTTACACATGCTCGGATGAAAACCTGATGATTGTCCCGTAAAATGATGCCTTTGATTACCGCGATGCAGGGTTCAAGGTTACGCGTGAGCCAAAGACGAGTTACTGCTCAAGGATTTGAGTTTGGTCAAATAATTGCACCATGAAGGGTTGAGTCTAACTCCCCACTCGGATCGAAAATGCCAGCGGCCCGCATCACTGAATCATCGGCTCTCCATGAACTGCCTCCCCTCGAGGTCGTCTTCGGCCGCAGCTCCCTGATGGCCGCTGCCCGGGAGAAGCTGGAAAGAGTCGCCGAGACGACTGTTCCAGTCCTTCTGCAGGGCGAGAGCGGAACGGGCAAGGATATCATCGCCCGGTTATTGCATGTCTACTCGAACCGCTCAAAGAACGCCATGGTAAAGGTGGCCTGTCCCGCGATTCCGCACTCGCTGATCGAGTCGGAACTCTTTGGCTATGAAAAGGGGGCATTCACCGGGGCGTACGCCACCAAGCGCGGCCGCGTGGAACTGGCGCATATGGGAACCCTGTTCCTGGATGAAATCGGCGACCTGGATATGTCTGTGCAGGCCAAGTTGCTACAGATGCTCCAGGACGGCACCTTCATGCGCGTGGGAGGGCAGGAGTCGAGAAGTGTCAATTTACGGCTGGTCAGCGCGGCCAGCGAGAATCTGCGCCAGCAGGCCGAGGATGGACATTTTCGCCTGGATTTCTTCTTTCGCATCAACGCCGTCACCATCGAATTGCCTCCCTTGCGCCATCGCACCGTCGATCTGCCCATGCTGATCGACTACTTCCTCAACATGCATTCAAGAACCTTTCACCGCAATCCGAAGCCGCTTTCGCGCGAGGTCATGCGCCTCATGCAGCGCTTCGACTGGCCAGGGAACATTCGGCAACTGGAAAACATGATCCGCAGCTATATTCTTATCGGCAACGAAGAGGGCCTGGCGGCGGAGCTTGCCCCGCCTCTCCCGCTCAGCGCGCCCAGAGTGGACACCGAGATCGATCTGGCCAGCCCTCTCTCGCTGAAAGAGATTACCAGGGCTGCTACACAGAATCTCGAGCGGCAGATTATTCTCAAGGTGCTGGAGGCGAACGGCTGGAGCCGTCGCAAGACGGCCAAATGGCTCAACATCAGCTACAGATCGCTTCTCTACAAGCTGCAAGACTCGCAGGTCGCCGGGTTTCAGGAGGCGGCGTCCAGAACGCGGCTTTCGGCTGCTACGCCCACCCCGGCCCAGACCCCGGCTGCCCCGAAGTAAAGATTCTCCGGCAGAGGAGGAGGCTTTGTGGTTGGCGGTCCCTCAAAAGGGCCTGTGTAGAAGCGCTCCATGCCGGCAGCAGCCCATCGCCCGCGCCATAGGCCATCGCCCGTGCTGCAGCCCGTAGCCCGTGCCATAGCCCGTAGCCCGTGCCGTAGCCCGTCGCCCGCGCCGTAGCCCGCTGCCCCCGCGCCGTAGCCCGCGCCGGAGGCGCAGCGGTTGTTAGCCCCGCGCTTCAGCGTGGGGTGGGGTGGGGTGGGGTAAACAACAATTCATCCGGAGTCCCGGAGGGACGGCGCTCACGCTCCGCACCCCGCAAGCGCATCAAACCGCAGCGGAACTTCTAAATCCACCCGCGGAGCCAATAGTCGACAATCGCTGCGGATTCGCCCGCCATCGTCTCGAAGGATTCGAAGCGCCCGCCCCAATGCGCGGCCCTCTGAATCACATCCCTCACCGGCATGGGAGTGACATCGATGTCGAGCTTGCGGAAGACGCGCAGCGCCCGGTACATGTGAAAGTCGCTGGTGAGCAGCACCTTCTTGCCCGGCATGGTCTGCAACATGCGCTCCATCGCGACTCCGCTCTGGCGGGTGTTGCGAGACCCCCACTCGGCGATGATCGCTTCGCGGGGAATGCCTTCGACGATCATGTAGTCGAGGATCCCCGGGCCGCCGCCGCCGGTAATCACGATCTTCTTGAAGCCTCCGGTCTGGTACGCGAAGATCGCCTCCCGCGCGCGCCAGTACGACGAGAAGGAGATGCCGCCTCGGTCATCGTCCGCGGCGCTGAGCAGGATGAGAATATCGCCTTTGGGACGCTCGATGGGACCGGCGTAGGCCTGCGCCCACCACGAGACGATGGGGGTGAAGCTCGTCAGCACGAAGATGAAGCCTATGGCGGCGCAGATGCGGCTGAACCACCGGCCGGCCGTGCGAAGGGTATTCATCGGCAGGCTTCCCCGGCGATTTTGTGACTTTCTAACGCGCATCTGCTTCCTCCCGGCGGGTGGATACCAGCGATTTGAAGACCTCAAACAGCTCGGCTGCGACGGTCTCCCAGCTTCGGCTCCCGCGCACTGAAATGCCCCCGGCGTCCCAGCTTCTGTCCAGGACCGATGCAAGGGCCTGAGCCAGCGCGCCGGCGTCGCGCGGCGGCACGAGCCTTCCGCATTCCTCATGCATGATCTCTGGAATTCCGCCGACGGCGGTAGCCACGACGGGCCGGCCGCTGGCCAGCGCCTCAAGCACTACGTTCGGGCAGCCTTCCATGTAACTCGGCAGTGTAACCAGATCCGCCGCTGCCATCCATACCGCGACATCGTCGAAGGCGCAACCGGGCAGCGCATGGATGTAGCCGCCGGCTTTGTTGGCCTGAATGGCGCTCAGGATCAGAGCCCTGTCCGGCCCTTCGCCGACCATGTACACATGCAGGTTCGCACGCTCCGGATGCAGCGCGGCCGCCGCTTCGACAAGCTCGCGAAGACCTTTCCTCACATCCATGCGCCCGATGTAAACCACGGCTTCCGCTTCCGCGTCGATGCCGAGCTTCCGTCTCGCCTCCATGCGGTCCCTGGCGTGGAAGACCGAGAGATCGCAGCCGTTGACAATGGCGCGGGTCTTCTCCGGCGAGGCGCCCATGGCTACAGCCTTCATGCGCAGATCGCTGCTCACCGTGACCACGCAATCGGCCTCGCGCAGAACCCCGCGCGTCTGCATCGCCGATATGGGATCGCCGATTCTGTTGATGTCCGAGCCAATGCTCATGGCAACCACCGGAACCCCGAGGGCCTTGCCGATCCTCACAGCGGCATATCCATCCGGATAAAGAAAGCAACTGAAGATGATATCGGGGGCAAAGTCGCGCACGCCCGGCAACAGGACGCGGGCCGCATTCCATCCGTTGAACGGACGGGAGACCACTGGAAACGCGGGGTAGTCGTGGTAGCTCGCCCGCACATCGGGCGGGCTATAGGAGCCGTCAAGCCGGTCGTAACTCCGGCTGCGTGGCTTCAGCAGGGACGGATAACTCGCGTTGGGAAAGAAGACTCGCACATCGGCCTCGCGCGCCAGCACGCGCAGCGTCTGATAGGCTGAACGCCCCTGCGAGGGCTCCGCGGAGCTGGGAAAATACGTGGTGACGACCGCGATCTTCATGCTTCAACCTTTGGCCTGAGCTGGCTTGAGAGAATCCTGTTCTTCTCAAGGATAGCTTCAAACTCGCGGCTGACCGCCTCCCATGAGAACTCCTTTTGCGCCCGCTTCAACGCGTTCTCCGCGATGGAGCGCCGGGCTGCTTCGTCTGAAAGCAGGCGAACACAGGCAGCGGCGAATGCGCGGGGATCGTCCGCAAGAACAATATCCGCGCCGTTCGCGTAGCGCAGCCCCTCCGCACCCACGCTCGTTGAAACCACGGGAACTCCCGCCGCCATGCATTCGTAGATCTTCAGCCGCGTGCCTCCTCCGATGCGGATGGGCACGACGGAAATCTTCGCGCCCCAGAGCCAGGGCCGCATATCTTCCACCTTGCCGGTAACGCGCACGCCGCTCAGCCCCTCGGCCGCCTTGAGCACCCGCGCATCCGGAGAACGTCCCGCAATGGCGAAGGTCGCGCCGGGCAGTTGCTCACGGATCAGGGGAAGCACCTCGGCCAGGAAATACTCCACCGCGTCCACATTGGGAAGCCAATCCATCGAGCCGCAGAAGACCATCTCCGAGGTTGAAGAAGCCGCGCCGCGCGGAGCAAAGTATTCCACATCGACGCCCGTCGGCACACTGCTGACACTCTCGATCCCAAACATGCTCTTCATCCTTGAGGCGTCGATCTCCGAGACTGCGATCACGTGCTTCGCCCTCCGGCAGATCGCTCTCTCATAGGCCTCCATCTTCCAGGCTTGCATCTTGAAGAAAAGCCTCTTCGCCAGGGAACTGCTTTGCTGCGCGTGCCGTTGCCAGATGATTGTCTCAACGTTGTGCTGAAAGAGCACGCACAGCTCAATGCTGCTCAGATTCGGCGCTGCCGCCAGAAAATCGCAGACGATGGCATCGTAGTCCTCGGTGGCGATCAAGCCATCAATCTCTCTCCTGAGTCTCTTTGAGGCGTACCGGGAAACCGCCATCGGAGTAGCGTTGAAGATGCTTCCCGCGAGTTGGGGAATCATCCCCGCCGATCCTCTGGCGGGCGCCGTGTGCTCCACTGAAATCGATCGGCTTGAGTACTCCGAGCTTCGTTGCGGTCCTTCAGTATTCCGGGGATCGTTGAGCGCGGCGAAGTGGATCTCATGCCGCTTGTGCAGTTCTTTCAGCGTGCCAAGGGTGCGAATCTGAGCGCCGCGATCGGTGGGATGCAGAAAAAAAGGGCATATCCAGAGAATCTTCATCGTTGCGGAACGGCTCCTCGCCTAAGCAAACTCTGATTAAGTCGATTCTGTATCAGGGCACGACTTTAGTCGTGCCAGCCGTGACGCAAAATCAACGCGGGCTTTAGCCCCTGAAGGAAGGCTCACACCTCCATGATAAACTCCCCTTGGACGAGGCAGGATCGATGGGATTGAAAAACAAGCGGAACGTGGTCGTAATGGGGCTGGGATATGTTGGGTGCGTGAGTGCCGCGTGTCTTGCTGAAGTGGGTCACAGCGTACTCGGGGTCGACCGCGACACAAATAAGATGGAAGCGGTTCGGAAGGCGCAATCGCCGTTTTTTGAAGCCGGGCTCCAAAGCCTTATTCAAAACAATGTTGCCGCGGGAAGGCTCAAGGCCGCGCCGCTCGACGAGCAGGCCCTCGATGCGGCGGATGTTGTCATGCTCTGCGTCGGCACTCCCTCGCAGCCCAATGGGAATATCGATCTCAGCCATTTGAGCCGCGTCTGTCGCGACATCTCGGCTCTGCTTCGCCTTAGAACCAAGCGCCTCATCGTTGCCGTGCGCAGCACGGTCTTTCCGGGTACCTGCGAGAGCCTCCTTGAGGAGGCATTCGCCCAAAGCAAGGACGTGGAAATCGTCTCCAATCCCGAGTTTCTCCGCGAAGGCACGGCCGTGAAGGATTTTATGGAGCCGTCTCTGCTTGTGGTCGGCGGCAGCTCGGATGAAGCCGCGCGGGAAGTAGCCGATCTATACGCGGGCCTTCCGGGCGAGGTCTCCATCGTCTCCCTGCGCACTGCCGAAATGATCAAGTACACATGCAACGCCTTTCACGCCCTGAAGATCGGCTTCGCAAACGAGATTGGCTCGCTCGCCACCAGCCTCGGCGTCGATCCCGATCAGGTGATGGCCACCATGTGCCGCGACACAAAGCTGAATATCTCGCCGGCCTATCTCAAGCCGGGCTTTGCCTTTGGAGGCTCATGCCTGCCCAAGGATCTGCGCGCGCTCACCTTCCGCGCCTCCCGGCTCGATCTGAAGCTGCCGCTGCTGGAGTCGCTTCTGCATTCCAACGACGAGCATCTCCGGCGCGGCATCCGCGAGGTGCTTCAACTGCCCGGAAAGCGCATCGGCATCTTCGGCCTGGCCTTCAAGGAAGGTACCGACGATCTGCGCGAAAGCCCGGTGATTACGCTCATCGAGCATCTCATCGGCAAGGGCAGGGCCCTGAAAATCCATGACCCGCACATTCAGCTCGACGAGATCTACGGCAGCAATCTCAGCTTTGTGGTTTCTGCGCTGCCCCACATCGGCAGGCTCATGACGCGCAGCCTCGATGAGTTGATCTCCTCCTCCGACGCGCTGGTCATCGCTCAAAAACCCTCCCCCGCGGCCCTGGCTCAGATAACCGCCAGCGGCCTCAAGATACTCGACCTCACCAAGCTCACGCTCAAGGATTCTCTCGCGGCAGGAACGATCGTCTAGCAAAAACCATCAGGTGCTTTCATGCTCAAGAGATTGAAGATTCAAGCCGAAGATGTGCTCCGATACAGCCCGGCCGTTCGCAACTTTCTTGCCTTTTCCACTCTTTTGAGGACTCCCGGAAGACCTGCGGCGAGCACGGCTGAGGCGGTTCGCCGGGTCCACAAGCTCTGTCAAGCTGCCCGCCTTGCCCCCACTGATTCGATGATGCTCAAAGCCGAGGCGGCCATTGCCCGTCAGCTTCCGGCCATCCATCCCGAGCAGGTGCCATGGACTGAATTCCTTTCCGACTTCGATCAGCCTCGCATTCAAAAAGCAATTGTTTTGAAGCGATTTGTGAGCGAGCGCGAGAAGGGAGTCGTCTTCGTCTCCTTCGACAATCAGATGGCGCGGCTGGCAAAAGCCGGGAAGCTGCGCGAGTTTGCCGCTCGCTATACTTTGGTCCTTTCCCCGCAGTGGTCGCCACCGCACTCGATCGCCTCCTATCTCTTCCCGCGCCTCTATCCCGACTCGATCTTCTGCCTCATCAGCAACCCGCGCGACCTGGAAATCTTCCCGCGGATCAGTGATAAATACAGGATGATCCCGCTTTATGCCTCCAGTTGGGTTGACCCGCGCGAATTCACTCCGGTTCCTTTTGCGGAGAAGAACATCGACATCTTCATGCTGGCGAATTTCGCCAAGTACAAGCGCCACCACGCGCTTTTCGCGGCTCTGCGCGAGCTTCCGCGCGACTATCGAGTTCTGCTCGTCGGCCAGCGCGAGCGCGGCCGCGACAGGGATACCCTGCTCGGCGAGGCCGCTGCCTTTGGCGTTCGCGACCGTTTTGAAATCCGCGAAAACGTCACCGACGAAGAGCTGCACCACTCCTTTGTGCGCGCCAAAACCAGCCTCATCCTCTCCCGGCGCGAGGGCTCCTGCGTGGCGGTGGTGGAATCGATGTTCGCCAACACGCCGGTGGGCCTCTATGAGGATGCGGAGGTAGGATCGCGCGTCTTCATCCATTCGCAGACCGGCCGCCTGCTCCGCCACGATCACCTGGCCGCGCAGCTCAAGGAGTTTGTCGAATCCTCCGCGCAATACCAGCCTCGCAAGTGGGTCATGGAGAACGGCGTCGGTTGTGTCGCCAGTTCCGGGACGCTGAACGAGGCACTAAGGAAGCATGCGCTCGCGAGCGGCGGCAAATGGACCGAGGACATTGCTGATTTACGCTGGCGCCCCAACCCTCAATATTTCGATCAACGGGACGCCGAGCGGCTGCGCTCCTGCTACGAGGAGATCGAAAGCCGCTGCGGCGTCTGCATTGCAGAGCCGTCGAGGTAGGCGCGTGTTTCTTTGCCAATCCAATTGAATTTGTTAAAGTTGTTTGCAGCTACTCGGAGTCAGCTAAAAAATTGGCAGGAAGGTGTTAGATGAAGAATCTCGGAAAGCTGCTTGAGATCAAGACCTTGTTTGCATTTGCACTAACCTCACTGTTGATCGGTTCCCTGATACAGCAGTATCTAGGCCGTGGCACGACTACGCCAAATCTTGATTTCTACGATTACTACTTCGCCGCACAAGTTGTTCACGACAATCCACGTGCCAACTTATACTCCGACGCTACAGTCGGCAACCCGCAAACCCGCTATGCTCCTATTGATAGCGAGATTTCAGTACACGCCAAGGCCGCGGGAGTCAGCGGCATTATGCTTTACTTATATCCGCCTTTGCTTGCCGACATCATCGCGCCCTTCTCTGGAATTCCGGTTTATCTGGCTGCCGCTCTGTGGCGGGTCTTGAATCTGACTCTTGTGTTTGTTTCCGTTGTGTTTCTTGCCAGAATGATGCGCGTGCCGTTACTTAGTTTTGAGTTTGTGATACTGGCCGTAGCGGGATATAGTTTTTTCCCCATTCACGAATCCCTTTGGATTGGACAAGCTACCCTGATCATGCTTGTGCTGTGGACTGCCGGCATCGCTGCCTATTTCGACGGACGCATAGTCTTATCAGCAATAGTTTTCGCTCTAGCTACAGCATTCAAGATCACTCCCGTTCTGCTTCTTCCCCTCTTTTTCATTTGCAAAGACCGAAGATGGATTATTTCTTACCTGGCTGCTTCTCTCGGTCTTGTCGCGGCAATGCTCGCCATCAACGGATGGCAAAACATAAGTGTCTATCCTTCGGTTATGTCGGCCATGAGCGGCGGCATTCCAGCCGCGAGAAATAAAACTCTTGGTTCGCTGGTGGCTTGGGTATTTTATGGAAAACCCTTTGACTCGGATTTAGCGCTGAAGGTAATTGCCAATTTACCCACCAGTCTGCTAATCATGGAAAAAGCTGTCAGTGGAGCTTTTTATCTGTTTTGTCTGTTTCTCGCATGGCGTAGTCGCCAAATCGAGCGTGCATCGAGAGCGGCCACGATCGCTGTTTTCGCTTTGGTTGCTCTGTGCGTCGCGCCTGTCTCATGGCGGCATGGCTATAGCGTTGCGTTCATCGCGCTTGCAATTTACTGGGTAAAATCTCTTCGTACTCCTCGCCCACGGATTCTTCACTCCGTGCTACTTACTCTGACAACATTCACGTTCGGGTGCGTTATCGTTGAAACTGCTGTCGAATCTCCCTTGCCTCAGATCTGCAAGCTGATTCTAGCCGCTTCATGGATCGTTTTTACTGTTCTGTTCAGCGTCGACATACTTTATCATGCCATCGACGACGGCCAGACCGGCTTTGCGAATGGAGGTAAAACTGAAGGTGTCATCTCATGATCGAAAGGATCAATGAAGTCGTGACAACCTTGGAGGGCATTGACATTTCGCATACCGGGCAGTCCACTCTCCCGATGTGATTCATTGGCTGGTCGCCGCAACACATACAGCCGAGCCGGGAATATTTTTATGGTCTTGGATCAGGAAATCGGCGGCCTGGTACATTTGCCACGCCGTGGCCCAGTGAATCTCGATGCCTCTTCGCTTCGCTTCTTCCGCCAGCAAGCGAAACAGATCCCCAAGGCCCCCGTTTAGCAGCGGCTCCAGGTTTCGCTCCTGTGCGCCGTGGGTATAGAGCTTCAAAAAGAGGTCGTCTCCAATGGTGGGCGCAAGATCGAACCAACGCCGCACCCGCGCCGTTGTCGCCAAATCGTACCCGGCCAGCTCGCCGGTTTCCAGCCGCGGCATCAGCCGTTCGCCAAATCGCAAGCCAATCGGGCCGGTGATCATCAGCAGGTCGCCCTCTCGGCCGCCGTCAACGGTCGCTTCGATTCCGCAATCGAAGGACCTGGGACGATGATCAGGATTGCTTGTGCACCAGTAAATCTGATTCACCACGCGCCCCTGGGTCGCTGACGGAGCCGAGGGCATGGTGAAATCCGCATAGCAGCCGAGATCGCGAAGCAAGGCAATCTCCCCATTAAGGCCGCACCATCTGCCGTCCGGTCGCGAGTTGTCCAGCGCCCAGTTGCCATGGATAAAGCCGAAGACCGTCCGGCCGTTCTGCTGGCGAAGCAAGCCGTGGTCATCCGTCAGGCGGCGGCAGTATTCGGTGACCTTTCGTGCAAAGGAGTCGGGTTGCTCGTTATCGTGATGCAGATGCACTTCCACGTCCCCGACGCCCGCGCGCGCCATCTCGGCAATGCCATCGAGCACTTCGCGCCGATACTCCTCCTGCGGATAGAAAAATGTATATTGCGGCCACTGGCCTGCGGCGTCTCGGGGCCCGTCGCCGGCAATGCGCGGCCATCTGTCGCGCCAGCGGGCGACGCGGCCCAGCGCGGTATCGAGCGATGCTCCCATGCCCAGCGGTTCGTAGTGATCGGTAATCGCAATCCAGGCGCGCCTCGGCTTGGAGCGTCGCGCAACTTTGCGCAAGCGGTCCATCAGATACGGCGCTAGCCAGATTTCCGCGTGTCGAGGAAGCTTCATAATTGCCATTTTGCTCTACCTGTCTCTTGCTTTCCGTAACCGTGCTACGCTTGCACGAGTTCGACCAACAGCTTTGCCCCTGTCATGAGCCATGCGATTTCTCTCATATCAAACGCGACCGCCGGAACCGGGCCGCTCAACAAGAAACATCCCTCTCCGGTAAGATGCCGAATGGCCGCGGCGATATCCGGAACCTGATAGCAAACATGATATGCGCCTCCCCCTTTCTCAAGCGTGCGATTGACTGGGGAATCGCTTCCAAAAGGAGCAACAAGCTCGATCGCCGGATCCCCCTCGCCCCGGCTTAGAAAGCAGACAGAAACCCTCTGAACAGGATCGTCGAAGGGCCCGGAAATCACTTTATAACCGAAAAGGCTCGCAAAAATTGGAATCGCCTTCTGCAAATTCGGCACTGCCACTCCAACATGGTGAAAAGCAAACTCTTCCATAAGCCTTCCTCTCCTTTCAACCAATCTGGCAGGCCATAATCGCGCGGCCATCACCACTGCAATGAGGCCAAAATGGATCGCATCTCTTCCCACCTGTTGGCGAAGAAGAACAAGGTGAGTGAAAAATAACAAAACGTTGTTACGGATGCAACCACTTGAATGACCCTGTTTTTCCGATATGCTGTGTATCCGTCCCGCCCAAGCGTCTTCTTCAGCCACACCGTGTAGTAGTGAACCGTCACGAGACCGGCGCCTTGCAAAGCGCCGAATGTCAGAAAGTTTGTGCCCTTGCCATGCCACACTCCCACGACAAGAAACGAAATGAACAAGGACGCCGCAATCACGTGACTGGCAGACTTGGGACCGAACTTTCGCATCATCCACTTCGATAGAGGCGTGAAAAGCAGATCGCGAATCCAGAGGGACAAAGTGATGTGCCAACGCGTCCAGAACTCTTGAAGATTGCGCGTCATGAATGGGCGATCGAAGTTTTCGGCGACCGCAATTCCCAATAATCCCGATACGCCGATGACCATATCGCAATACCCTGAAAAGTTGCAATACAGATAAACAGCGTATGCCGGAATTGCTATCGCAAGATCAATGACCGCGTGAGGATGTCCATCCTCAAGCAAGCCGGCATAAGTAAACTGCGCGACCAGAGAGCCCAAAAAGATGTACTTTGTAAAACCGACAAGAATACGCAGCAAAGACCGCCCCAACGGGGTATCCTGCCGATCCGGAGTTCTAAGCGACCGGATGAACTTGCTATAGGGACTTATGGGACCAACGGTGAGCGTCGGTACAAAAAAGGCGAAGGAGAGATACTCCCACACCGTCGGCATCTCGACCACCTCATTCCGCACTTCCTGCACAAGATGAACAAGCCGGAACGAAAGATACGAGACTCCGATAAAGAACCCGGCGAACTTCGACAGCCCTATCGGAGCCAGAACCGCGGTGAACGGATTCAGAAGGTCCGAGGCATACTTGATGTACGCAAGAAAAGCAATGGGAAGCAGAAATGCCGCTGCCGGCCAGATCGTGTGGTCACGCTGGCACCGTCGAAGCACGCCGTAGTTCGCCAGGACGAGCGCGACATAAATTGAAAAGAATATGAAAGGCACTTTGCTGTACGATAACGCATCTTTTACTCGCACCCCATTTGCACCGCTCAACCAGCACATCGCCGCCAGCCCGGCCACATTCAGGAGCGTGAAACACTGTACTCTCATCTTCTGAGGCAACAATCTCAGCGCCATCCAGGCTGCGGCGGGATAGAGCACGAAGCAGAAAATTAGCGGATAAAGAGGAAAGCGATCAACAATATCAAACATTCGGGCTAAAACCCCCGGTACACAGTGTCAACGCTTGTCGACTCCGTGGGGATTGATAGAAAGAGCGCGCAACAGGCTATGGATAGCACAACGGCAAGACCGGTGGCGACAAGCAGCATGCGGCTGCTCTTCGGTGCGGATGTGGCTTCCTGCTGCGCCGGGTTACTCATGCTTATCCCTTTCGTCATATGCCTTCAAAATGGCGGGAATTATGCTGCGGGTAAACAACATCTTGCCGTTGACATTGAAATGCTGATCCTTATAGTAATGATAGAAGCGGACCCGGTCGACATTCTTAAAAAGCGTCGCGGAGGTCACGCCAATCATCGGGGCATCCGTGTGAAGCGCGCTGGCCCAGTTATCTAGCTCAGGCATGTAATTCAGGCCCTGCTCGGAATCTATCGGAATATGCAGCAATGCGAATCCGGCATGCTTCTCTTCTGCCAGTTGGAGAATCTTTTTCGCAAAGTGGGCCTGATAAGAATTAAGGGGCTTCTTCTTTGAGTAAACAAAATTATATGGAGGGTCTTCGTATGACTGCTCAAGCGGGAAAGGCGCCGTAGAGTCAACAGGCTCTGGCACAAAGTCAGCTCCATAGTATCCGCTCATCAGGTATCTCGGCTCGGGCTTCAACTCTTTCGCGCCCAGTAGATTGGGACGAATGTGCGAAAGCAACTCTCGTGGCGCTCCGAGCACCATGTCTCCGTACAGCGCCACCCGGTAGCGAAGAGATAATCCGGATAGAGCATCGGAATACTCGCCGAAACGCACCCAGCGGTATGCCATGATGTGCGGCTCCAGAATTCGCGAACCCGGCACTGGCGGGTTCCAGATGATCAAACCGGCTTGATGGGTGTTTAGATAATCGCGAAGAAGAAAGTACTGCAAATCCATGCCCTGCCAGTTCATTCCGAGAACCTCAACATGCGCCGGCCGCCCCAGGTGAGCAGACAGCGCCTGCTCGATTAAAGGCAAATCAACTCCCGCCTTTAGCATTGAGCTGCCCAGGAATAGCACATCTGCATCGGGCGATTTGCCGAAAATGGCGCTCGTCTGCTGGCCAATGCGCCCGGCATCGTTCGACAAGCCTGCATAGGCTTGTTCGCGGGATGAATGTCCGATCCAACTGGTCACCAGCGGGAGACAAAACAGCACGGCGAGCAGTCCACAATAGCCGAGGACCGAGAATCTCGATCTGAACGCAGGAAGCATTTATGATCAACCCTTGGATAGGCGCTTGACGATCAGGTCTGCAAGGTCGCCCACATTCTTGGTCCCCTCCACCTCTCCCACGCGAAATCGAATGCCAAAGGCCTGCTCGACGGCAATGATCAAAGAGACATGCGTAAGAGAATCCCACTCCTCAACATCCCGGGCGGACAACTCCGGGCTGACTTCTACCCTCTGCAAGAAGGCTCCGTCAAAAACTTCCTGCAACTTGGCGATGACTTCCTGCTGTTGCATATGTCTCCTTCTTCATGTTGATTTTGGTCTGGATCATTTGATATGGGCCAACATCCAGTTGATAGACCTGGGTCCCGCATTCCTCTCTCAAGTGAGCGAATCCCATTTTTGGATATAAATCCCGTACCATGCCGTTCTTTGCAGTGGGAATATAATACCCGGTTACCCGAGTGCAGCCGCGGTCCCGCGCAAGACGGACAATTTCATTCAAAACCTCCTCTTCCACTTGCCGCTTCAACACTCGGCAGCTCATCAGCCAGGTGTCGATCACGATATCCTCGCCGCGCGCATTCCCGACCACGACCGCTATCAGGCCGTGATCGCCAAACCGATCGGAGAGGCGCATCGTGAATGCGGAAACCTGTTCATCGTCCAGAATACCAAGAACCTCCGACTCGGTCCTCCTGCGGGTCGTGAGATTGAACTGATTGCTCTTGGAAATCAATTGTGCGATGCGCGGCGCATCCAGCCTGTCAAACCGCCGGATGATTCCCACCATCTCAAGCGAATCGCGATATGCAGCCATGTCAGTGCTGGCGCTGAGAAGCCGCTGGCGCTCCGACTCCTGCTTGTACTGCTGCACGCGCTGCACATCTTCCACGGTGACGCTGCGCAATTCAAAAAACCTCGAATCCTTCAGCTTGGCCGCAAACTCCGACGGATCGTCTCCCGCCCAGATTGTCGCCACTTCCGGCACAAACTGATTGACTATCTCAATCTCCGCCCGGTTGTCATCGAGAAACACCATGCTATCGAGGCCGAGATTCAACTCTTGCGCAATCTGCCGGATGTTATCTGACTTTGGCTCCCAGTTCGCCTTGAAACAAACGATATCCTTCAACCGGAGCACCATCTCGGGATGCTTCTCGAAGGGCTCAACCGCTATCTCGAAGTCATTCTTGCTGCATACGGCCAGCAGTACCCCTCGCTTGCTCAGCTCCAGCAGGCACAACTGAAAATCGCGATAGGCCTCGCCGCGAGGGGAAGTCGTGCCTAGTTCGATGCCGTCCAGGCCGTCGTCCCCGATAACTCCGCCCCAAATTGTATTGTCGAGGTCAAGAACAAGAACCTTCTTTGGCGCGCTGCCAAGATGGGTGAGAATATGAGCGTATTCACGCGCCACATCAACCAGCAGACCTGCGGCAAACGGTTGTTTGCTCTCGAACCATCTTCGATCGTCTACCCCGGAAAGGTTGCCCCGTCGATTGCTCAGGAATTCAATGTCGCAGAGATGAGCATAGGCAGGTAGTCTTGCTCCGATTTCCAGGTTCACGAACTTGCAAAAGGCATAATCCGAGATGAGATTGGCGCTTCGCATCGGCCCTGGATCAAAGTAAGGCGAGAGGCGAAAGTTTCCAATGACAATCTCCGCTCCGCTTCGGGCGTGAATCGTACTGCACAGAGCCAGAAGCTCGCTGGCAACACTCCGGCCGGCCTCCTCCTGTTCGGCCCGGGAACTTGCAAGCGGGCCGTTGTAGACGCAGCGGCGCTCCGGCGGCAATAGCAAAACCGTATCTGGTCTGAAATCGTAGAGCGGGCTTTCCTCGGCGATGATCTCAGGATGATAATTGTCGTAGTCGCCGACCCAGAATTCGCAGTGCATTTCTCCCAGCACGGTCGCGAAGTGCTCAATGAAATCAACTAGCGGGTGCAGATTCGCGCCCCCGATCATAGCCACGCGCCGTGCCTTTTCCGGTCGCGCCAGCAGCCCTTTCTCGATTCCCCGCCTGCGAATTGTAGACAGTTGAAGCACCTCGGAAAACTCCGATGCTTCTCTTGTCCTTGCCCTCAATTCGCTGCCGAATGCCGGGTCTGACGAGTCCAGGCATCGCTTCAAAAGCCGCATGTCCAACGGGGCAACCATGCATTCTAGGCTACCAGTGCTGCTGCCCGGTTGGCAACGAAGATGCTGGCGTGCGAAGAACCGATGATGGCTGCTCGCCTTCCAATCACCCGATTGGGGCAGGGGAAAAGATCGCTGAGCGTTTCAGGGGATTTGACGCTGCCGCCGGTGTTATCCTGTTTCAGACAGCGACTTTTGCTCGCTGATTTGAGCACTCGGGGCCTGTTAGTCAGGCTAGGCTTGTTCCTTCTTGACGCACGAGTTTCACTCTGATAAGACTTTCGACAGTGTTGGCCAATCCTCAGGAGAAGCTCATGTCATCTGCATCCAGTTCGCCGAGCCGGCAGCCGGCTTTTCCTCAGATTGGGGGAACGCAAGGCTCTAGCCGATCTTTCACCCGTGGCGCCGTCTGCGCATGGTTGGGGTTCGCCGTTCTCCTGTATTTGCTGCAGACCATCCCCTATCTATCTCACCGCTGGGTTACCGATGAAAGTTGGTATGCCGCAACCGGTTATTCGATCGCCAACGGAAACGGAATCGCGAACCCCGCCATGGGCCCCAATGACCTCGAGAATCGATTGGATGCGCGTCCGCCCGGAACGGCCATTGTCATAGCTGCCGCCTTTCGGCTCTTTGGAACCGGCCAAATAGCCGCCCGCCTGGGTTCAATCCTCGCCGGGCTGACAATCATCTTTCTCACCTATCGCCTTGCCCGCGATCTCATTGGGCAAGAGGGCGCTTTGGTGGCCGCTTTCCTTGTGGCAACCGACAACCTGATTATCCTCACTTCCCGCTCGGCCCGGCCCGAGGCTCTCACGGCCATGGCGATCTTCGCCTCGCTGCTGGCGATGAAGAAGTACGCCCAGAGCGACGCTGTTCTCTGGGCCTTTCTCAGCGGGTTGCTCATCGCGATGGGAACCATCTTCCATGTCACGGTGTTGGGATACATCGTTTCCTTCGGAATCCTGCCGATTGTTCTGGATAGCAGGCACGGGAAATTCCCATTGCGGGGCGCCATCGCCTATGCGATCGGATACGGCCTTGGCCTGATGCCCTGGGTTCTTTGGCTATTGACCGCCCCACTGGGCCGCGCCGGTTTCCGGCAGGAATTCATGAGCCGCGCAACGGGCGTCCCCTTATCGTCAAAACTCTTGCAGGAGGTCCATCGCTACTCTGATCTCTTTGGCTTTAATATGCTGCACGGGCACGGACTCGAATCCCTTCCCGTCAGGCTTCCCATACCGCTCTTCTTCCTGGCTGCCAGCTTCCTCTTGTTCAAGCTGCGCCGGCAGTGGTTTTATCTTGAATTGCTCCTGCTGATTCCTTCCATGCTTTGGTTCGTGGAAATGGCGTTCAAGTCTTCGCGCTATCTTGCGCTGCTGGCGCCGGTCTTTGCTTTGGCCATTGGCGCCGCTGTTGCGGCCACGGGCGCGAACCGGAAACTGCATCGCCTCATGCTGGCGCTCTCATGCGTCGTCGTTGCGGCCCAGTTCTCGGCCAACCTCTTCTTGCTCCGTGCGGCGCGCAACGCGGATTACAACAAGGTCGCGGCGGAATTGCGCAGCGTAATTCCCTCCGGCCAGACGGCTTATGGAACAGTCACCTTCTGGCTCGCCCTCCACGACCATCCATATATCTCCTATGAGCGCACCGGCCCCTGGATGGCGGCCAACCAGTTTCACGCCCGGTATTTCATCGCCGGCGACCTTGTCATGGCCGGCGGATTGCCAACGGACGAAGTCTTCTATGACAACCTGCGCCGAAGCATGGCCGAGGTAATCGCCCAAAGCAAGCTAGTCGGAGACTTTCCCGACCCCTATTACGGCGAACTGAAGGTCTATGAACTTCGTTCACCTTGAGCATCCCCGCTCGAATAGCCTGAGTCGTCGTCAGAATCCGCATCGGATATAATGCAGCTTGCGTTTCTTGTTTCTGTTTTGTCCTTCGAGGGTACTTATGCGCCACAGCGCCAACCTAGACATCCTTCGCGCCTTCGCCGTAACGAGTGTGCTTGTTCAGCATCTCGTGTCGACGGTGATTGCCCATGCTGGCCTTCATAACCTTGCCGTAATCGAGTTTAGCAGCAATATCGGCCGCGCCGGCGTGGTAGCCTTCTTTGTCCACACCAGCCTTGTCCTGATGTATTCTCTCGAACGCATGGCCCGTTCTGCTGACAACGTCACCCGGCGCTTCTATCTTCGCCGTTTCTTCCGAATCTATCCGCTTTCTATCTTCTGCATCACCTTGGCGCTTGTTCTTCACATCCCAAATAACACCTGGGAAAATGCGGACATCATCACCCCGCGTATTGTCCTTTCAAACCTGCTGCTCGTGCAGAATCTCATCACCAAGATCAGCGTTATCGGTCCGCTTTGGAGCCTTCCCTACGAGGTCCAGATGTACCTCGTGTTGCCCGCTCTCTATTATCTCGCTTTGAAGAGGCGATGTGTCCTCTATCTGTGCGGCCTACTGGCCTTCTTCTGCGGCCTGGGATCGCGAGGGAATCTGGAGGCCACCTTAACATGGCCGCTTATGTTCCATGCTTTCTCAGGGGGGTCCTCTGCTATTCGCTCCGGGATCGTATCCCGGCGTTTATACCTGCCGCGCTTTGGCCGCCCTTCGTTCTTTCCCTCATCTGTGGGTACTGCTTCACCAACCTTCACGGCAACCCGAAGTTTTGGATCGGCTGGATCTTCTGCTTGGTCCTCGGATTAGCCATCAATGCCTTCCGAGACTCTGCATATAGGCCGCTCAACGTCGTGGTCGAGAAGATCGCCCTCTACTCTTATGGCATGTATCTGCTTCATGTCCCTGTCCTTTATCTCGTCTTCATGGTGCTTGGGATCAAGAATCTGGTCTTTGGCCCATTGCTTTTCGTCGCGCTCACGATGGTGGCCTCCTCTATCACGTACCACTTCCTTGAGTCCCCTTTGATCGAAATCGGGAGAAAGCTCAGCTTCCCCCAGCGGCGCTCTCAAGTTTCTCTTCCCGTGCAAGAAGGACATGAGCCGGCACGGCCATGTTAAGGGCAACGGCATGAAGGAAGGCTCAAAACTGGCACCACGGATTTGCATGAGGGTCTCGAAGAATGCAAGAGGTAATTGAATGACAGGCAACGCGGACTTCAGCAGAAACAACCTGGATTGTCTTCGCCTGGTATTTGCCAGCATCGTCGTTTTGTTTCATATCTTCGCGCTCACTCAGATTTCCGCTTATTCGATCTTCGCCCATTATCTTTCGGCCGAATCTGCAGTCAAATCGTTCTTTGTCATCAGCGGGCTGCTTATCTACCGCAGCTATACGCGATCATCTTCTCTCGCCTCGTACCTGGAGAAACGCGTTCGACGCATCTACCCAGCCTACTTTACTGTTATTGTTCTTGCGGCAGTCGCGTTGTGCGCCCTGAGTTCGCTGCCGGCCCTCAAATACTTTGGTGCTGGATTCTGGAAGTACCTTGGAGCAAACCTGCTGTTTCTTAACTTTCTCGCCCCCGGCTTGCCCGGAGTCTTCACAGCAAATAATGATCCTGCTGTGAACGGCGCATTATGGACGCTTAAGCTTGAAGTTGCCTTCTATCTCTTTGTCCCTTTTATCCATTATTTGTGCAGGCGCTTCGGAACCGGGAGGACCATGGGAACGATCTTCGCTTTTTCCTGCATATGGAAGTATGGCTTTGAGTATTTGGCCTCCGTTAATCCTTCGCGCGTCATTTACACAATCGCTGGACGGCATAATCTCTATGCAAAACTGAGCGTGCAGTTCCCGTCTCAGTTGGTGTACTTTGGCGCAGGCGTTCTGCTATTCCTGTATTTTGACGAGTTGAAACTCCATTTTCGCGGCATAGCGGGCATCACGGCGTGTCTGTTTCTTCTCGATCATTGGTTCACGCGAGGCGTTCTCGACGTTTTCTGGATATCGGGGATTGTTTTCGTTTGCGGCTTTTGGCGTTATTTCGGAAACTTTGCGAAATATGGGGATTTTTCCTATGGCGTGTATATCGTTCATTTCCCGATCTTGCAGACATTGATAGCAATTGGGTTTGCGGGAACGAGCCCGGCGGTTTTTCTTTCTGTCAGTCTGCTTCTCATCGGCCTCGCAGGTGTGCTTATGTGGAATCTCGTGGAACGCCGGTTCCTCGAGAACAGCTCCCATTACCGCCAGGTAATTGTGAAAGCGCCTGGGTAAGCTCGCTTTCGCAAAGAGTGCTTGCCCGGGTGGCGGCGTTTGGCCAATCTATTCCACCTGCGGCGAGCACTCAAAACGGGCGCTGCGACGCACAGGTTTAGGGACAGGCTATTTAGCCGTGTAAAGCGATGGATTTGACGGCGCCATCTGCGCTATTCTGCTTTTAGCAGCCGCGGGTTATTTACGATGGGCTTTGTTCTCAGTGTTCTATATCTTTTGGTCAACTACCTCACGCCCCCCGTTGTCTTCGGGCCTTTGGCGCAGGCGCGTGTTGAGTTGATCACAGCAACCCTGCTGTTCTTTGTTTCGCTGCCGAAGCTGCAGGGATCGCTCATTTTCAAGACAATTCAGACTGCGGCCGTGGTCGGAATAATGTTTGCAGGCTCCTTTTCAGTCCTTTTTGGAGAGGGATGGGCCGGCGGAGCCCTGATGGCGCTGCCGAATTTCCTGCCAAGCGCTTTGGCTTACTTCGTGATATGTCTGCACTGCAACTCCAAGAAGAAGTTGCAGGTTATTGTCCTTATGCTCTTATTCGTCTGCCTGTTTGTAATCGCGCATGGTTACATTGATCTGCACCAAGGACTTCCGGAGGCCGGCGCTTCTCGGGACGAGGACACCAGAAGCGCCGAGGCGGCTTTATGGGATAGAGAACATCCTTACCTCTTGAGAATGGGGCAGGATCAGGGAAAACAGGTTTACCGGCTCAGGGGACTGGGATTGATCAATGACCCGAATGATTTTGGCCAGTTGGTCGTCTGCGTGATTCCGCTGGTATTTATTCTTTGGCGGCCCAGGAGGATGGTCCGGAACATTGTCTTGGTGCTGTTGCCGGTATCAGTTCTGCTGTTCGGCGTGTTTTTATCGCACTCGCGAGGGGCGTTGCTGGCCTTGCTGGCGCTGGCGGTTGTGGCGGCGCGACGCCGCGTCGGAACTTTACCTGCGTTGATGCTTGCGGCCGGACTGTTCTTCGCGGCAATGGCTTTGCACTTCACTGGCGGACGGGATATCTCCGCGGAATCCGGGTCAGATCGCACGGCGCTTTGGAGCGAAGGGCTCGAACTGCTGAAGTCGCATCCGTTGTTTGGAGTGGGGATAGGCCAAATGCAGGAATATACCAGCGAGCATTTAACCGCGCACAACACAGTGGTCGTCTGCGCGGTAGAGCTCGGCCTGACAGGATTGTACTTCTGGTCTCTGTTTCTGTTTGCTTCGCTGAGGGATTCGCTGGCAGTTGCTTCGCTGCCTAAGGTAGGAGAAGCCGTTCCGATTGTATCTGAGGGGGAACCGTCTCCGCAGGGGACGGGAGAGCTGGAAGCGATCGACAGAGCGGAAGTCAAACGCATGGGGAGGTTGGTGGTTTTGTCGTTCACCGGCTTTCTCGTTGCGGGGTGGTTTCTTTCTCGCGCCTACGTGATGACGTTCTTCCTGTTGGGAGGCATAGCTGAAGTGGTCTACGAGATGGCTCTTCAAAGAGGGATGATTGCGCCTCGCTTGCCGAAGGCGCGCGTGCTTTCTTATTCCGGCATATTCGCAATATCGCTGGTGTTGCTGATGTACATCTTGCTTCGGCTTACGAACCTGATGCATTGAATTCACCTGGGCGGCCGATTAGTTACCGGCATCATCTTGTAAAGCAGCGGACAGGCCCTCGCCGTACTCTCGGAGGTTCAGGCAACCCGTATGAGAATCGCTCACGTAGTGGACTCCATGGAGGTTGGCGGGGCCGAGACGCTTGTCATGCAGATGTGCCGTCTGCAGCGAGAGCAAGGCCACGATCCATGCGTCTACGCGCTTCTGACACTGGGCCCACTCGGCGAGCAGATGCGGCGCGAAGGCTTCGCAGTGCATTCGCACGTCGGCCGGAACTTGCCGGACGCCACTCGGAATTTCTTTCGGCTCTTCAAAGAGTCCCATCCCGGCGTCGTCCATCTTCATAACCCAACGCCTACGGTCTATGCGGCCATGGCTGCCAGGATGGCAGGCGTGCAAAGTATTGTGTCAACCCGGCACAGCCTGGTGGCTCCTCCACGCCGGCTGGTTGCGGAGTTGAAGTACGCATTTGCGGCTGCGTTCTGCGACTGGATTGTCGGCATCTGCGATGCGACGGTGAGCAACATGAAGAGCATTCACACCGTTCCGGCACGCAAGATTGTGCGCGTTTACAATGGCGCCACTCCGCTCGAGCGAGTGCCGCGGGACAATTGGCCGCCGAAAACCGGATTCACCTTGGTCTATGTCGGCCGGCTTGAGCCCGTGAAGAACCACTCGTTGCTTCTGAATGCCTTTTGCGAGGCGCTCAAGACCATGCCGGGTTTGAGGCTCTGGATGGTAGGCGATGGCAGCGAACGCCGGATGCTCGAGAGCCTGACCGCGCAGTTGGGCATTACTTCCCAGGTAACATTCTGGGGCCAGCAGCTCGATGTCGCGCCGTTCTTCTCAGCGGCCGATGCTTTTATTATGTCCTCGAAGTCCGAGGGGTTGCCCGTATCGCTCCTGCAGGCTTTCTCTTTGGAACTTCCGGCAATCGTCACCGACGTGGGCGGAATGGCGGAAGTTGTGCGGCTGGCGGGGGCAGGGCTCATGGTTCCGGCGGCGGACGCTCCCAGGATGACTGCGGGGATTCTGCGCATGGCAACCAATGATGCGGAACGAGCGCAATTCTCGGCGAACGCCGAAGAAGCATTTCGCTCGCGGTTCACGTTGCAAACGATGGTCGATGCATATATGGACCTCTATC
>Ga0302200_10001334_pt1 | contig 23212 bp, 24 predicted proteins | sample II_Bog_N3_1_FD_194585 | JGI IMG/M metagenome (GOLD analysis project Ga0302200, IMG submission 194585) | Peat permafrost microbial communities from Stordalen Mire near Abisko, Sweden - II_Bog_N3_1 | ecosystem: Environmental > Terrestrial > Soil > Wetlands > Peat | place: Sweden: Abisko... | reverse complement strand
TTCAGGCTCTCTTTAACCTGTTTTTAACCCTATTTTTTTGGGTTCCTGGCGTGATTCATGCCTTCTTTGTCGTCAATGATTGGAAGACTGAGAAACGCTTTGAGCACCTTGAGAAAAGCTTTCAAGCAACCTGAAGGATACTCGGAAGGTGCTCTTATCTCAAACTACCAGACTTTTTAGCGAGAGCGAGATCGGCGACTCGATTGGTTTAAACCATAACTAATGAGTTCCAAGGCTAACTCATTCATGCTTTTCCCGCGACTCAAGGCTTCCTGAGCTAAGGAGGCGTGAAGATTTTCAGAAGCGCGCAAAATGAATTTCCCAGAAAATCTCTTTCGACTAACAGGTTCAGGAATTGCCATCTGATTCTTTTGAGCCGTTTCTAACCAAAGTTCAATGGCCTCTTTGGCGTGAGCAAGAGCCTCTTCTGGAGTTTTTCCATGGGTATGGCAATTTTCTAATTCCGGAACCCGGGCGACAAAAATTTCATCCCGAGGATCAAAAGCGATATTCACTTGGTATTCAAAGACATGAGCGATTTCTTCTTTTTGATTTTTTTTCATTTTTCCTCCTCAGGGACTAACTTTATTAAGGCATCCAAAATATAAAATGGAACCTCCTTTTGATGCCGAGTGAGAGTAAACGTTCGGCCTTGACACACCCATTGTTCATGACTGCCTTTTTGTCGAACTAAAGTGTAACCGAGTTCCTTTAAAAGTTTTTCGACCTCTGGACACGACAAGCGAGAGCCTCGGTGCAACTTTTGTTTGAGTTTCTTCACAGTGGTCATTAAAAGAATGATATCATTTTATGATATCATTGCAAGAAAAAAAGTTCGGGGTAATCAGAGTTATCGCAAAGAGTCAAAAATTCAACTCGGCCCAGCAGCCTCTTGTGAACGGAATTTATCGGTAAGCAATGGAATGATCGGGTAATTTACTTAGATGAAGTTCGTATGGGGTCATCCTGACTTACTTTTGTACTTGTGAATGCCTAAAAACCTCTTTCAATCAAGATCATGGTGGGTTGGTGTGATTTAATATTCTTTTAATAATATTTTGAAATCCATCCTCAGATTTTTTATTTTATACAATGATGACGCACAATTAGACTTGTGCGCTAGACACCCTATCAAACATGGTGTATTGTACGCAGTAAAATATACCCCTAAGAAAGGGGTCGACATTGCGTAAAATACAGCGCCTCACTCTCGGTGACGGGGTCCAAGAATTCTTCAAAAAAATAAAAAAACAAGATCTGTCTCCGATGACCCTGCGGGGTTACCAGGGGGATCTGGAGTTATTTAGAAGATGGAATGAAGAACTCAGTGGCCCAAAGATTAAGCTGAATCAACTGTCTGAAATTGATTTAATGGCTTATCGCAATTATATGGTGACCACCCGGCGATTTAAAGCGGCTACGATCAACCGAAGACTGGAAGCGCTTCGTAAGTTTTTTAAGTGGGCATTCAGAGAAAAATTAGTAAAAAATGACATTACAGATGAAATAAAATCTGTCAAAACCGTTCGAAATCGAAGCCCTCAAGGACTCACCGCAAGAGAGATTCATGCCCTATTAAAAGCTGCCGGTGAGTCCAAACACGGTCTCGCTAAACGAAACTACGCTCTGGTTCAACTGATGGTGCAAGCAGGCCTGCGGGTGGGTGAAGTTGCAAAACTGTGTGCTGTCGATGTCCTGATCCAAACTCGCTCGGGTTGTGTTCGAATTCAAGATGGAAAAGGGCAAAAACAACGTGACATCCCCCTGAATGCAACTGCAAGAAGGGCTTTGAAAAATTATCTAGCCACGAGAGATTCGATGAAAAAAAACGATCCTTTGTTTACCAGTTCACGAGGAGACGTAATCTCAGTCAGATCCATTCAATCCGTCATGAGCTCTTTAGCAAGGCGTGCAAAAGTGCAACGACTGAAGATCTCTCCCCATACGTTTCGTCACACGTTTGCTCTGAATTATTTAAAACAAAATCCAGGTAAACTCGTTGAATTAGCAAGTCTTTTAGGCCATGATTCACTCGATACGACGTCGATTTATACCCGGCCATCGGCTGAAGATTTAGCTCAAGATTTGGAAAAGAGTTCACTCAATATATACGGATAGCCGTGCAGCTCAAGCTGCTAGGATGTGCACTTTCCGAGAGCCCTAGGAATTTCAAGAGAATTTGTTCTCATTCTTTTTTCTTTTAAAAAGTTGCAAATATAGATACAATGTATTATATAATAGAGGTGGAATTCGAATGGGACGATCGAAAAAACGAGGCTAACTTTAAAAAACACGGTGTCTGGTTCGAAGAGGCTGCGACCGTGATCCCGCACCCTCTGAGTAAAGATTATGATGATCCAGACTACACGGGCAGAAGTATTAGCATTGGTCTGTCTCATCGATTGAGAATTCTATTCGTTTCTTATCGGGAGAAAAAAATCTCCTATCGGATTATCTCAGCGCGAGAAGCAACTGCACAGGAAAGGAAGGACTATGAGAAGGGAATATGATTTAAAAAAGTTAACTCCAAAAAAGAAAGACTTAAATAAGTTCAAAGAACTCAAAGTCGCCACCAACGTGAGAATTGACCTAGAGGTTGTTGCCTGGCTTCGTGAGGAATCAGAAAAGCTGAGTATTCCTTATCAAACTTTGCTTAATTCTAAACTTAAACAATCCATGATGGAAAGTAAAAAAACGAGTGAGACGGTAAACTCCTTAAATCATCGTCTAGCTAGCCTGGAACTTGTTGTTAACTCAATTAAGCAAAAAATTGCTGTCTAAGTCTTCATGGGGTAGGGAACAAGAATTCCAAAAATGCCGATCAAGACAAATGTGGCCTAAAACAAAGGAGCGAGAAAGATAGTTTTTAGTTTTTACCCAATTTTGGTAAAGTGATGGCGTCTTAATCTTGTGAGCAAAGGAGGTGAAATCATGCCTGAAGAAAAAACACTGCAACTATTCATTGAAGATTCAAAGCTCGTTTTAATCTCCCCTTACAACAAAAAACTTATTGAAGCCTACCGGGAATTAGGAGGATTTGGGTATAACCCCGATGACCACAGCAGGTACATAAAGCTTGATACAACCACAGCCGTGGAAAAAACCCAGGCTATTCTTGATTTCTGTCAGTCTGATTTAGGCTGGCAGGTAGAAGATTCACAGTGGAAAATCTTTTTAGAACAAAATCCTGTCCTGCCTGACCCGCAGCCGATTCAGTTAGTAGACCGCCAAGCCGTCAAGCTGGATTTTAGCCAGAAAATTGAAGATTTGCCCTTGAAGCTCGATCTTTTCCCCTATCAGCATGCCGGGGTGAAATTTATTGATTTAACCGCAGGCCATGCCATTTTAGGAGATGAAATGGGTTTAGGCAAAACCCCTCAAGCCATTGCTTGGGTGGTATGGAGAAAAAAGAAAGCCTTGGTCGTGTGTCCCAACTCTTTTAAATTTGGTTGGGCTTTTGAAATCCAGAAATTCTCTCAAGCCACGGTTCAGGTTTTAGACGCTCAATCTACACAGCTTGAACATGCTCAATTTACCATGATTAATTACGAAATCGCCGGCAAATATGACCTAGACAATCTGGGATACGATACCCTGATTGTGGATGAATCGCACAAGATTAAAAGTTTTAAATCCCAACGCACGAAAAATGTGATCCAGCTCGGCAAACAAGCAAAACACATTCTCTTACTTTCAGGTACTGCTATTCTCAATCGACCCATTGAACTGTTCCCGCAAATTCAAATGGTCGCACCCCGCTTGTTTCCAAATTACTATGACTACACTTCAAAATATTGCGCCCCTGAGCACAACGGCTATGGATGGAATTTCAAAGGAGCATCTAACCTGGAAGAATTAAGTGAGAAGATTCAGCCCTTTTACATCAGGCGTCTTAAGAAAGATGTTTTGCAAGACCTACCCTCTAAACTAAGGCAAAACCTCGAAATTGACGACCTAAAGTGCGACGTACATGGAAACTTTGAAAACGCGGTGGCTTACATCACCGCTCAAAAGGTAGCTCTAGCTAAATCCAAGGTTGAAAAAACCATCGAGTTCCTAGAAGAAATTATTGAAAATGATGAAAAAGTGATCGTCTTTAGTGATTACTTAGATCCCTGCGAAAAAATTGAAAAGCATTTTGGAGAACTGGTTTTGTATTACCACTCCTCTTACTCCTCTGAAGAGAGAGCGGAACTGGTGTACCAATTTCAAAACACGGATTCTTACAAAATCTTTGTCTCCACGATGAAAATGGCTGGGGTTGCACTCACGTTGACGTCTGCCTCTAAAGTGGTCTTCAATGACCTCCCTTGGACCCCTGCAGACCTCAGGCAATGCGAAGACCGAGCCCATCGGGTTGGACAAGTTAACTCCGTGAACGTCTACCGCATGATTGGCAAAAACACCCTAGATGAAGACCTGATTGAAGTACTGAATCAAAAAATTGAGATCCTAGACAAGGTTTTAGATGGTGGAAAGAAACTCACCCTAGAACAAGAGCTGATTTCGAATCGCTCTGTGGCTGCTGAGATTATTGAGCGCTATCGGATTCGAGGAATACTCCCAGGCAAAGACAAGGGATTTCATATCCAATCCCAGGCTCTTTGCAGTTGAACCATCGCACTGGGAAGCCGATCTAACGGGGTTCGGCACCCTACTTATCAACAATGAAAATTTTTATTATCTTTTAAAAACTACTGATTACTTACACAACGAACCGAGTAGAGGCTGTAGCGGTTGTCGCGAACGACGCTACCGTCAGAGCCATCGAAGTAAAAGGAGCTGACGGCATAAGTAGGATGAATCGACGACGACCAAAACCATTTACCTTTTGTGCCTGGTAATAATTTAGGATTATATTTTCCACTAGGAAGAGATGACTCGACTCAAAGCTTCCCATTCCTCTTTAGTAGGCAGCCTTGCTCCTCCACTTAAGCCTTGGCAATATTGAATGGCAGCCGCATGATTCATGCCCTCTGGAGCCATCCCACTCCAGATGAAGCCAGCAATTTTGTACATCTCCCCTAAAGCAGCAAAATTACGAGTCACTCGAGGATCATTTTCTAGCACGTGCTCTAGTCCTGGAACCATTTCCTGAGCATGAGGTTGAACTCTAGCAGCAACCCCTGCTGCAGCTGGAATAAAAGGCTGAGGATTGATTCCACCCGCATCTCCCACATCAAGCGACGCCAAGACTTTACCTCCTAAGCGTCGAATTTCAGCCTCCACGCGAGCTGCATTGGATAAATTCCCCCTCTGCCTCTGATAAATGGCTTCATTTTGCAGAAGTTCAATTCTTTCTTCTGGATTCAACTGGCGGTCGGATTGAATCTCTTTAACCCACTTTGCACTCATGATTCCAGCCGGAAACGGCCACATCTTCCTCTCTTTCAGCATCCTGTGTTGTGTATTGAGTAAAGCCTCTCTGACGGCAGGATCTACTCTTTGCTGAAAAACGAAAGCTAAGCGTCTTCTTGCTAAAAGCCAGTGGTACCGCTCCGTATAACCCGGACGCTTTTCCCAAAAATCCTTGCTGTGTTGTCTTGCGTGCGCATGATTAGCTAGTCCGTCCTCTTCAGGCTTTAAACAAAGATAGCAAAACCTGATGCAAGAGTAACGTGATGGATAATTCATCTTCCGTGATGATCTTGTGATCAACAATCTAGAGCTTTTCATTAGAATTTTTACATAGGAATACTTCATAAGTCAATACACCAATGGTTTAGCTTAAACTAAGCTGTCCAGTCCTGTTTCGCATTTATCGCCTCACCATCCGGTAGATCATTTCCAACATTTCGTCTCTTGCTACAGGTTTGGCAAGATGGCCATTGCATCCCACCTGTTTACACCGTTTAATATCTTCGCGCATCGCATGAGCCGTAAGAGCGACAATGGGGCCTGGATATCCAGCTGTGCGAAGTTGCTGAGTTGCTTCATAACCATCCAGTCTTGGCATCTTAATGTCCATGAGAATCATGTCATAATGACCTGCTAGAGCTTTTGCTACAGCCTCTTCACCATCATTTGCAATATCGATTGTACCACCTGCAATCATAATATTTCTTTTTAACAAAAGCTGATTGTCTGGCATGTTTTCGGCCAAAAGCACTCGAATCCCATCGAGCCTGGGTTGCTTTTGGGTTGTTTCATCCCGTTGTTTGATGGACTGAGGATGAGAATGATTGTATTTGACTTCTTCCAGAGTAATCGTGATTGCAAACGTACTTCCTACACCCTCCCTGCTTTCAACAAGAACGACATCACCGCCCAAGCCCTGAGCCAGTTTTCTAGAAATAATCAGCCCTAGTCCTGTTCCTCCGTATTGACGGGTAATCGATTGATCAGCTAGTGAAAACGGTTGAAACAGCTGACTCGCTTGCTCGTGAGTGATACCAATTCCCGTATCTATGACTACAACATGAAGTTTAGAATCACTTTGAGTAGTTTTAACGGTGACTCTTACTTCACCTTTTTTGGTAAACTTAATGGCGTTTCCAATGATATTTAATAAAATCTGTTTGAGCCTCATTGGATCGGTTAAATACCTCTGAGGAAGAGGGCCCTCGATGTTCATGAAAAACAAAAGCCCTTTTTGTTCAGCTTGATACTGCATCATTGTCCTGATGTCAGAAATCAGTTCATATGGATTAATTTCAATTTTTTCTAATTTCAGTTTTCCAGACTCAATTTTGGAAAGATCCAAAATCTCATCAATCAGGTTCACCAAAAGCTGACCATTACGCCTGATGCGATTCACATAATCCCTCTTTTTTTCGCCATATTGATTTTGCTCTGAGATCGGATCTAATTCGACTAAAAGTTCTGAAAATCCCATAATCACATTCAAGGGGGTTCTAATCTCATGACTCATCATCGCAAGAAACTGGCTTTTAGCAAGATTTGCAGCTTCAGCGGCAGTCTTCGCATTGAGCAGCGCTTGCTCCATGTGCTTACATTCAGTGATGTCCCTAAGAGCTCCAATTACTTTCACAATCCGATCGTTTTCACGAATCACTTTTCCTTGTACCCACGCATGAATCAAACGCTGTTTTGCAGTGATCAGATCCAGCTCCAACGAAAACTCTTCTCCATTTTCAATTGCCGCTCTCACAGCAGCACTGATGATAGGAATGCTTGAGGGGGCATAGAATGCTATGGCACTTTCTAGAGTTGGAGTATAATTAGCCGGTGTCGTTTCGTGAATTCGAAACATTGCCTCAGTCCAATACAGGAAACCGCTATCAACGTTGATTTCCCATCCACCGACTTGCACGAGTGCTACGACTTCATCGAGTAACGTCGGCATACGTACGTACCTCGGGCTGGGCTGTAGGGTCCCACATCGAACAAAAGATATCAAGAGATATATCGCATGTGTTTGTCATTTTTTTTATTTATTATAGAATATAAATACTCCAAAAAAATTTATAGTGTTTTAGAAGTTTGAGGATCAGAAACTGATGGCAGTTTCCATTTAGTACTCTGTACTACAGCTTTCATTTTCATCCAAATATTTAATATAGTCTAAACGGGAAAATTTCTACTTAGATTAAATTGTTAAAATTTTTTTGCCCGAAAGTATTTGCATGAAAGATTAGAGAATCTGTTGTGAGCCTAGCCCTAGGTTTTTGATAGCCTCCATTAGAGGCTGCAAATAATGATTTTTAAAGTTTTTTTAAGTGGATTATGTCCTGTCGTGCTTGATCAAAATCAAACTGAAAAGCATCATTCTCTACCGTAATGGGCGATCCATACTCATCACGATAAGAGATCATTAAAAATATTTTTTTAAAATTCTCTAAATGCAATCCAGATTTGAATCTTTCAAGAAGAGCATGCCGTAAATTACTCAATAAAATTGGCATACATATTTGACACACATTGAATCGCGTATGCATATGAAGAATGATGCTGTCAATACTATCATCGTCGTACCCATATTCTGCCAGTTTATCTGTAATCGCATCAAAAATACCTGCTTCTAAACTAGCATCTTGATTGAGTAAGTAAGCGATCACCCTTTGCTCACTGTGCCAATAATGAGAATAGAGATGCATTACTGTCTTTGAAAATCCATTCTTTGGACTATCCTCTGCAGAAGGAGTTTGTTTACTATAAATTTCTTTATTAATAATATTTAGATTCTTTTCAGCTGTTTTTAATCCCTCCATCGCAGCTTTTACACATTCTGGTATTTTTACAGGTGTTCTGCTTTTGCTTCCTGTTGTCACACCTGAAAACATTCCTAACCGAAGAAGTTCAACATTATCCCAAGGATGGCGTGCGGGCTGCCCTAAAGAAAGAGCAAAATCAAGCAATGAGCTTACGTTGGAAGTGAGAATAGTAACCGCTTGATTTATGTTTCTAGTACTTTGTGTCAAGATGGACTGCAGGTCTTTTTCTTCCTCAATCAGAGTGCTACATTTTTTTTGAAAATTCTCTTTCTGTTGATGGAATATTTTTCTAAATTCTCTTTCATCTCGAGATAACGTTGGATCATCAATGGGTAATGGTTGTTCGAAAACTTCTTTAAAATAATTGTACACTTCAACCAGTGGTGCAAGCTCTTTTTGAAAAGCATACTTCTGCTCAACTATTGAAAAAGAATCAGACTCCGTTTGGTACCACTCATGAAAAGGAGCACAAGCACTATCAAAAACTAGTGGTTTTACGTTACCATCCACATCTGATTCAATTTTAAACCATCCAGGAAAAATGTGTCTTTTTTCGTCTTTTACTTTTGTCCGCACTGTTACAGATGCAAAAACAATATTAGGTTTTTTATCACCTTTAATTAAACGTGTTACATCCTCTTCAGCCGCAGCAAGATCCGCATGAATAGAATCAAAATGCCCTCCAAACTGTTTATAGCCAACATAATCCCCAGCAGCTTGAACATGAAAAGAAAAAACACATTCTAAAAAAAAGAGGATGAACGCTACATTCTGAGAAAATTTTTTATTCATAAAAAGAATAAAATTCATTGTGGAGAAAGAAAAAGTTCAAGAGATCGATCAACACAAATTTCTTCTTTCTCCTGAACCCCTGATTGTTCTTCTGTTTCTTGAGTTTCCTCACTGGGGATAGAACTTTTTCTCGTAGGGACGGTCTGCATAGCAATCAGTTCTAATTCTTTACGAAATTGACAATATCGTCCTAAAGCCTGAAGATCTCCAAATGTTTTCAAAACATCTAGAGCATAATAATCTCGATGAATTTTTGCCCAATCTTCAGGAATCAAGCTTTCTGTGATATACTGTTTATAAACCCGCACGTCTCGAGATGCTTTACCAATATATTGTCTCGACATAAAGATCATGTGGCGCATGATTTCTTGATGTTTCTCCTGATATCCATTTGGATCTTCTCCTCTAAATAATTCTTTAAATCCTTCAGATAGTTTATTAACATTATGTAAAGCAATTGAGTAATTGTTTGCCAGATTAATATAGAACTCAGACTTTAATGTCCTATTCTTATCCATCGATCTCTTATACCACTTCAAAAGCGAGTTTACCGAAGCTTCGGTCAATTGATTCGTAGTGAGATCAAGAACCACAAGGTTCACAAAAGAGTCCTGATTTTCAAGCATCGCGTCTGTTAATTGCATGAAAGTAGAATCATCTAGATAATTTTTAGCAAGGCTGAGTTCTTGAACTGCTTTAAAGTTTTCTTTTTCACCTTCTTCTGACTGGATTGATTTAAATCGTTCAATTAAAGCACCTAATTGAATTGCACGTTTTTCATGAAGAACATTTGGAAGGGGGATCGGAGAAGAATAAATATGCCCTTGATCACTATAATCTAAAAATTTTATTTCTGCTTTGCTTGTAACAGGAATCATAAAGAGAAGCAGCATCTGAATCATACATAACCTATATTGCATCTTACTTTTGCTCATAAATTTTTCTCTCATAACCACAACTCCTTATTTTCTTTAATTAACAGAATTTCTTCAAAAAGTCTCTATAAGTAAAAAAATAGGGAGTGGGAACTTTTTGGATCCTCTGGTTTTACATGTAATGTAGGTTAAGCCTTAAGAAGGATTGACAAAGACTATTTTCACTATCGTGGTCTATCCTCACTCTTTTCAAAGACTGATCGATGACGATTTTTACCTGAAAAAAAAGAGCCATTAAATTGCCCATTAAATGCCAAGGTACTTCCCACTCGACTCTCCAGGTCTTGCATGCAAATATTTGCCAGTTGTTGAAACCGAAGAATGGCCGAGAGTGGACTGAACTAAAGAAATCGGCGCTCCGTGATTTAAAGCATGGCTTGCGTGACAATGCCTCAGCCAATGAGGACTCACCTTTCTTATAATCCCAGCTCTGAGTCGTGCCTCAGTCACAATTTCTCTCACTCTATTTTCTGAAAGCCGATTACTCATTTGAGATTGAAAAACAAACTCATGAGGATAGGAGGTGGGTTTTTTCATAGAAATCAAATCAGAATAAGTAGATTGAGAGACAACAACTACACGAAGCCGATCCCCCTTCCCTTCTTCAATCTGAAGCTGTCCTTGCCCGTCTTCTCTAGCGGTTACATCTTTCCATTTCAGCTTGCAAAGTTCTGAAACCCGCACCCCACTGCTGTAAAGGACCTTGAGCACCGTACGATCCCGCAAGTTTTGGGTCCGGTGGATCATCCGCAAAACTTCTTCTTCCTCTAAGTAACGCTCGGCTAATTTTTGTTTTGATTTAACTTGAGGAAGAAAAGCGGCTGGATTGGTAGGGAGGTACCCACACTTGTGGGCAAAACAAAACAAGGAACGAGTGGCTGCAATCCTCTGTTTGATGGTCTCAGGTTTGCGTGCTTTCAGGAGGTTTACAAAATTTTGCAGGAACTGTAGATCAGCATGCTTCAGGGACTTGGGATGGAGATTCACTAAAAGATCTTGAGCAATGCGGTTGTAGGCTTGAATCGTTTTTTTCGATTTCCCATGGAGCCAGGATTTATTAAGGCTTTGTCTTGGAGTTGAGCTACTTTATCAGCACTGAAAGAAATTGTGTTTTCATTTGAAAATACTGTCATAAAAATCACGAGGTGTCATAATAGAAATTCCACGAAAGTTTTTTAGACTGACTAAATCTTTTCGGTCTCCACTGACAATTGCAAAGCAGTTTCCAGTCACAGCACATTCTAAAACTCGATTATCTGCTGGACAACGCATAATGACATCGATAGTTTCAATAGGAATCACTAAATCTGCGAGTTCAAAAAAAGGTCGGGTCAGGCTATCTATTTCAATTTTAGATAGACCAAATTTTTTTGACATTAATACTTTTTCAATTTCTTCCATTAACGGTGGAGAAATGACAAGAGTAAATTTTCTATGAATTACCCCTTCTAACAGCTTAAGAGGAAGCCCACCAAAGAGCAACCCAGACACAAAAACATTGGTATCAATTGTTGCTTTTTTCAAGATTTTTTCCGAAGTTTTTCTACAGTCTCTTCAACATCAGCAGGTCTTAATTTCCTCCTTTTCATCTTAGCAGCAACACTCTTTTGAGTGATTTCAAATTCTTGAAAGCTCATATAACGCCTGACTGCTTCACGAAGATATTCACTCACTGTTCGATGCTCTATTTTTGCATGACTTAGGATTTGGAATTCTAACTCTGGCGGAACGGAAAAAGCCATCACCTTTGTTGTTCGCATGAGACACCTCTTTGAATAGATTATACTCAGTTATACTAAGTTATACTATCATTATTTGAACTCTTTTCTTTAAATTTTCGGTTCCAATCCTTTTCCCGAAGGCTAAAAAAACCGTTTTAAAAGTAGGATGAGCCGAAAACTGGCCGAAGCCCTTAATACTATACTAAAATAATAAACTATCCTTCTTTTTCCACTCTTCCTATTCCAATCCACTCAGGTAATAGCAAAAAGTAGAGATAAGACGCGTTATCCACGATTTTTTAGGGCTGGGAATGGGAGTTTAGAGCCCAATTCTTTGGAATTTTAAAACTCGGAAAACTCTGGATAAACATAGAATCTCTCAGTACCAAGAGTTTTGACATGGACTAACTCTTGGATATCATTGTATATTCATAAAAAAGACGTACCTCCCAAAAGGAATTTATGGATTTAGCCCTGAGATACCCCGTTATCGTCCAAGTCATCACCCGCAACGATCGCGACGTCTTTTACGGTTGCGTCCCTGATTTTGGAATTGAGACTTTTGAAGTGGTCGATCCTGGAAACGTCCCGCAGGAATACATGTTCCATGTCAAGCTCAGGCGAATGATTCGAGAAGCCATCGGCGTTTGTCGCGCCGAGGAAAAAGAACCTCCTTTGATTGGCCTTGCCTCATCTTTAGGGAGCTCCCCTGCCCTTCCTTATAATGATGAAGATCAAAAATCCGTTTCAACAACTCTAGCTGCTCAAATGCTGGGAGTTCACCCAGACACGATCCGCAGTCTTTTTGATTCAGGTGTTCTCAAAGGTTCTCTCACAAAGGGAGGCCAGAGAATGGTTCTGCTCTCCTCGATTAGAGGAGAAGAAGACCAAAGGACTCAACGAGCGGAGCTCAGGAAGCTTGAACTCCGAGCTAAAATGAAAAATTCAAAGCGCAAGCAACGACGGATTCAGCAGCAAAAGAAAGAAAAGCTGGAGCGTTTTCAAGCAAACATGGCTGAACTTGCTCAAGCTGAGACTTAGCGATAGTAGAATTAGAAGATTTAAATACTCAGATTTAATACACTTCCTTTTGTAACTGAACTACTCAACAAAGCAGAATTATGAAATTTCACTACTAGGCAAAAAAAGCCTTGCTACAAAATCACTTTAATTAGAAGATTATATAAAATTTACTCCGTATAAACTTCTAAAATAAAAGGAACCAATGGATGGAAACTTTGACCAGTAGTAAAATTCAGAAACTTTTTAAAATGTCTTCCTTGCAAACTTTATTTAACGCTGAAGAAAGAAACGAAATTCCACAAGCTGAACGAGTTGCTAGAGGTAGTACATTCGTTCGGCATTGGTCTATTGATCAACTACCTGAAATAGGAAAACGTTTTGGTTTTTTAAAGGCCCCTGAAACACAAGTTGTAGTATGCGTCTATACTCAAAAAGGTGGAGTCCTCAAGACAACAATCTCCTATTCGATGGCCAGAATTCTAGCTTTATGTGGCATTAAAGTTTTAATTATAGGTGTCGACATTCAAGGCTCTATTACTCAGACTGCAATACCAATTCCACAAGCCGACAACCTTGAGGAGTTGAAACAAATCAGAAAAACATGGGGCGGCTTGTATCACCTACTTTATGATGATGCAGAATTATTTGATGTAGTCAAAAAAACAGATCTACCAACTCTTGATGTTATTCCAGAAAATGCTGGCCTAAGAATTCTAGATAGAAGACTTTCAACTGAGTCTAACCGTGAAAGATATTTTAAAAATAAACTTCTTCCTCAACTTCAAGACTATCAAGTAATTATCTTTGATAATGGTCCTAATTGGAATCAACTAGTTGAAAATACATTGGTTTGCTCAAATTTTATAATATCTCCAGTAGGATGTGATGTTGGCACATTTGACGTTCTGGAAACAAATCTAGATCAGATTTGGGAGTTTCAAAAAGTAATAAAAGATATCCAGTGGAATGATTTTATAATGGTTCCTACTCTCCTTGAAAAAACAAAACTATCCAGTCAAATATATGGAACTTACACGAATACTTATAACAAGTACATTCTTCCAATGGCCATACGAAGAGCTGTTGTTGGGCAAGAATCGTCTTTCGTGAAAAAAACAGCTATAGAACATGATCCTAAATCAGCTTTAGCTCAAGATTATTACGATGTAATGACAGCTATTTGGGCAAGGATTGTGAGGTAACTATGGCCTTGCAAGGAAATCCATTTGAAAAGCGACTTTCTGGAAAAGGTCCAGTGATTAATAGACAACCTAAAAATTACCCTCCATTAAATCCGTGGGATGATCCTGAACCAAAGAAAAAAGAAGAAGCTATACCTACTGTCGTTGAAGCTGCGTCCATCAATCATCCTGAAAATTCGTCTGTAATTATTCCTAGCTTACCAAGTTCAACTAAAAACATAAGCGAATCACCGCTTAATCAAAATATAGAAAACCCAATAATAACAAATACTAACGACTTAATAGATAAACTTAAGTCAACTGAAAGTACGTTAACTGAAAGTCAGTCAACTAAAAACACGTTAACTAATAGTAAGATTACTAAAATTAATAGAACTGAAAGACAGTTAACTAACAATAAGTCATCTAAAGTTAAGTCAACTAAAAGTCAGTCAACTAACCAACAAGAACGTTCACCTGCAAGAAATAAACGAGCTACGCCTAAATTAACCAGAAGTCAGTTAACTAAAAGTACGTTAACTGAAAGTCAGTCAACACAATTATCTGGAACATATTCAAAAAATCAGGGTCGATGGATGTTACCTGAACATGACGTACTGGATTTATTAGCTATGACAGACAAGACCCATAAACTTACTGGTAATCAGTGGCCGGTATTTTTGTTTATGAGCTTGAAAGCATACGAGTATGACAAAAGTAAGGGGAGTAGAGGAACTGGCATTCGTCGATTTGCAGGGTCTTTTCTCTCGATGGGGTTAGGCTTATCTCCATCTACCTGTAATGACGCAATCAATGAGCTAATAGCTAAGGGTTATGTCGAATTACTTGAAAAAAATAATTATGGTGGAAATCTATACAAAATTAGTCCTATTTTATTATATCGTCCAGACCCAAATCAAGTTGACCGAAAGTCAGTTAACGTAACTCCAGTTAACTTAAATTCAGATAGGAACATCGCTGAAAGTCAGTCAGGAACCTCACCGAAAGTCAGTCAGGATGTTGACCGAAAGTCGGACACACTTATAGATGGATTTAGATTCATAGATTCTCTCTCCCTTAAAAAATTCTTAACCCTAACTCAACTCTCTGAACTTGAAGCACGATGGTTGTCCTTTATGAAAAAAGAGAGGGAGAGAGAAGAAAAGGGATTACTCAAACTCATTCAGCAAAAATCAGAGGAAGCCGAACTTATTTTCAAAGCTTTCCAGATCATTCTCAAAGAACAGGATGAGTACGGAGAAATTAAGTCCGCTATCGCAGTACTTGAAACTAACTACACCGCCCAATACCGAGCAAAGGCTTTAACTGCTATTGCCAGACAGCAACAGAAGGAAAAAGAAAATCAGACTTCAGCTGAAACTAAAACCCAGCAACAAGAAGATCAAGATGCAGAAGCTAAGACCCAGTTGATTCGAATGCAATGCTTTCAGGAAGCATTCCCAAACATGGATACTCGCAAAGAGTATATTTTAACCATTTGCAAGGGGAACCCCATGTTTTCTAACTTTGGGTTCAATTCTCCAATTGCTATTAGTTATGCAGTTGCTCAATGGGCTCAAGGCGATGGAAGCGAAATAATCTTAGCTGCACTAGATAAACTCTCACAAAATTAAAAATTCAATATAGGTGGAATCATGGAAGACAAAAAAAAACGCAGTCGCAGAAATGCGCGATATCACTCAAAACACAAAAAGAGGGGAGGGGAGCATAGAAACGTGATTCCTCTTTTTCCAACCAATTTATTCGAATCACACAACGTCATCCCAATTAGGGAAAAACCTATTTTAGAATACATCACTTTTAGTTTGCTTGCATTGCTCTGCGTTACAATTACAGGGTACCTCATAGGGGAGACCACTAAGTATTTCTCAACGATTGAAGGGAAGGGCCTTGGTGCTTTTTTAAAGGCACTTTTATGTGAAGGTGTGATCATCGCTTTTTCTCTTTTCCAGCAGGAAGATTTTTTTTCAAAGTTCATGCAGCGGTTTGTTCTGGTTGGGATGGTTTGTTATAGTCTCTGGTCTGCTTCAAGCAATGTAATCGTACAAGCAAGCCAAGATTACCAAGAATCCCAGACGGTCAAACAAATGGTAAAAGATTTAGAAACTCAAATTCGAGACGGGCAATTACAGATAGAAAAATACATTGCCCAAGATTGGTTAGGAGTTGCTCGGACGTCTCAGCTTAAATTAGACGTCTTACGAGAAAAACTTTCTAAACTTCGGGATCGATCAACCACTGTGAAAACACCTCAAATAATTATGAACACCGTCTTAAATCTCGTCTTATTCCGTCTGATGCTGATGATTTCAAATATATTTTGCTTAAGACGTCTGAAGTTGGGTGTAAGACGTCTTACAATAGGATTTAATTTCACATAAAAAGTTTTAAAAAAATATTCATTATTTTTTATAGAGGGTATGGACTTGGAAAAGGAAAGTACAAATATGAAATTCACCTTGCATCACGATGGAACTATCAGTGTTTTTTCATTCAATGGTCGAACGACAAAAAATTCTAAGGTGATTTTTTATTCAGAGTTAGCTGAGTCTGGAAAGAGAAGGAGAGCTATTGAAAATCATTTTAAACGTCATGGGTGGCGGCAGGAAACTGATAGGCATTCTATTTTCTGGGCGCATCCTTCGATGCAAAATCGGTGACTATTTTTTAGATAGCTCTTTCTCAGCTAATGAAGAAAGTCAGACTCAGGTAGTCTAGGATTTTTCTTTCAATTCTAATTAAAATGCTTCACATTAGTATTTGAAAGGATACCCAACACTATGGCAAAGAAAACAGCTGCAAAAGCAAAAAAGGCTACGAAAAAGAAGACTAAGAAAAAAGCCAAGAAATAGGTTCACATGATTGATCGGTAATGGAATGCCGTAAGTTGCGCTTAAAAAGTTTGATACGCCATGGATGGCATTATCAAGTTAGAACAATTTCTGCAATGAAGACGGAAGATGTGCCATCGTTGGATTTGGCACATCCTTCAAAAGCGCAAAGCAGGTACGGGCAGGAATCCACAGACTGAGAAATAAAGATTCCTGTGCGTACCGTGACGAAGTTTAAGGTTGGAAAAGACTTTAAAGAATCTATTCGTTAAATAACTTTTCTGATCAGCATTTAATAGCTCGAATCGTCGGAAAGACATTTTTAGAATCATTGACGTATTTTAAATCATTGAATCCGGCTCTCATCAGGAGTTCAAACACGCGTTTAACACCTCTCCCCTCGCCGAATCCCTCAAAGACAAAATTTGCTTTAATAATCAACTTAGTAACCATGGTTTCTAAGTCTATTTCATCTTCAGTGGCATTCCATTCATAGTAGGGAAGTAGAGTACTGGTGATAATCTGTCCACCTGGTTTAAGCATAGTGTAAAACTTTCTAAAAAGTTCCTCTACTTTGTCATCATTATGTTCGTAGATGGTCAGTCCATTACTCACGATCATGTCAAAATAGTTAACTTTATTGAATTTCCAAGCATTCGCACAAACAGGAAAAAACTGATGATCTAAATTAAGTTTTCTAAATCTCTCTTCTGCTAATTCCAAAGAGTTTTTGTCAATATCAACTGCGTATAATTCTAAATTTAAATAATCTTTGAGATTCAAACATAAAAAATCATCCATTAACCCAGAAGGGATTGAGGCTACCCGAGAGTTATTTTCTAAGTGGGATTTAATAAAATTTTGAAAATGAACAAATCGTTCTTGCGTTGCTCTACTTAAAATCGAACGGTTTAAAATCCAATCTTCCCATTCAGAAAGTCCCGATTTTTTCTGATAAGGGTGTTGAACAACATAGCTAGTCCAAAACCCATCCAGACCTCTATTTTTTAGAAGAAATCGGCCTAGCTCGAATTGAGAAAACCCATCCAAAATCTCAAGACATTTTCTTGTATTCTGCCTAGCTTCTTCAGCGAGCTTGTGTTCATGTTCAAAATCAGCTCTATATTTATCTACTTTCTCAGAGAGTTCATTCTCTTTTTTTGTCAAAATAGCTGTAATTTCATTTTTTCTCACATTCATGAATTCATGAAATTCAGAATCAAAATTAACATGAGTTGGAGTTACATGACTTAATTGTGCTGTGGGGGTACTCATAACGAGATTGTTTCTCCTTTTTTAATTGGTAAGTTTTTCCATAAATCCATTTTATCCAAAATCGAACAGACCCATTTCATGGATGGTATATTTTCTGGGTTTTCGCAAGTAATAATGTGTAAATTTGTAAAACCTTCTTGATAAAGTAGTTTGGTGACCGTGTATCCGGTTTCACCATCGGACAAGTAATAATCGACGCATATCCTGGTTTCTTTTGGAACGTCGTTCATTATTTTTTTAAATTCATAAAAACTTTGGAGTGTAATAATTTTCTTTCCAAATCTCTTGGCCATAATTTCAGCTCCAATAAGATTTGCTTTCATATCGTCTATCATAATGAAGTAGAGGTCAGAGAAATTGTGAGTTTTGGTTAGTTTTCCATTAAATTGAATTGGAATTCTTCCTACGAAAGACTTGGGTAGAATTTGAATTCCAATTCTTTGACACTCTGAAATGACAGGAGGATCATCAAAATGGCTAGTCACTAAAATGGAATTTGCTCGGATTCCAAGGGATTGAATGACTTGTATTCCATTTAGATCCTGCTTTCTTAACTCATAATCGATCAAAAAGATGGAGTTAGGGTCAGATGAGGCTTCTTTTGGTAGTTTATCGTAACTATAAACGTGATGAGTTTTAATGGCTTCTAATTCAGAAAATCTTTTTTCCCATATCGAATGAACGGAAACATCGTCGTCTAAAACGTAGAGCACTGCTTTGGGGCCAACTACAAAGTTTGTGAGATAGACTTGCGGTGTGCCTGCTTTCGGAAAGGTGAGTTTGATTTGAGTCCCTTTCCTCCCTTTGATGTCCATTACTCCTTTCCACTTTTTTATGTTTTCAGCAGCGTCTTTTAATCCCATGCCACCTTTCCCCCCTTTCGTAGACTTAAAGATCCCTGAATGGAACTCTTTAATGAGTTCATCTCGTATCCCAGTGCCATTATCTGAAATGAGAATCACAACTTGGTTCTCATTTTCGCTCAAATGAATTGAAACTCGCGTTGCCTTCCCATGTTCAACAGAATTATTTATTAGGTTCGATATAATCCTTCTGAATTTATCTGCTTGAACTTTAACGAATAGAAATAGATTGGTGTCAGATTTCAATTCCAAAAAGTTTGGAATCTGGCTGTATTCTATTCGTTTGCTTTTTAGCTCTCGCTCTAGAAGTCCAAGTATGAGTTGGGGTCTTTCGATTTGGTTTTGCGTTTTAAATTCAGCATCAGAAAGCTCATAAGCAAAATCAGATAGAGTTTGAGTGGATATTTTTAGCATTTCTCGATCCGACTCATTCAAATAATCAATTGAATCCTGTGCGAATATCAGAGCTGCAATAGGAGATTGAATGTCATGTCCAATTTGTTTTGCAGCCTTAATTTTTTGAAGCTCTTGTTCCCTTTGTTTAATGTTTGTGATTAAGGCAAACGATAGAAGCATCACTTCTAAAAGAGATCCAATTTCCATTCCGTGATTAGTGATGAGGTTATCAGGAATGATTCCAAAAGCTCTGAGTGCGTACATGGAATTACCAATCAGGACTCCGCTGAAGGCGATTAGAAAAAGGGTTGTATTTTTTGATTTCTTCCGAAATGCTACTGCTGCAACAACAAGTTGAAGAATGGTTCCAAAAAATCCACCGAAGGCAGTCAAAGAGCTTGTTATGTTGTTGTGGAGTATGATTTGTGCAGCAATGACAAAAAGCCAAGAGCCAATGAGGCATTGAGTAATTCTGTGCGCGAGTTTTGAAATAATCTTAGTTTTAAGAAAAAACATGATTAGAATATTCACACATACTTGGGACAGATTTAGGAGGAAAAATGCTGCAATCTGGTTCCATTCTATATGGTCTGGCCAAAGGTACTGATAGGCAAGACCAGATAGACAACTGTTTGCGAGCACATAGGTGAATGCATAGGCTGCATACAAAAAATAAACCCACTCCTTGACCGCAAACCATAGGAATAGGTGATTCAAAATGATTATGGCAATGGCTCCGTAGTAGAGTCCATAGTAGAGGTGGTTTTGAGCAGTGGATTGAGCGAGTGTTCCTGGAGATAGAAAAACTGGATTTGCCATGATGGGGCCATTGGACTTGTATCCTAGATAGACAGTTGAAGATTCACCCTTTTTTAGCGTAAACGGAATCAGTAAATCCTTGGTTTTAATTTCTCTGTCATCAAATGGAAATTTTCTTCCAACCATTCGGCTAAAGAGCCCATGAGTAGTATTCATCGTGAAGGATAGTTCTTGAATCAGGGGAAATGTATTTTCAAATATCCAGTTGTCCGTATCGTTTTGATTATTTAGTGTAAACTTAAACCAAGCTCGATAACTTTTATAGCCTAGATTTAGTTTACTGATGGGTGTCCACTGAATTTGGTGATGAGTATCCAGATCTACGATTTCTTGAGGAGTTAATTTTAAAGTGTCATCCTTAAAAAAAAGAGCCTTCTTGACAGGAACTTGGTCGTGCTCAGAGAGTACTAGATCTTCAGCAAACGAAGTGGAAGATGTAAGGAAAATGATTAGTATTAGACTGAAAAATTTCATTGTTAATCGTTGTCCTGATTGTAGTCTTCCACTTTTACTGGAATTTTTGGCGGATTGATGATTCGATTCGCATCCGCGTAGAAGTTGGCAAGAGCCTCGATATCAAACAAAAAATTTTCAAAATTTAGTTTTAATTGCTTATAAACCTGTTTTTGACCAGTGGTGAGATTTCCCTCGTCTTCCAAGGACACAAAGAGGCACTCTAAATTACTACGATCAGTCTTAAGCTGATGGTTTCGTTGGTGAAGAAATGATAAATCGGCCTTGAATTTAGCGGCAATTTCAACAACATTACTCGTTTGCTGGAGAGATTCTATGGAAATTGATGGATTCATATTTAGACCTCTTCAAGTTGTTGGGCTTCCTGTGGCAATACTTTTCTTTTTCTTCCTCGTTTTCGTTTGGCAATCATGTTGAATTGCTGAGAATATACTTTGTGTTGTTTAAAGTATTCAAGTCTGCGGTAAATAGAGCTGAATGAAGCTCCAATTTGTGAGGCCATTACTTTAGGGTCCCAGTTACAAAGCCTAAGAGCATTCAATAAATAAGTTTTTTCTGCCTCTTCCAAACAAGCCTGATGACTTTCACGAGAGAGTGCTTCCCGTGTGCTAGGAATGGTGAGGAGGGTTTCGGTGGGAAGTTTTCCCGATGGATTGGCTCTGACTAGGTCACTTAGAGTGAGGATGTGTGATTTTTTATGTTCGGAAAAAACAATGGCATTTGAAATAAATGCAGAAATCTGCCTATAATTTCCAATCCACTTTCTACTCACAAGATAATCAATCGCCTCTTTGCTAAAGGAGAGTTGCCCTGCAGATTCAAAATCTAGGATATATTTAGCAACTTGCTCAATATCTTCTGGGCGGAGATCTAAGTCTGGAACCTCAATGACAGTGGTACTAAAGATTTCAAGAAGTTTTTTATCTAATAAAATAGAATCAGGGTGATTTTGTAAATTTCTACTCACTGAAGCAATGACACGAACGTTGGTAGTGAGATGGAATTCAGCACCAACTGGTTTAAATTTACCTTGTGTCATGAAGACAATGAACTCGGATTGTTGTTCATGGGAAAGTAAATCTAGGCCTTCAATGAATAGATCTCCGCCATTAGCCAAAACAAGCGCTCCTACGGATTCGTACGAATTCCATTTGTTTCTGGATTTTCCATAGAGAGATGCATTCACTTTGGATTCAGTAATTTTATTCAAGTTGAGATGTAAAAATGGACGTAAACGATCATTCTCTAATTGCCAAATCATTTCAGCGATAGATTGAGTTCCACTTCTCCCAATTAGAAGAATAGGGTGATCAGTTCCAGTCAGAGGGGTAATTTGTTTCTGAAGTCCAGTGATAAATTTTGAATTCCCTACCATGGGGCAGTCATCCATTTTATTTTGTACCTGAGATATCTGTAGGAGTTGATGGATTCGGAATCTTTTCACAGCCTCTGGGATGCGCATTTGAAGTTCATAGACGAAATCTTCCTTGGGGGATTTGATAATATAATCTGAAGCTCCAAAGGAAAAAGCCTTTGGAATTCCGTTAAAGTCAGTGTCGTAGGTTAAAATAATAATGGCTACATTTGGAAATTCAAACCGAAGGGCAGGGATTAAATCAATTCCACAGACACCTTCAGAATCCAAATGACGATCGAGGAGTACAACGTCGAACTTTCTTAAAGTTAAGCGTTCTTTACCTTCTTTGAAGGATTGAACAGTTTCTATTTCCCATGAAGAACTTAAGTGTTTCACTAAGCGCTGCTGTATTCCTGCGTCGGTATCGTCGATGGATAGGACTCTTAAATATTTCATTAAGTGAGGATGTAAAATAAAATTACAGAAAATGCAGCATCTATTTTGTTTAAGTATGTTTTAAATGTTTCAAAATTGAAATTATTTCAAAAATGAAAATAATTTAAGTATTAAATTTTATTAAAGAATATTTAAAATATTTGAATTCTAGTTTAAGTAAAAAGTTTTGTTAAAAAATTTTTTAAAAAGATATAGCGAAGATTTTTGGAATCGAGTATCTAGTAGAAATGAAGAAGGGCCTTGGTTAGCGCCAAGACCCTCTTCGAATGTTGTGTTTACAACGAGAACCAAACAACACTCTCCTTGTAACACACATTCTTAAAAATTAGACAACTAAAAACGACCTGGGAGGCACGTGTATTTGTGCGCTTTGCAGGCTGCAATGGCAACAAGGAGAGTCAGCTTTGATGCATCAACAAGAAGGCACGTTTGAAGCGGAAGACCTGGGATTCACCCAGATTCCGCATGAGCTTGCAGCTCAAATCCGAGAAAAAACCAACACCAAAGGACAAGCAAAAGTGATGCAGCAACTTTTGATGCTCACGCTTGGGAATCAAAAGACGAGTTGTTTAACTGACATTAGAACCCTAGCAAAAGATACTCGCATAGGGAAAAACACAGTGCATCGGGCACTTAAGGCTTTTTGTGGGGCTACTTGCTGTCGTTCCTGCAAAGGCAATCCTTAATAAGGAGGTGCTGAAATGACATTAGGGAATTATGCACAAACTCCTTTCTCGCAAGTCACAGAAATTGAGAGGATGGTGCTTTTAGAAAAGAGCACTGGCTATCAGCGAAGAACTCACAAGCTCGATGAAGTGATTGACCGCTTGGGTAAGACCAAAGTTCAAGGCAAGGTTTTAGAGAAACTCACCAGGTACACTCTGGGTGCCGATA
>Ga0302200_10001329_pt1 | contig 23299 bp, 18 predicted proteins | sample II_Bog_N3_1_FD_194585 | JGI IMG/M metagenome (GOLD analysis project Ga0302200, IMG submission 194585) | Peat permafrost microbial communities from Stordalen Mire near Abisko, Sweden - II_Bog_N3_1 | ecosystem: Environmental > Terrestrial > Soil > Wetlands > Peat | place: Sweden: Abisko... | reverse complement strand
AATAAGTACTTAGCTCAGAAAAAGTTTGATCAGAAGCTATCCGATAATACATTAGCCAAGGTGTCTATGGAAATAGGTGGAAAGATAGCTGGTGAAACTGGAGTTGCAAAGGCAATTGATGATGCAACGACGACTTTTACAAAGGGGTCGAGTGAATCTCTAAATTTGGCAGAAGTATCACCATTACTAAAAACAGAACCTAATACAGCATTTTTCTGGTCTGGAAAAACTAATGGAGTTGGTGGCGCAGAAAAGGCTGCTGAAATTGCAACATCCCAGGGCGGAACCACGTTGGAATCAATGATTGCAGAGAAAAAAATAAGTATGCCTGAATGGGATATCAATAATCCAAGTTCGATAAAGGCATGGGAGGATGTATCTGCTGAATATGCTAAACAGGTAGTAGGGGAAGTTAAAGCTGTTGTTGGAAAAGATTTGAGAAAAGGGAATATTTGGGAGAATGTAGAGTTACCGAGATTGAAAGATAATCCTAAAGTAACTAAGGTAACCACAGTAGACCCAGAAACAGGACTTGAAACAGTAATATTTGAAAGGAAGTAGCTAATATGAAGATAACAGGGACAAGGTCATATATAAAAGTCGAAATTGAAGACAAAATAGTTAAAATTAAAGGAGAGTTACTCATAGGTGGTTTTATTGCTTATAAAGACTCAATAAAAAACTGGGAACCTCCATATGAATCTGAAAAAATTGATGATTTAGAAAAACAAAAAATAGTTAATATGGTTATTAATGAAACAAAAAATTCTCATTTAGTAATAACATTTGAATAAGTTGATCTATAATAATTAATTAAAAAAGGTCAGTGGACGTAAAAATCCGCTGACCTTCTCTTTGTATCTCAGTAGTTTCCTTTGTTCCATGGGTTGACTTAGAAAAACAAACTTACGAAAAAATTGCAGAGGATTTTGGAGACTTTTTATTGGATTTAGTTAATCAGGAGATTGATTGAAATTAACTTAAGATTATATAAAAAAATAAAAGTATTGATATTTTCGCTGCAATATTATGAGAGATAAGGGGGAAATATCCAGATTTTTTTAACTGTAAAAGCTATTGAAAAATGTATCCATCAAAAACTGGCTGCATAATCTAAATTCTGCAGCCAGTTGCAAACTAAAATAAAAATCATGGTAAAATGGTAGTAATAGGTATAATCTTGTTACTACCATTGTTTTTTCAGCTAGCAGACGTTAAAGCAGCCGAAGAAGCCGAAGCACAAAGAGTAGCAGATGCAAAAACAGCAGAAGGATCGAGTCAAGTTACAACTGTAGTCTCTCCTAAAATGGGAACATTAATTGATGGGAAAGTTAATGTTATAAAGAAAGAAGTTCTACCATCTGGGATTCGAAAATCATTTCAGGATGGGATATATACTACTGTTGAAACTAACGAAGATATAGTGGTTTACAGGACGTTTGGGGGCAAGGCAGATGCTGGAGGAGGTTTTGCTACCACTCAAGGCGTAGCTAACAGAATGCAAGCGAAAGTAGACGCTGCATTACTACCTGAATGGGGCAATAGTAGGGCGTATGAAGCGGCAATTGTGATACCTAAAGGTACAATTATTAATATTGGAAAAGTTGCAGAACAAACAACACAATCAGGAGCCTTGTTAAAAGGAGGAGCTGACCAAATATTACTTCCTCAAAATTGGCCTTTAGATTGGATACAAGAAATAAGGGGGGTGGCAAGTAAATAATGGAGAAATATATGAACAAACTAAGGATGTTTGTAAAACAGATTGAAATAGTTATTCCGCTTTTAGAGGAGCAAAATATCAAAAGGCCAACATCTATGTTAGAGTTGATAATAAAAAGGTATAAAAATGCATTAATTATAATTCAACGCAGTGATGGGGATGTGATTGATAGTAAGCAAATTCATATAAATGGTAGTGTGAGAGCATATTTAGAAACCGCCAGTGATTATGAAAATCCGATAATTGAAGAAATGGATAAGGCTGAGGAACTTTTTAAACAAATAACAGAATATAAAATTTGAGCTTGGATCTCAAGTGATGCAATACCGGATAAGAATATATAGACAAAGTGACAGGTTACAGTGCTTCAAAAATTCGAACACTGCCCCTAGATGGGAAAATAGGTAGAAACAAGCGAGGTCAGCGGATGCAACGCTAACCTCGCTTGTTTCTTATAGGAATGCACACCTACACCTAGTGGCTGTATCAGTACTACGAAGTCCGCAATTTCCAAAGGTACTATAGAAGTTAGAAGTAATCCAAATAAAGATATATCTGATCTAAGCCACGACACAAGGGGCTCGTTGAATGCCCCTGGAAGGTGTTGATTTTTTTAATCATATGTAATGTATCACGGTACAGTTTATATGTTCCAGAGGTAATAAAAAAATATTCTGAATGGTTCAATGAAAAATGGTTTGAATTTTGGGGGATGGAAAATGATAAATTTAGATAATTTGGGCAATCATCAGAGCGGGCGGTTATGGATAAACGAATGCCCAGAAATAAAGAGTAAAATAATTGATACAATACAGAAAACTGTTGAAGGCGTAGGAGCAATATTAAAATATAAACAATCTGCAGTTCTAGAATTATTGTTACCAAGAAATGCAAGCAATTACGCATTATTGGGAGTAACGTATATACCTCTAGATAGTAAGAAAATAGATATTAAAATCAATGTTGGTATTACAGATGATGTAGTGTTGAAGGATAATATAGCGTTTACCGCTGATGCAGTTCATATTGGAATACCTGAGGCATATGATTTTAATCCTGATGGACTAGATAGACAGGAATGGGATACACCTAATGGAAAAGTAGTTAAATGGTTAAACCCTGATGGTAAAGCTAAATATGAGTGGGATGAAGATCTAGAGAACGGAGAACATTATCACAAACTTCCGGATAGTGGTAAGGGACGGGAAAAACATCCAGATACTGGGGATATACATATGTATCGGGGTGATGAAGTTCCAGAATAAAAAAGGTGATGATGAATAATGATTGTTATTAATAAAAAAGAAAAAGTCAAAAGTATAAATTTTCATGATGCAGAAATCGCAAAAATCATTTGCGATTATAATGCAGGGACAGTTGAAATGCCTATAATTATGGAGGATACTCATCAGCATCCTGCATTACTGAAATTTGAAAATATATTTTATATGGAAGTTAATCATAAGGAACCCTGGGGACCTGGGATTAACATTATTACAGTAAATGTAGATGATGCTGATGGAGATTACTTTAAGGTAAGTATTTTACTTAGCTCAGGAGATGAAGTGAATATTATTACATCTAAAATGATCTATACTTCTAGCGAATAACATTGGTTCACCCTGTTGTGGTAATGGTGATTTTGGTAATTGGTACATCGGAGAAACCCTTGTAGTCTGTCAAACACATCACACAACAATTGACTGCAGAATGATAATTCTGCAGTTAGTCACCCAAAATGTCCCTAGAGTAGCGGCAGTACCGTTGGTAACATCAATGACCAACTGTCCCTGAAGACAAACTAAATAGCACTAATGAGGCCGATGGATGTAAAAGTCTGTTGGCCTTTCATTAATATGATGTAAATATCCTAGTTTCCCAAGCCAGCGGCGATCGTGTCGAAGTAAACGCAGGCAATAATTTAAACCTCGCCAGCCAACAAGATATAGATAACTATAGGATAAAGTTAAAAAAATCCATTCTTGCCACGAATGCGGATCAAGAATGGATTTTTTTGATTTTGTATTAGTCGATTTTTTTATCGATATTAGGCAAATGGGTTTTCTGTCGGATAAAGCATGCCTTTTGGTTGATTGAAAGCAATATCTTTGATGCCGAGGTATTGGAAGATTGAGAACAGTGCTTTGCCATAATGACCAAAGGCTACCGCACCGTGATGTGGATATTGTTTTGCGATGAGGACATGGCGATAGAAACGACCCATTTCTGGAATAGCAAAAATGCCGATGCCGCCGAAGGATTGTGTCGCTACTGGGAGCACTTCGCCTTGAGCAATGTAGGAACGAAGTTCTGCACTGGCAGTGCTTTGGAGGCGGAAAAATGTGATGTTTCCGGCAGCGATGTCGCCTTCTAATGTGCCACGGGTGATATCTGGTGTGCCGCCATCTTCGAGCAGACGGTTTTGTATCAGCTGATATTTTACGGCACCTTTGGATAGTTTACATAGTGGAGTGTTCCCACAGTGGAAGCCCATAAAGGTGTCTTTTAAGTCGTATTTGTATTTGTTTTGAATGTTTTGGGCGAATAAATCTTGTGGTACCGAGTTGTTGATGTCGAGTAGCGTTACCGCATCACCACTGACGCAGGTTCCGATATATTCGCTGAGAGCACCATAGATATCGACTTCGCAGGCCACTGGAATACCGCGAGAAACAAGACGACTGTTCACGTAACAAGGTTCGAAACCAAATTCGGTCGGGAAAGCTGGCCAACATTTATTGGCAAAGGCTATGTATTTGCTTGCGCCTTTATGTTTGTCGGCCCAGTCGAGTAACGTCAGTTCATATTGTGCCATGCGTGGTAAAAGTTCTGGATAAGGGTTGCCGTCTGGACCAAGTTCAGTAGACATTTCCTTTATAATGGATGCAATGCGCGGATCATCTTTATGGGCTCGATAAGAGACGAGTAAGTCAAGTTCGGAGTTTTCTTCGATTTCAATGCCGAGGTCGTAGAGTGGTTTGATTGGAGCATTGCAGGCAAAGAAGTCCTGCGGACGAGGACCGAAGGAAATGATTTTAAGGCTGGATAGTCCAATAATCGTGCGGGCTATTGGTTGGAATTCAGCAATCATCGCTGCTAATTCTTCGGCTGTGCCAACTGGATATTCAGGAATAAAAGCTTTGATCTTGCGTAGACCGAGATTATAGGAACAGTTCAAAACACCGCAATAGGCATCGCCGCGTCCGTTGATTAGGTTTTTGCCGGATTCTTCAGCGGCAGCTATATACATCACTGGTCCATCAAAATTTTTGGCGATTAAAGTTTCAGGCGTTTCGGGACCGAAATTACCGAGAAATACGACTAAAGCATTGCAATTAGCGGCTTTGACTTCATCTAAGGCTGTGAGCATGTCAGCTTCATTTTCTACAGTGGTCTTTGCTTCGTAGATTGATCCGTATTTTTTATTATAGACTGCAGCGATAGCCTTTCTTCTGTTTTCTGATAAGGAGATAATAAAACAGTCACGGCTTACAGAAATAATACCGCATTTTAACTGAGGAATATTGGTCATTGTCATAATGAAACGCTCCTTTTGTTTTGTTAATTTATAATATTGATTTATGTGCTTGAGCACTTGTGTGATTTTATTAAAATATAGCACCTGATAAAAGACCTGTCAACTATTTTCTCACATTATTTTGAATTTTAAAATAATGTGAAGTTTAAATGAAATAACTTAATTTTAACAAATTTATAGTGTTTATAAGGCATTGTATGGTTATGAACTCCTTTTTTATTCATTAAAAGGGAATAAAATACACTAAATCAAATATTACAAATTTTCAAATAATATATTGACGATTCTGAGAAATGGTGCTATATTAATTCTTGTAAATGTGCTTGCGCACACTACTGGAATGATTGAGCTTTTAGATTTGTTATATTACATATTAAAAATGGTCTCTGTTATCGAAAGTATTTTGCCGAGTGCAGATTTTGCTTTATAAGGAATTGCTAATATTTTCCTGATTTAAGTTAATTTGGTTAGATACTCTTTTAGTGGCTGAAAGCTTACAAGGAGGCGAAAAATGGTAAAAATGTGTTAGCAGACGTTATGAGGCAGACTGTATTGGTATTTACTAGATAAAATGTGCTTGAGCACGACGAAAAGGAGCAAAGCGTAATGAGTATCAAAAAAATACTGGTGTTTTGTTTAGCAGCAATGGTGGCGATTGTGATGACGGGCTGTGGTGGTCAAAAAGATACGACCAGCAGTTCTAGTGGAGCAGCTAAGGGGATCAAAGTCGGGGTTTCAATGCCGACAAAATCTTTGCAGCGTTGGAATCAGGACGGATCTAATATGGAAGCGAAACTGAAAGAAAAAGGTTATGATGTGGATTTACAGTTTGCGGAAAACAAAGTAGAAGTGCAGGCGTCACAAATTGAAAATATGATTACAAAAGGTGCAAAGGTCATTATTGTTGGTGCTATTGATGGCGGTGCATTGTCTTCGGTACTTGATGAAGCCAAGAGTGCGGGTGTCCAGGTTATTGCCTATGACCGTCTGATCATGAATACGGATGCTGTCAGCTATTATGCAACGTTTGATAATTATGGTGTCGGCAAAATTCAAGGGGAATATATAGAAACGAAACTTGGGCTCAAAGAAGGCAAAGGACCTTATAATTTTGAAATTGCTACGGGACCTTTGGATGATAATAATGTGGTGTTTTTCTTTAAAGGTGCTATGGATGTTTTACAGCCGTATATCGACCAGGGAAAATTGGTTGTAAAATCAGGTCAGGTAACACGTGAACAATGTGCAACACCGAATTGGGATGAAGCAAAGGCACAGGAACGTATGGATAATATTATCACATCCCATTATACTTCGGATAAAATTGATGCTATTTTATGTTCGAATGATTCGGTTTCTTTAGGTGTACAGTCGGCTTTGAAATCAGCAGGGTATGGGTCTGAGGGGAAAGCAATGCCGATTATAACAGGACAGGATGCTAATATTTCAAATGTGAAAGCTATTCTGGCAGGGGAACAATCTATGTCGGTATTTAAAGATACGCGGGCATTGGCTGATCAAGTAGTGGAAATGGTGGAAGCGATTGTTAATGGAAAAGAACCAGAAGTGAATGATACTAAGACGTATAACAATGGTAAAAAAGTAGTTCCATCTTATTTGCTGCAGCCGCAGTTTGTCGATATATCAAACTACAAAAAATTATTGATTGAATCAGGCTATTATAAAGAAAGTGATCTATAGAAATAAGTTGTAATTTGACAGATATGCAATATGTTCTGTATTGCATATCTGTTTCAATTAAAGTGCAGAATGGAAGGTGAAATCATGCCGAACATTTTATTGGAAATGCAGGATATTGTCAAAGAATTTGCGGGTGGTGTGCGTGCGCTGGATCAGGTCAATATTCAGGTGAAGGAAAAAAGTATTCATGCCTTAGTTGGCGAAAACGGGGCAGGGAAATCTACACTGATGAATGTGCTGAGTGGTGTTTATTCGTATGGAATGTACGATGGTACGATCCGATATAATGGTGAGGAATGTCAGTTTAAAAGCATTCGAGACAGTGAGAGCAAAGGGATTGTTATTATTCATCAAGAATTGGCACTGATACCGTATTTATCGATTATGGAGAATATATTTTTGGGTAATGAATGCCAAAGTAAGGGGATTGTTAACTGGGGGAAATGTCGGTTTGAAGCGATGAAGCTTATGAAAACGGTAGGTCTGCACGATTTGCCGGATACACCAGTTAATAAAATTGGTGTTGGTAAGCAGCAGCTAGTTGAAATAGCCAAGGCACTTTCAAAAAATGTGAAATTACTGATTTTAGATGAGCCGACGGCGGCGTTGAATGATGAAGAAAGTGAAAAATTATTGGAGCTACTGTTGATGTTGCGAGAAAAATGGGGCATGACAGCGATTATGATTTCACATAAACTGAATGAAATAACCAAGGTTGCCGATGAGATTACGATCATACGTGATGGCAGGACGATTGAAACATTAAATAAGAATACAGATGCATTTAATGAAGATAGAATTATTAAAGGGATGGTAGGTCGAGAAATAACCAATCGTTATCCGCAGCGCACAGATTGCAAAATTGGGGATGTCTGCTTGGAAATAAAGAATTGGAAAGTGTATTCTCCTGATATTGCCAATAAAGTGATTGTTAATAATGTGAATTTAAATGTACGTCGTGGTGAAGTAGTCGGGATAGCCGGATTGATGGGAGCGGGACGGACTGAATTGGCAATGAGTATATTTGGTCAAGCTTACGGTGCACATATATCGGGTGAAATTATTAAGGATGGAAAATCAGTCAAAATAACAACTGTCTCTGATGCTATTAAAAATGGTATTGCTTATGTAACAGAAGATCGTAAAGGACAGGGTCTTATTTTGATAGATGATATTAGGGTGAATACAACCTTGCCTAGCTTGAAGAAATTGTCACTGCACGGCGTTGTTAATGCCCAAAAGGAAATAAAAGTCGCCGAATCGTATTTGGAGCGCTTACATATTAAAGCACAGGGCATCCATCAGTTCACGAAAAATCTTTCGGGCGGAAATCAACAAAAAGTTATGCTGGCCCGCTGGATTTATGCCGATCCGGATGTGCTGATTCTCGATGAGCCGACTCGTGGTATTGATGTTGGGGCCAAATATGAAATATATTGTGTCATCAATGAACTAGCTCGGTTGGGGAAATCAGTGATTGTGATTTCATCGGAATTGCCAGAAGTTTTGGGAATCAGTGACCGTGTCTATGTGATGAATGAAGGCTGTTTTGTCGGGGAACTGTCTCGGGCAGAGGCCTCACAGGAAAGTGTCATGCAGTGCATTATGAAGTGCAATAAAAATAAGCAAGCAGTCTGATGGGTTGAAAAGGAGGATAAAGAAAGATGAATATTTTTTTAAAGGGCAAGGCGATTCCCGTGGATGAGAGTTGTCAATCAGAGTCACAAGGGGAACAAATAAAACAACTCCCTCGGGAAAATATATTTAGTATTGTCATCAATAAATATGCCATGTTTGTTGCCCTAATTGTGATCGCGATTTTTTTCCAATGGCAAACAGATGGTGTGTTGCTGGAACCGATGAATATTTCCAAATTGATCATGCAGAACGGTTATATTTTGATTCTGGCCATTGGTATGTTGCCTTGCATTCTGACGGGGGATATCGATCTTTCGGTAGGGTCGGTTGTTGCAGTTGTCGGGGCTATCGCGGGTACGATGATCGTGTCGATGAATATGCCGGTCAGCCTAACCATTTTTATTTGTTTAATAGCAGGGCTTCTCATTGGCGCATGGCAGGGGTTTTGGGTGGCTTTTGTCAAAGTACCGTCTTTTATCGTAACGTTGGCGGGAATGCTTTTGTTTCGTGGGATGACGATGGTCATACTCAATGGGAATACATTGGCACCATTTCCAGAATCTTACCAATTTGTGGCGCAACGGTTTTTGCAGGATATACCGCTAGTTGGTGCAATCCCTTACAGTACGATGATTCTTGGATTTATTTTGGCTGTAGGCGGTGTTTACGCAGAATGGAACGATTATCGGCAGAAAATTCAATATGGTATTCCGGTTAGCGGGAAAAGTTGGCTTTTTATAAAAATGGCTATAATTGTTTTTATCAGTCTTTTTTCTACTTATTGGTTGACACAGTTTAAAGGTTTGCCTATTATTTTAATTTTGTTGGCGGCTTTGATTTTCATATATTCCTTTATTTGTCACAGAACGGTTCTTGGACGGCACATTTATGCGCTGGGGGGGAATGAACGGGCGACACAGCTGTCAGGGATCAAGACAAAGTGGGTTCGCTTTACCGTTTTTGTTAATATGGGGCTGATGGCAGCGATTGCCGGGCTTGTTTTTTCAGCTCGTTTGAACTGTGCGGCACCTGCGGCTGGAACAGGGTTTGAACTCGATACGATTGCTGCTTGCTATATCGGTGGTGCTTCAGCAACTGGCGGGGTTGGTACGATTATTGGTGCTATCGTCGGCGGACTGGTTATGGGGGTTTTAAATAATGGTATGTCGATTCTGGGGATTGGTATTGATTGGCAGCAGGGAATAAAAGGGATGGTGCTATTGTTAGCTGTGGCATTTGATATTTACAATCAAAATAAAAAAGCTTGAACAGGTTAGATAATAAAATAAAAAGAAGCTATGCGTATACGCGCATAGGCTGGGGGGAGAAAATACAATGAAACAGGTAACAGATAAAGCTTTTGTGAAATATGGTCGGATTTTGGATTTGGATTGTCAGGAAATTTCTACGGTCATGGAAAAATATACACCGTTGCCGGATGATGTGGTCTATAAACCGTCGGAGTCGCGCCTTGAAAATTTGCGGGTTTTTAAGGTCTTAGAAGAAGAAATATATGGTGGAATGCCGATTCAATTCGGCTATTGTAATGGCGATAATCATTTGCTTAATGCAGTTGAATACCATCGCAGTTCAGAAGTTGATATTGCCATTACGGATTTAATCCTGGTTCTAGGGTGGCAGCCGGATGTTGATCTGGAAGACTATTCCTATGATACGGGAAAAATGGAAATGTTTTTTGTGCCAGCGGGAACGACCGTTGAGCTCTATGCGACCACCCTGCACTATGCACCTTGCAGTGCTGCTGCTGGTAAATTCCGCTGCGGTATCGTCTTACCAAAAGGAACCAATGAAGAATTAAAAGTTACACTGGAAAAGAAGGGGGAAAATAAACTTTTGTTTGCTGTTAATAAGTGGTTGATTGCTCATAAGGAAAGCGGTCTGGAAACAGTTGGTGCATTTATTGGACTGACTGGAAAAAATTTAAAGGCGTAAAAAGGTTTAACATTATATGGTGAATTACAGAGAGGATAGGGCGAAAACAATGCGATATTTATTAGGAATTGATGTGGGAACTTCAGCGACGAAGACCGTACTGTTTGATGAAAATTGTCAGGTAATAGCTTCGGCATCCGAGGAATACCCTTTATATCAACCGCAAAATGGCTGGGCAGAGCAGAACCCAGAAGATTGGTATCAAGCGACGGTACATACGATTCAATCGGTTTTGACAAAGGCTAAGGTGCCGGCGGCAGATGTTAAAGGGATTGGTTTATCAGGGCAGATGCACGGCTTGGTTATGCTGGATGCAGCGAATCAGGTTATAAGACCAGCGATTATATGGTGCGATCAACGAACGGCGAAAGAGTGTGAGGAAATTACGCAGCGAGTTGGTGCGGATCGTTTGATGGAAATCACGGCCAATCCAGCATTGACTGGATTCACGGCTTCCAAGATCATTTGGGTGCGAAACCATGAACCAGAAAATTATGCAAAATGCCGGCATATATTATTGCCGAAAGATTATGTGCGTTTTTGCCTGACTGGTGAATATGCTACAGAAGTATCGGATGCGAGTGGTATGCAGCTATTGGATATACCAAATCGCTGCTGGTCGGATGAGGTTCTGGGAAAACTAGAAATTGATCGAGCTTTGCTGGGCAAGGTGTATGAATCACCTGAAGTTACGGGGACTTTGACAAAGCAAAGTGCGAAGCTTCTAGGACTTACAACAGCAACGGTTGTTGCTGGCGGGGCCGGAGATAATGCCGCCGCAGCTGTTGGAACTGGCACGGTTAGAGATGGACGGGCTTTTACGACCATTGGAACAAGCGGTGTGGTTTTTGCACATAGCTCCAAAATTACGATTGATCCGAAAGGGCGTGTCCATACTTTTTGCTGCGCTGTGCCAAATTGCTGGCATGTTATGGGGGTTACACAGGCGGCAGGATTGTCATTGAGCTGGTATCTGGATAATTTTTGCACGAATTACAAAGAAAAGGCAAAGCTTGCTAATGTTAGCTTTTATGACTACATCAACAAAGAAGCTGAATCTGTACCAATGGGGAGTAATAAACTTTTATATTTGCCATATTTGATGGGAGAAAGAACACCTCATCTTGATCCAAACTGCCGCGGTGTATTCTTCGGGTTATCAGCGATTCATAAACAGGCTGATTTGCTGCGGGCTGTCATGGAAGGTGTTTCGTATTCATTAAAGGATTGTCAGGCGATTTTGCAGGAAATGGGCTTAGAAGTTGAACAGATGATGGCTTGTGGCGGTGGCAGCAAATCAGGACTTTGGCGTCAGATTCTTGCCGATATGTTTGGCTGTTCGGTGAAAACGGCGGCTTCACAGGAAGGGGCGGTCCTTGGTGTGGCTATTCTGGCCGGTGTGGCAGCAGGGATTTTTACGGATGTGCCGACGGCTTGTGATCAGTTTATTGTACAGGATGAAGTTTGCCAGCCAATCGCAGTGCATCAAGATTATTATGCAAAAGGTCATGTGCTTTATCAGCAGCTTTATGAGCAGCTCAAAAATCAGTATCGCTTGCTGGCGAATTTATAATCGAGAAGATTTGAGGGCAGCGTAAATACTCAGGGTGGCGGAGTCTTTATTGACGGGTCATTGTCTGCATGCTATTCTGAATAAAAAGAATTTGGCAATGAGAAGGAATGTGACACATGTCGATAACGATTAAAAAAATAGCAGAAATATGCAATGTTTCACGGGGGACGGTTGACCGTGTTTTAAACAATCGCGGGAAAGTGAAACCGGAAACGGAAAGTTTTGTTAGGAAAATTGCTGAACAGATGGGATATGAACCAAATCCGGCTGGTAAGGCATTGGCCGCAAAAAAGAAAAATATAGTAGTTGGTGTTGTACTCATTTCGGAGGGAAATCCATTTTTTGATGAAGTGATTCGCGGCATCCGAGAAGCTGAAAAGGAATATAAAGCATATGGCGTAAGTGTTTTGATTCAAACAATGCATGGATATGATGTGGCAGAACAGTGCCGACTTATGGAAGAGGTTGGTTCTCAGGTCAGTGCACTTATTTTAAATCCGATCAGTGATCTTAAGGTACAACATAAAATCGATCAGTTGGTGGATCGAGGCGTATTCGTTGTAACGGTCAATACTGATATTGAAAATAGCAAGCGTAGCTGTTATGTTGGAAGTGATTATATAAATGGCGGCGAAACGGCTTGCGGTATTATGGGAGTGCTGACCGGCGGCTGTGCTAAGGTTGGCGTTGTAACGGGCTCATTCAAAGTAGCCGGACATAACCAACGGATTGCCGGCTTTAAAAAAGTTATGGAGAAGAAATATCCGCAGCTTGAAATCTTGGAAATCGTAGAATCCGAAGATGATGATATCCTTGCTTTTGAGGTGACGAACCGCTTGTTGCAGACCTATCTACAACTTGATGCGTTGTTTATTACAGCCGGTGGTGTTTACGGAGCTTGCCGCGCTGTTTTATCGCAGGCAAGACAGCAGCATATTAAGATTGTTTCTTTTGATAGTGCGCCCAATACGGTGGAAATGCTAAAACAGCAAGTGATTGATGTGACGATTTACCAACATCCTTATACTCAGGGCAGAAAAGCAATGCAAATTGTCTTTTCTTATCTGGTCAATGGATTGGAAGTCAAAAAAGAAAAACATATTCTAAAAAATGAAATAAAAGTTTTGGAGAATTTGTGAGGGATAACAGGGGAGATTTTCTATGGCTTAAAATCATTTTGTGCTAAATCGTGTAGGAAGTAAAACCAAGATGAATGAGGATTGTCGGCTCAATTGAAAAGGCTGAATCACTAAGAGATTCTATTCTTTTTAGTTGCCTAAATTTTAAATTTAAGCGAAAGAGGATGGTTATTACGGAATCACAAGCGATAACGGAAAGCGATTTAAAACTTCAGGAAAAAATCGGATATTCTATGGGAGATTTGGCGTGTAATTTAATTTACACTACAGTCTGTACCTATTTACTTTTCTTTTATACCAATGTTTATGGGTTGGGAGCAGAAGTGGCAGCGACGATGTTCCTTATTGTCCGTGTCATGGATGCTGTTGTAGATCCAATCGTGGGGACTTTTGTTGACAAACATACATTTAAACAAGGAAAATTCCGTCCGTATCTGTTGTATGGAGCTATTCCTTTTGCTATATTAGGAATATTGTGTTTTACTACACCAGATTTTAGTGATGGTTTAAAAATAATTTATGCGTATGCTACCTATATTGGTTTGTCGTTGATTTATACGACGATCAATATTCCTTATGGCGCATTAACTGCAGCAATGACACGCAATAATAAAACGGTAGTCAGTATGACTTCAATTCGAATGTTGTGTGCTAATTTTGGCGGACTGCTGGTGGCTTTTGGTGTACCAGTTATTGTAACTATGATTTCTGGCAGCTATACGGGTGATGATGCGAGATACGGCTGGCAATTAACGATGGGTGTATACAGTGTTGTTGGAGCGTTACTGTTATTGTATTGTTATTCAAAGACAAAGGAACGCGTTAGATTGGATGTGCAAAACGATAAAAATGTAAAATTCAAGGATTTGTTTCATCAATTTAAAGTAAATAGACCATTAGTGGTATTGAGCTTATTTTTTATCATTCTCTTTGGGATGATGGCAGTTTCTAATTCAATCGGTGTTTATTTTATTACTTATAATTGTGCTCGACCGGATTTGGCACAATGGTATGGTTTACTGGGAACATTGCCAGCATTTTTTTTGCTGCCGTTGGTTCCGAAGCTCAACAAGCTGCTGGGGAAGGTGCGATTGCTGGAAATATCACTTTTTTTAGGTATTTTGGGAGCCTTGATGTTATACATTGTTTCCGCAGATAATATTACGATGATTTTTATTGCCCGGTTTATTTCTTCATGCGGAATTATAGTGGCTGGAGGTTTTATGTGGGCGTTGATTCCTGAAACTATTGAATATGGTGAATACAAAACTGGTAAAAGACTTAGCGGGATGATTTATGCGATTATCGGTTTTTTCTTCAAATTTGGTTTAGCTCTTGGCGGGATTATTCCCGGGTTTATGCTGGCACATTTTGGCTATGTGGCCAATCAAGTACAAACGCCGGAAGCTTTAAGTGGTATTTTGATCACTACGACTCTTATCCCTATTGTTTTTTTGATTGTGGCAATCGTGGATATTTCTTTTTATAATTTAGATGACAAAAAATATAAAGATATTATTCAAGTTTTAGAAAACCGTAAAACCGAAGTAGATCAGGTTTGTCCAGTGGAAGTTAGTCACGTTTGAAAGACTGATTGGTAAATTCTCATTAAAGTGTTCTTTGTTTGTGAGTTGGTCATATTTAAAGGAGGCTATTTGTTGTGTTTATTGAAAATCCAGTATTAAAAGGGTTTAATCCCGATCCGAGCATTTGCCGGGCGGGCGATGATTATTATATTGCTACTTCGACGTTTGAATGGTTTCCAGGCGTGCAAATTCATCATTCGAAAGATTTAGTGAATTGGCATTTGATTACACATCCATTAAATAAAAGCAGTTATTTGGATATGAAAGGCAATCCGGATTCCGGCGGAATCTGGGCACCGGATCTTAGCTATGCAGACGGTAAATTTTGGCTGATTTATACGGATGTTAAAGTTGTCGATGGCATGTGGAAAGATTGCCACAATTATCTGACGACTTGTGATACTATAGACGGTGAGTGGAGTGAACCGGTGCGGCTGAATGGTTCCGGATTTGATGCATCTTTGTTTCATGATTCGGATGGAAAAAAGTACTTAGTGAATATGTATTGGGATCAACGTGTCTATCATCACAATTTTTACGGAATAGTCTTACAAGAGTACTCTGTGGAATTGAAAAAACTTACTGGTAAAGCATCAATTATTTATAAGGGAACGGATATTAAATATACAGAGGGGCCGCATTTGTATTATATTGATGGCATGTATTACCTGCTTACGGCTGAAGGCGGTACGAGATATCAGCATTCTGAAACAGTTGCCCGTTGCAAGACGCTTAAGGGGGAATATGAAATTCAGCCTGATTATCCGCTTTTAACAGCATGGCAGGCACCACATAATGAATTGCAAAAATGTGGACATGCATCGCTTGTCCAAACGCAAACAGGGGAGTGGTATCTGGCACATTTGACAGGGCGCCCGCTGCCGATAGACGATCAGCCAATATTGGAAAGAGAACAACACGCTTATTGTCCTTTGGGAAGAGAAACAGCTATTCAGAAAATTGAATGGATTGACGGCTGGCCTAAGGTTGTTGGTGGTAAACAGGGTTCTGTTAAAGTTGTGGCCCCACAGCTTCCAGAAAGAAAGTGGGAACCAACCTGCCCAATAAAAGATGATTTTACAGCACAAAGACTCAACTTGAATTTTCAATCGCTGCGGATTCCACTGACGGAGGACATTGCTTCTTTGGCTGCAAGAAAGGGATGCTTGCGGCTCTATGGGAAGGAATCGCTGCTTTCAAAATTCACGCAGGCTTTTGTGGCTCGCCGCTGGCAGTCTTTTTCTTTTGATGCAGCAACAGCCGTAGAATTTTATCCGGAATCTTTTCAACAAATGGCGGGTTTGACCTGCTATTACAATACGGAAAATTGGTCCAGTGTTCATATAACATGGAAGGAAGATAAGGGACGAGTCATCGACGTTGCGGCGGCAGACAATTTTGTGTTTTCCATGCCGTTGGAAAATTCTGAAATTCCTATACCAGAGAACATAAAAAGTGTTCATTTTAAGGTGTCCGTGCGCGTAAATCACTATCAGTATTTTTATTCATTTGATGGAGAAAATTATCACGCGATTCCTGTTGTATTTAAAGCTTATCAATTGTCTGATGATTATATAAGGGGCGGCGGCTTTTTTACCGGAGCGTTTGTGGGGATGAACTGTATCGATATTACGGGTGACAATAAAGCGGCAGATTTTGATTATTTCTCGTATGAGGAATTAGAAAAATAATAAAATGATTTTTGACTGGTGAAAGAAAAATAACGAAGGACTGGAAGCCTAGCTTCTAGTCCTTCGTTATTTTTTATTTTTAACATCCAAGAGTTAGGGGCATAATTAATGCCTTTTAAATCATGCATGAATGCTTCAAGTGGAGTCATGGTATAAGTTGCTGTGGAAAAAGTTGCTGTTTCAAGCATAGAACCTGTTTTGAAGTCATAAACCGTTTGACTCAGCGTAATATAATATACATTTCGCTCTCGTTGCAATTTTGTAACAGATATTTCAGGGACAATTACCCAGCTATAATTAGCGGAGGCAGGAAGGTTTTTCCACTCAATAGGATTTTTTCCTGCGGCGATAAAAACCCCAGGTAAGTTACTACGATACTCGTCCTTCATTGCTTCATGCATATACCAAAACTCTTTTGATAAAGCTTCAGGCAGCGTGTTTTTTAGTGGAGTAACATAGGCACCTGTCCCAACTGCGTTTTTTGGTACGTCGGATTTTATTAATTGAGGTTCAGTTCGTAAGAGCTGGTCGTGCTTATCATAATAATTTTTTATAGATGCATCGACATATTCCGTTATACTATGGGGCTGGTCACGATCTTTTGAATTTTTAAAACGCAGCTCTTTACCAAATTGTCTGTAGCCACCAACCAAGGTTTGCAGAATGCCGGTTACAGGGTCGCCTGATACGACAACACGTGTTAAATTGAGCGTTTTATCATATTTAGCAGCAAAAGCGGCGTTGCCAACAGCGGGGGCGCCAAACGTAATGACTTTAATCTGCTCTGGATTGACTCCCATATTGAGGAGACTAGCTCCAGCTAACGTAGCGGCAGCACCTCCTAAGCTGTGCCCGACCAGATAGACGTTGCTGTCTTTATTTGCTAAAAGCATCTCTACGAGAGATAGACCATCTTTGTCTTTTGCTTTAGCCTTTAACCCGGATTCAACAAAATCAAGAAACCCTCGATGTACTTTGGGCAATGTGTCGGGGATATCTTTTTTTTCGGCGTTTGCTGTAAATGAATCTAAGGAATTACCATCAAAATAGACTTTTTTAAATTGCAGATCGAAATTTATATCTCCTTTGGTTTCTGTGCCGACAAAGGCTAAGAGATAGGTTGGTTTCCCATCGCCCAGATCTTTCTTTGCTAAAAGGAAGCGAGCACCCTCTTGTCCTTGGCTTTGGACGTAACTGTCAATTTTCCAACCGTCTTGTTCGAGATAACTTTTTGTCAATTTACCAATTCTATCACTATAAGAAGCTGTGCAGGCTCCAGCTGCAATAAAGACATCATGTGCATCATTATACTCTTCTAGTGCGCTCGCCTGACTAATTGCTGGTGTAATCCATATCATTATAATCCATAAAATTGACAAAACATATTTCATCGCATCATCCCCATAGTTTCAATTTGAGTTATATTGTTATATTAGTTGCATTAAATATTCTACATGGCAATCGTCAAAAAGGAGGTGCCAGGTTGAGTGGCGTTGCGGAGGAAGCAAAAGATGCCCGATACCCCCCTTTTGGTAGCCTGATAGGGAAGTTTAATGCATTATATATAGGTTATCTTTTTTATTATACTTTATTTTTGGTTTACAAGGGAAAGTGTTTTTATTAAGATTTATGTTTTGAATCCAGGACATACCAGACCGCATACATGACTGGCAGAACTAACAGGGTTAAAACTGTTGCAAAAAATAGTCCAGCTCCAATTGCAACGGCCATAGGTCCCCAAAACAGATTGGAAACGAGTGGAATCATTGCTAAGATAGCAGCTGCAGCTGTGAGTAAAATCGGGCGGAGGCGGCTTAGTGCAGCATTCATGATGGCATCCCAGAGATTTTCACCGGCGGCAATATGTTGGTCAATCTGATCAATTAGGATAATTGAGTTTCGCATAATAATGCCGGATAAAGCCAGCATACCGAGCTGGACGGCAAACCCAATTGGCTTGCCCGTTATGAAGAGACCGATTGCAACTCCGATCATGCCAAGGGGCGCGGTAAGAAGGGTTAAAATCATTTTTGATATGTTCTGCAATTGAAGCATCAAGAGAATCATAATGGTGATAATCATTGCTGGGATAGGTGCTAAAAGCATTTTTGTAGCTTTGGCACTTTCTTCCGTGGCGCCGTCGTATTTGATGCTATAGCCGGCTGGAAGACCTTCACGAACGCTGTGGAGATTTTTATATACCTGTTGTGTGATTTCAGCACCGCTTGCGTCAGGTTTTGTTTCGGCGCGAACCGTGACAGTCGGTTTTAAGTCGCGACGGTAAATCAAATTGTCTTCCGTGGCGAATTTGATAGTGGCGATTTGGTCAAGCGGCACATACTTTCCATTACCGATGTGGACCGAAAGATCCTTGATAACGGAGGGATTATTTCTTGACTTAGTATCAAAACGAAAAATCATCGGAATGGTTCTATCTTTTTCACGGAATTCAGTAATGTTTGTTCCTGATAGTTCGGTTTGGAGAGTCAATGCTAAAGCCTCCGAGGTGATACCTAGGGTGCGGGCTTTATCTTGATCAATATTTAGCTGCATGATTTTACTTTTTTCATTCCAGTTCATACTGACATTTTTTGTACCTGGATTATCGATCATAGCTGTCTCTACTTGTTTAGCTATGGCACGTACTTTGTCATGATCATAGCCTTCGACACGAAGCATGACTGGATAGTCAGCAGAGGTTCCTGTACTGATTACTTTTGTATGGACTTGTACATTAGGAAAGTTGTTTTCTAATAGTTTGTCAAGCTTTGTATTTAATTTATTGCGGGCATCGGTATCTTTGGCAACAATAACAAATTCGGCAAAATTAGTTTTATTTAATGTAGGATCAAAGGTCAAGACAAATCTAGGTGCTCCTTCACCAACGTGATAGGTATAATAATCAATTAGAGGGTCGTCTTGTAATTGCTGAGCAAATTCATTTGCAACGGCTTCGGTATTTTTTAGAGAAGCACCTTCCTGCAGCTTAAGTTGAACAATTAATTCAGAACGAGTTGATGCAGGAAAGAATTCTTCTTTTATCATTCCAAATAAACTAAGTGAAGCGATAAATAAAATTACAGTCGTGGTTAATACAATTTTTTGATGTGTCAGACACCAGGAAAGTGCTTGCCTAAATAACGTATAAATTTTCGAAGCGTAGGCAGCAGGTTCTTTTTCTGTAGTTTTTTTGTGTGGAGGTTTTATGAGTAAATAACCGAATAGTGGTGTTACCATAGCGGCGACAATCCAGGATGCGATCAAAGCAATTGTAATAACGGTAAAAATAGATGAACAAAATTCGGAGGCACTGCCCTGCGCAAAGCCAACTGGGATAAAACCGGCACAGGTAATTAACGTTCCGGTCAGCATCGGAAAAGCTGTAACGCTGTATGCATAGGCTGCGGCACCAAGCCGATCCATTCCTTGTTCGAGCTTTACCGACATCATTTCAATTACGATCATGGCATCGTCAACAAGCAATCCAAGCGCAATAATCAAGGCTCCTAACGAAACACGCTGGAGCTCGATATTCATCAGATACATGATCGTAAAAACAATTGCTAAAACAAGTGGTATACATAGGGCAACGACAAGTCCAGAGCGTATGCCAAGACTTAGAAAGCTTACGATGAAAATAATAAGAATGGCTTCAGCCAGTGATTTCACAAATTCACTGATTGAAGATTCTACGATATTGGGTTGGTTCACCGTTTGGTGGATTTCGAATCCAACAGGCAATTCTTTTTTTATTTGAGCCATTGTTATTTCTAAATTTTTCCCGAGTTTTAAGATGTTTTCGCCAGGTTCCATGGCTACGGTGATGCCGATAGCTGGTTGATTGTTGTAAAAGAATTTTGGATCGGCTGGTTCGACGTAAGAACGAGTAACTTTGGCAATGTCTTTTATTCGAAAGGTTCGTCCATTTGCCGTAATGGGAAGCGTTAAAATATCATCGGCTCGTTCGAACATTCCAGACAAACGAAGGTATACATCATCCGTTTCTGTTTGCAGCATTCCAGCGGAGGTCATCGCGTTTTGAGCTTGAATCGTATTGGTAATCAGAGCTGGGTCGATGCCCAACTGAGCCATTTTACTGTTTTCGATTTCAATGTAAATATTTTCAGTTTGTGTTCCGATGAGTTGAACTCTTCTTACCGTGGGAACGTCCAGGATGATTCGCCGTACTTTTTCGGATGTCTCCCGCATTTCTTCATAGGTATAACCATCACTGGTAAGAGCATAAACAATACCATACACTTCATCAATATGGTCATTGAACTGCGGCGGTTGAACTCCGGTCGGTAAGGTGGAAGCCATGTCGTTGACCATATTGCGGGCTTCTAACCATTTAGAACGAATTTCTTTCTTAGGAACGGCATCTTTTAGGTTAACATAAATTACCGACTGTCCTGGATTTGAGTAACTTTGTACATAATCAAGACCGGGTAAATCTTGTAAATTTTTCTCTATTTTATCAGTTACTTGTTCTTCCATTTGACGCGCAGTAGCTCCTGGCCAACTTACGCTTACAACCATTTGCTTAATCGTGAAATCAGGGTCTTCCATTCGCCCTAAATTTATATACGTGAATATTCCCGTGGTGAAAAAGAGTGCAATGAAAAAATAAATAAATTGTTTATGTTTCAGAGCCCATGTTGCCAGATTGAAATTTTTCATAAAGTATCACCACTTATGTTCACTTTTTGGCCCTCATGTAATTTATGGACGCCGGCTGTTACAATACAGTCACCTGGTTGAAGCCCGCTTAGTACTTCGACGGTTTCGCTGCCGAAGTTACCGATTGTAACAGGCTGAAGTATGAGCTGGTTATTTTTTACCACCCAAACAGAAGTCGGTGTATTTCCATCTTGATAGATAGCTGCTAATGGAATTGCTATGGTTTGCAGCGTAGTTTGCGCGTTGATTTGAACCGAAGCGGTCATGCCTAGCTTTATTTGTTCTGGGGGATTTATTAAGTGAATGCGTACTTTAAATGTCCTTGTTGTTTGATCTGCCATAGGAGCAATTTCCCTTATTTGACCATTGACTATTATATTGGGAAGTGCCCAAAAGGTTGTCTGGATTTGTTCAGCTTTACGAAGGTCTTCCATTCGATTTTCGGGGACGTTTATTTCGATTTCAAGCTCACCTGTTGGAACGATCGTAATGACAGTCTGACCAGCACTGACTACTTGTCCGGATTCAGCAGTGATACTTGATACGACACCAGCTTTATCAGCACGAAGGAGACTGTATCCCATTTGATTGGTTCCTTGCGTATATTGAGCAGAAGCTTGCTGTAAGGCGGCAACAGCTACATTATACGCATTGACATATTGATCATATTGAGCTTGACTAATCACGGACTGATCCAATAGTTGTTTGTAACGATTTAGATTGCTTTCAGCCAGCGTTACTTGTGATTGAGCCGAAGCTGCTTGTGCTGCATTATTGTTTACGGTTTGCTGGATATCCTTGGCATCAATTTCCATTAATACATCACCTGCATTTACCAATGTGCCAAGTTCTACGTCGCGTTTACTAATTTTCCCGCTAACTTGGAAAGCAAGGGGATTTTCATAACGACCGCGTACTTCACCGGAATAGGTGGAGTCTTGCTTGTTTTTTGTAGTAGCAAGCGTAATGGTGCGAACCTTAACGATGTCTTCAGGGCTGCTTTGTGGGTTGCTATGCTTTTGAATCATAAATCCTGTGATAATGAATAGGATTAGGATTCCGGCGATAGTGAAATGGAGTTGCTTTTTAAAGAGGGATGTTAATTTTACAGGTAGTTTCATGATATAGGCACTCCTTCTATCAAATGTTATTGTTTGTTGGTAAGGAGAAACATTAATTGAACTATATTCAATTAATGTTTCTAAAAAAACCGCTCATCCAAAACGGGTTTGAATGGCGGGTTCTTATTAAATTTTAGAGTAGGAGATGAATGTTATTCTCTTTACAGCCAAGGGCTTTTTCAATTAATGATTCTGCCATTTGTAAACGAAATGATAAAATATCAGCAGCAGTTTTTTGATAAAGTGCTTCACTTAAAAATTCTAGAATAACCAGAATATAACTGACAGTAGTAGGGGCATGCGTTGTGTGAAAAATTTGCAGGGAGAGACCATCTTCGATAATTTTCAACAACCATGGTGAAAGTGCTAATTCGAGCTGACGAAATAATTGAACCTTAAGGTTTAAATTTTGGTTGTCATATAGAAGATCTAGTAATAAACCATCTTTATAAGCAGCTTTGCGTAATACATTACTTATAGTTAAAGATATTTTTTCGGTAGGAGAACTATTTAAGTCAATGATATTTTTGATTTCTGTCATTAAAGAATCAGCATGCCGATCAAGGAGTTTTTCTAATATTTCTTCTTTTGATTTGAAATAATAATAAAGCATTCCTTGCGCGACGCCCATTTTTTTTGCTATATCATTGATGGTTGTTGCATCGTAGCCTTTGGTGAAAAATAGATAATCAGCCACATCTAAAATTTCATTCATTCTGACACTCGGGTCTTGTGGAGTTCTGGACATCTATCATACACCTCCATAATTTGAACTACATTCAAATTATAAATTATGTAAGGTAATACTGTCAAGAATAATTTTTTATATCTGAGTAAATTTCACATTTATGGCTCCATATAAATCAAGGGTCCTAATGGCTAAAAAAAGGACTTCACCCCTAAACCTGCCGAAATAATCAAGTGACCAAACAATCAAACCCGGCAGGGCGAAAGGT
>Ga0302200_10001314_pt1 | contig 23481 bp, 20 predicted proteins | sample II_Bog_N3_1_FD_194585 | JGI IMG/M metagenome (GOLD analysis project Ga0302200, IMG submission 194585) | Peat permafrost microbial communities from Stordalen Mire near Abisko, Sweden - II_Bog_N3_1 | ecosystem: Environmental > Terrestrial > Soil > Wetlands > Peat | place: Sweden: Abisko... | reverse complement strand
CAGAACATAGCGGGCGAGTTCCACCCCCGAACGGCCGAGCCACATCATTTGTTCGTCGTTGTTAGAGTTGGCGACCAGGCGCGTTTCGACCTTCATGGAATAGGCGAAAGCACCGGCCAGAATAGTTAACACCACTACCGCAACCAGAGCCGCCACGACAGCAAAAGCGCGCTGTGGGGAACGCGAAACCGATGCCGCGAACAACCGGCGTCGGGCCTGCGAGCAACTTGCCTTACCCATCAACCCTGATTTTAGGAATAATTTCATAGGGTGTGGTTAGTGGCCCAACCCTGGAGTTGGCAGCCGCAAACCTGGCTGGCCAATTCCCGCGCGGCCGAGGCCTCCACCACCCGGGCCAAGCTGGACAACCGTCGGCATCATGCTTGACGGCAGGGAGAACGCGCGAATGATGGTTCGCTGTGAATCGGCGTCGGCGCTGTGGTTATTATTCTCAAGATCATCGCCGCCAAGCTGCAGGCCGATCATGATCATGGGTGGGAGGGCGTTGGTGTTATCCCACTCGGTTACCCACTCCAGCTGGTTGGTGTCCCAACAGGAAATGGAAAATGTTTTCACATTCTGCGCCAGAATAAGCGGATCGCTTAGCTCGGAGGGATCCATGTCCGTGAGGATGGGCTTTTGGCGCAGGACCAGATTGTTCTGGCGGAAAGCCCCGGGCTCGAGACTGAAGGTAACGCGCCGCAATTTAAAATCCCGGCCGAGGTCGGGGTTGAAAAATTTCCCGTTGCGCGGAAACACGGTGGGCAGGCGCGCGGCAAAACTCAAAATGGGTTGGTCGCCGTTTTGAACTATGAAGCTGTAATATTGCGGCGAGGCCTGAAAGGATTGAACACACATGAGCGAATTCTCAATGGTGTTCATGACCACGCGCTGGCGCTGAGCCCGGGCAGCGGCGGCCCGACCTACCGCCGTGGCCCGAAGGACCAGGACCAGGGTGGAACAAATGGCCGCAATGACAATGCTGAAAATGAAAATGGCCACCATCATCTCTAGCAAAGTGAATGCCTGAAAGCGCTCCGCCCGTCGTCGAGCCGGCTGGAGGAAATATTTCATTTGACGAAATTGCCGCCATCCATACTGCCGGCGGGCGACTGGGGCCGGAAAAACAAAGCCGATGTGCGGGCCACCGGATCCCGGTTGTTTTTGACGTTAAAAATCACGAAATCTGCGTTGTAGAGGCGGTTGGTACGGACCTCAGTAATTACGCCCTGCCAATTAAAATCGGCATAATCTTTGCCGAGAATATCACCCAAATTTCCCGAATAATTCCCCTCGACGAACTGGTTCGTCAGCGATAACTGCGATAAAATCGCGCTCGCGTCCACGAGCGGATGTTTCAACCGCTGCGCGTTGGAGAGGGACTGCGATACCAGGCTCAAAATCGCAAAGGAACCCACGAAAAAAATTCCAATGGCGATCATCACCTCCAGGAGAGAAAAGGCGCGACGGGAAGATTTATTCAGGGCCAGTCTCATTTTATGGAGCTTACCACGGGATAACCCGTGGCGTATTCGAGGGAGATTTTATCTTCCTCACCGTGACTGCGAAGAACCATGGTCATTTCATCGCAAGTACCATCCGAATAAAAAAAGACGCGCCCGAAATCAGATTCGGTAAAGTCCAGGGAATTTATGCCAAACGCCTGAAGTTCGACGTCGTCCGGCAGCCGGCCGGAAGCGACATAGGGGGAACCGTGGGAGCTGCCTCCACCCTCGACGGCGAAACTCCGGTCAGGCGGCCGAAACAATACGGAGACCGTGTGGCCGGAAAAGATCGCGCGCGCGCGCGCGGTGAGACAGACATCGCTAATATCGCTCACGGCCTTGCGCATGCCTCGCTTGATCAGCATGCGGTCGAGGGCGGGAAGGCCCATGGCCGCGACCAAACCAATGATGGCCACAACAATCATGAGTTCGATCAGAGTATAGCCGGAGCCGAAACGGTGCCGCCGGATTGCCCGCAACCCTTGGCCGGGATTTTCCCCGCGGGAACGTTCGTCAATTAAAACGCTGTCACTCATCGCAGCTCAGTGGATGGAGGAGATCAACTTGAACAGCGGCAGGAAAATGCTGAGCAACAAAAATCCCACCACAATCGCCATCACGATGATCAACACTGGACCAATCAAATCACTCATCACCCGGAGGGCGATCTGCAATTCATTCTCGTAAGTATCGGCGAGGTTGTTCAACGAACCCGGCACGTCGCCCGTCTCCTCGCCGATGCGAACGAGGTCGACCATCAATTGGGGAAATAATTTGCTTTGGGCCAGGGGCTGCGCGAGCGTTTTTCCATCGGTGACCGCCTCGCGTGTCTTGGCAATGGCTTCCTTGAGCAAAACGTTTGGAATGACCTGCTCGGTGATTTTCAAGGCGGTCAACACCGGAACACCGTTTTGCAGCAAAGTACCAAGGGTTCGGGCGAACTGGCCAAAAAGGTTGATTTTGACGACGTTTCCAAAGACGGGGGCTTTCATGCGCCATTCATCAAGTTTGCGGCCGCCGGCGGCACTGGTCTGGAATCGTTTGAATATGACAATGATCGCCAAGACGATGGGCACCGCCAACCACCACCAGCTTGTGAAAACATTACTGATGCCGATCAGGATGCGGGTCGGCAAAGGCAGCTCGACGTTAAAGCCGTTAAAAATATCGATGAACTTCGGCATCATGAAGGTCATGAAAAAAATCACCAGCAAGATCCCCACGCAAATAACCATGACGGGGTAAATCATGGCGGACTTGAACTTGGCCTGAATGTCGGCGAACTGCTGGAAATGCGTGGCCATGCGCCGAAGCACCTCGACAAGGGAACCGGAGGATTCACCCGCCTTGACCATGTTGATGTAAAGGTCGGAAAAAATCCTGGGCTGACGAGCCATGGCATCCGATAGTCCACGCCCCTCGGTAACTTCCTGTTTCAATTCCAGGCTGACCGAGGAGGGGATCCCTTTGGTTTGCAAATGAGTCATGCTCGTAAGCGCCACCGTCAGCGGCATTCCGGAATTAAGGAGATTGGCGAGCTGGGTGGTGAAGGTGGCGAGTTCCTGCAATTTGGGTCGTCGCTTCTGCGATAAATGGGCCTGCAACGTCGGCGGCAGGAGCGAAGTCAAATTAATATTCCGTGCTCCTGGGCGGATCTCCGGGGTCGCGGCGCCCGTCTTTGGCAAATCCACCGAGATCGGAAAAAGGCCAAAGCGCTGGATTTGAACCAGCGCGGCGCTGCGATCGACCACTTCCAAGACGCCCTCGACCAATTCACCGGAGCGTTTGCGGGCCTTATAAGAAAACTGGGGCATAAAATCCTTAATGAATAACCGTTGGCAGCCAAAAGTTGCTGTTTTTAAGCGCTCATTCCGGATTCGCAGCCAGCCAAAAACGAATATCGGAAGCCTGAGGGCTATCCGGGTCCAGTTCGAGGACTTTTTGATACTGACGCCGTGCGAGGTCCGTATCATGAAGGGATTGGGCATAAATATTGCCCAAAGCAAGATGCGGACGCGGATCATCGGCCTTGGCAGCCAACACTTTCTTGAGTTCATCAACCGCGTCCGGGATATAACCCGCAGAGCGCAAAGTAAGGGCAAAATTGTAGCGCGCATCCGTTGAGCCCGGCTGGATGGCCAGGGCATATTCATAAGCGGCAAGGGCTTGTGAATAAATCCGGAGTCGCTGAGCAAGAACCGCCGTGTTATATTGGGCCACAAACCAGGACGGGTCTGCCTGGGAAGCCTGCTCATAATATTGCAAGGCTTCGGACCATCTTTCGTCCTGCTCAAATAACTGCGCCCTGGTGAAAGCCCCGGCTGCCGGAGTGCCATTGGCATGATCACCCGGGGCAGGTTTCCGCGGGGAAAGGAACTGATAGCGCGGGAAGTGCGTCAGAGGTACCGGCGCGGGCTTGGAGGAAGCCAGCGAGGGGTTCGAAGAGTTGGGCGTGCCAGATCCGTTTGCGGCGCCCGGCAGGGGCGTCACGCCGTTTTGGAGATAAGGCGATTCTGTCTGGCCTTCCTTTGGCGGGGAGGAAAACAGCCGCTGCCAAAATCCGGTTTTCTGCCCGGATTGCGCCGGCGTAGGAGATTCCGCTGTGGGTTGGTCCTCGGTTGTTGGCGGAGTGCCCGACTGTGATGGCAGGTTCTCGGTCGCTCGCGGGGAAGCAATTATTTGCGGTTGGGGTGCCACCTGCACCACCTGGACCGGCATCGAGGGAGGGGCGACAACCGGCGCGCGCTGATAAACCCCAATATCAGACGACTCGGGAGGCGGCGATTTTTGGGGGACCGGTGGACGATTTTGCATCGGACGGTAGGAATTCCGATCAGCTTCGACCGTCGCAGGACGTTTTTTCTCAACTGGCGGAGGGGCGGCAGCTGTCACCGGCCGCGAGGGTGCCGATAAGGACTGTTCGAGTTGATTGGCCAACGCGTTGACTGCATCCCAATCCGGAGGCTGGGGGGTGAGCGCCAGATAAGCGTGATAGTTCTCCAGCGCTGTTTTGTCATCGCGCAAATATTGATGGCTGACAGTGGCCAGATTCAGGATGGCCGGCGCAAAGCCGGGTTCAGACTGGATTGCACCCGCAAAATATCTGGCGGCTTCCCGGGGCATGCCGGATTGGATCAACGCCAGGCCAATCCCGTTGTAGGCAGCTGCATCACCCGGCTTTAAATAGAGCAGCTTGCTGAAACTTTTCTCAGCGGCAATGGTCTCGCCCAACCGTAATTGGGCCGAACCGAGTCTTGACCAACCCTCCGGGTCATTGCTGCGGCGCAAAGTGTAGGCAGTAAATTCCGTTTGGGCCTCTTCGGGCTGGTTCTGCTCTAGCCAGAGCCCGCCCAGGTTGTAATGAGCCTCCACGAGATCGCGATCCAAGTCCAAAGCGCGCTGATACGCAGCCGCGGCCGCTTGCGGCTGATGATCGCCCTGAAGGGCCATGCCGTAATAATTCCAAACCACCGCGTTGGTGGCCAACAGGTTGGCTGCGGTTTTGAGGCGGGCCGCCGCGCTCGCGTAATCCCCTTGGTCGAGAAATTGTTTGCCGGCAAAAAAGGCACGGGGTCCCGCTGGCGAGCAGCCGGCAAGGGCAAGGGCTAACGCAACGAGGGTTACGCCACAAACAAACGAAATTTTTTTGGCCAGCATCGCTCGTGGTGGTAACATTCGCACTCAAAAGTGTCAAGAAACGCACAATTCAATTTCGCAATTTTCGCGGTGGCTGCTCTCGCCTGGCGGGCCACCGCGGCCGATTTTACGCCGCCGACATCGGCCTCGGAGCCCAGCCGCGTCGTAATCGCCCAGGGAGATGACCTGCTGGACGCCTATTTGCCCGACGACGCCCGGGTGGCCGCCGTGTTCAACATGGGCCTGCTGCAATTCACCCGGACAACCAATCTGCTCGCGGCCTGGCGAAGCCTGGTCACGACCAATGATACGGTAGGAATCAAAGTCTACTGCAAACCGGGACCCTATTGCGGCACGCGACCTGCCGTCGTGGCTGCCATCACGCGCGGTTTGATTTCGGCGGGCTTGCCGCCGGATAAAATCATCATCTGGGACAAGAATGAGGATGATCTCCGCGCATCCGGCTTCAACGCCTTGGGGAAAAATCTGGGGGTGCGGGTCGCTAGTGCGGTGGAGGCCGGCTTCGATCCCAAAACTTATTATCTGCCGGACACACCCATCGTTGGCATGCTCGTCTGGGGTGATCTGGAATTTGGACAAACCAATCGGGAAGCGGGCCGGCGATCCTTCGTGACCAAATTAATAACCGACCAAATCACCAAGATTATTTCTGTCGCCCCCCTGATCAATGAAAACAACGCGGGTGTCTGCGGACATTTTTACAGCCTGGCTTTGGGCAGTGTTGATAATACCCGCCGTTTTGAGGGGGATCCCGACCGTCTCTCAGTGGCGTTGCCGGAAATAATCGCCCTGCCCTCTGTCGGGGACCATGTGATCCTTAATGTAACGGACGCCCTGCTCGGCCAATATCAGGGAGGTCCGGCCGGTTATTTGCAATATGCCACCGTTTTGAACCAGATCTGGTTCAGCCGCGATCCAGTCGCCCTCGATACATTGTCGCTCAAGGAATTGGCCCGGGAGGCCAACACATTTGGCACCCGGCCCGCGCCCGCAGATTCGGAAATTTATACGAATGCCACTTTGCTCGAGCTTGGCAACAATGATCCGGCGCGCATCAAAATTGAACGGGTGCGAAACTTTTGAGGACAAAAACCTTATCCAATTCAAGGTCGCCGATTGCCTTTTTCCTCAAAGTGAAGCAACTTCGAACGGCTCAACCAAACTCATGAAATGCGCCGTTCACGGTCATGAAGCGATCGCCATCTGTGCCTATTGCGGGCGCGGCCTGTGTCCGGATTGCGCCCACCCGGCGGGTGCCCAGCGGATGGTTTGCTCAGACAACTGTGCCAAATCGTTGGCCCGCGATGACAGAGCGATGCAGTTGATTCTCCAAAAAAGCGTGCAAAGTGCCGGAGCCAGCTCGTTTTATTCGTATCTCTGCGGTGGCCTCTCGATGGCGGGCGCAGTTGGCGCCTGGTTTTATCTGCCCGTGCCGTTTCTAATTTGGTTTACTGCCGGCTGCGGTCTGGTCTTCATCGCCTCGGGGATCTGGTACGGCCGCATTGCGCGAAAACAAATCGGGGAGTAAACCCCTTCCCTTTGGCAAATTGAGCGGACTCCATTAATTTTTCTTGAGTCGGCGCTGTTCGCCGAAGAAATTTTGCAGCAACGCGCGGCATTCCTCCCGGCGCAAACCGGAAGTGATTTCGCAACGGTGATTAAGGGTCGGAAACTGTAATAAATTCATGGCCCCACCGGCCGCGCCGCCCTTGGGATCCTCTGCACCAAAAACAACCCTCGCCAGCCGGGTATGCACGACGGCACCGGCGCACATGGGACAAGGTTCCTTGGTGACATAGAGCGTGCAATCGGTCAACCGCCAGTCGCCAATAGCCTGTTCGGCCTGGGTCAACGCCAGCATTTCCGCGTGGGCGGTGGCATCCTTGAGCAACTCCACCTGGTTGAAGGCGCGCGCAATGATCCGCTCCGCTCGCACAATCACCGCGCCGACGGGCACCTCACCCGCGGCGTATGCCTTGGCCGCCTGACGAAGAGCCTCGCCCATGAAATAATCGTCGCTGTGCAAATCAATCATAATTCATTGCGCCTCAGTGGCCTCCTCAAGAGTCCATTCGTTTTGATCTTCACCGCGGCAGTGACAATGCGCGGAAAAGAATCCTCCCCGGAATTGCCAGAACCAAGGCCAGATTTGCTCCCGATCAGTTTGGGGAATCTTCAGATCCGCGATGCTTGCACGAGAATAAAATTTAAACCGGCCTTCCGGATGCGGCGGGGGTAGGGAAATGATTTTGACTCTCACCTCGAACAAAAACATCAGCCAGTGGGTCCGTCCCTGGTAGCCATATTCGCTGATGATTCCCGATAGGTGCAAATTCCCGGGCACAACCTTTAATCCCATTTCCTCGTGCGCTTCGCGGCAGGCACACACGTAGGGCGACTCGCCCATGTCCATTTTCAACTTGCCGCCCGGCGGACTCCAGAAGCCGCGGTTGGGTTCCTGCGCGCGCTCCAGCAAAAGGACCTCGTCATCCCCGTTGAAACAATACAGGAGCGTGGCTATCTTATAAGGCAGACTCACCCCGAAAATTTCAAATGCCGGACGGCAAATGTCGAGCAACATCGCGCTGCCGCCATAAAGCTGCTCCGCCGCCGGGAAGGGACATCGTTTCTTTTCACAAAAATTCATTGTCTCCCCGACAAAAAAAATTAGAATCGCCTCTTCGGATTTATCTATGAATCAAACCAAAATAGCGGTGCTCGCCGGCGACGGCATCGGCCCGGAAGTGATGCGCGAAGCGATCAAAGTTTTGCGCGCGGCTGAAAAAAAATTCGGGTTTGGCGCCGCCTTGACCGAGGCACCTGTCGGCTGGGCTGGAATTGATGCCGCTGGCAAGGCTCTGCCAGACGCCACTTTGGAGCTGTGCAAAAAGTCCGACGCCATTTTATTCGGCTCGGTCGGCCTGCCGGATCGCGACCCGACAATTCCAAAGGAAGAACGACCGGAACGTGCCGCGCTATTGCGTATCCGCAAGGAATTCGGTCTTTACGCCAATCTGCGTCCGGTGCGACTGCCCCAAGCCTTGTCACATGCCTGTCCGCTCACCCCTGAACGACAAGCGAATGGCATTGACATTCTAGTGGTGCGCGAACTGACTGGCGGTATTTATTTCGGGCAGCCGAAAAAGACTGAAGACCTGGGAGGCGGCAGCTTTCGCGCCACAGACACCTTGGTCTATACGACGAAAGAAATTGAGCGCATCGCGCACGTATCCTTCAAGGCTGCCCGACTTCGCCGCAAAAAATTGACGAGCATTGACAAGGCCAACGTCCTTGAAAACGGCGTGTTATGGCGTGAAGTCGTCACCCGCATCGGCAAAGAGTATCCCGATGTCGCCCTCGAACACATGTTTGTGGACAATGGGGCGATGCAGTTGATGTTGCGGCCGACCCAGTTTGACGTTCTGCTCTGCGAAAACATGTTCGGTGATATTCTGAGCGATGAGGCAGCCGCTCTGGCCGGTTCACTGGGCATGTTGCCTAGCGCCAGCCTTGGCGCCACCAGCCAGGGCACAACTTTCGGCTTTTACGAACCAGCCGGCGGTTCCGCCCCGGATATCGCAGGCAAAAACCTGGCCAATCCCATCGCCCAGATCCTCTCGGTGGCTCTGATGCTGCGATATAGTTTTGGCCTGAACGAAGCCGCCGACGGCATTGAAACGGCCGTCACGAAGGCCATCGCGGCTGGCAACCGCACCGGGGATATTTTCAGCCCCAAAGAAACCGGCGCACGCAAGATTGGCACGCGTGAAATGGGCGAGGCGATTGCGGCAGCATTGTAATCATAGTTGAGGCCTTACAACGATTTATAGCCCTGGCGTTGTAGCGAAGCGACAAGGGCATTCACCAAGTCGGCCAGAGTTTGACCATTGTTGTTTGCGGAACGCGTCGCCCCGGCGGCAAAAGAATAGAAGGACACTGCTTCCTGCATGACCTCATTGCCTGCGTCCGGGTCTGAATGGATGTCCGTGCCTTGAAATGAAAATGTGTCGGGAAATGAAATAATTCTTCTGTTGCCAGTGTCCAGGTTGACGTTCCGGCCTTTGTGCAAATACGACCAAATCTGCGGATAACCGTTGGCATCAACTCCCTCGCCTGCTTTTCCGAGGACGGTGTAGGTATGACCGGCGCCGGGAACTGAAATCATCAAATAATCTGAAAACGGTTGAACCCAGTATTGTTTCTTGCCTTTAATGGTGGCCCAGCTGACAAATACGCCGTTGGTTTTGCTTGGGATGAAAAACATTTTGCCGGAATAGTCGTGGGTGGATTCGGATCCGGTCGTGATAATTTTTTCCGAGCCGGAATAATCATAAACCAATTCGATTTGCGCAATCACGGTCAAAACGGCGTTGGAACTGGCAGCCGTCCCATAAGCATTGCCGACCACAACGGAATAATTGCCGGCCTGATAAGGATGGAGGTCGGTCAAAACGAGCGTGCCATTCGTCGCGCCGGGAATGTTTTTGTCGTTAAATCTCCATTGATAGCTGAACGGCCCGGAACCAAGAGCGGCGACAAAGAAGCTGGCGGAGCCGCCTTCAATTGCCACCTGAGATACTGGCTGGGTCGTAATGGACGGAGCCACCTTGCCGAATGACGCCAGGTTTTGGTAAATGGAAATATTGTTGTCGTAGGTATTGGCAAAGATGATGTCGGGTCGACCGTCGCCAACCAAATCGCCGACGGAAGAGCCCCAGGCATTCCAACCGGTGGCCAATTCAATCGGGCCGGACAACGAACGTTGGTCAAAATTCCGGGCGTACTTTGATTATGGAAAATGGAAATGGTGCTTTTTAATTCCGTGTCCACCACCAGATCAGGTTTACCATCGCCTTCCAAATCGCCAACGGAAATAGTGTGCCCACGTCCACCGAGCGGATAGTCAATTCGTTGACCGAATGAATTGGCGCTCAACTCGCCGCTATTGGACAGGTTTTGAATGATGGAAAATAATTGCGGCAAATAGCTGGTAACCGTCAAATCGGGTTTGCCATCACCGTCGATATCCACAATTGCGACATCAACTGCGCCAGAAGGAACAGGAAGGCTGATTTTCGGCTCGAATGAATTGGTCGTAATTGTCCCCGGCGCGTTGATAACATTCTGAAGGACCAAAAGCATGCCGTCCGTATTTGCAGCAACGATGTCTGGTTTGCCATCCCCGTTTACATCACCCACCGCCACAGCGCAGCAGCCGGCACCGGTGGCAATGTCTACTTTTGGCGGGAAGTTAATTACCCCTCCTTCGCTGATGTTCTGCAAAATGGAAATTGTTCCATCACCGGGGTTGGCGACAATAAGGTCCGGTTTGCCATCGCCGTCCAAGTCTGCCGCCGCCATTCTTTGCAACTGTGAGCCCGTCGGAAAATCCAACCGTGGCCCGAATAAATTCGTGGTGATATTGCCGGGCGTACAATTGTTTTTGAAGACCTAAACAAGATTGTCGCCGTATTCCGTGACAACTATGTCCAATTTGCCATCCCCATCCAAATCTGCCACTGCAATGCCGTACGGGCTATAGCTTCCAGAAGTTGCCGGCAAAACGACTGGTGGCGCGAAAGACGCCGTTGTTAAGATTCTGTTGGTGCTGATGTTTCGGTAAATGGAAATTGCATGATTGTAATCGTCCACCACGATTAGATCCGGCTTTCCGTCGCCGTCAATGTCGGCAATAACCGTTTGATTCGGTCCATTGAGCGTCGGCAAATCCTGGCGCGGGCCAAAATTGGTCACGTTAATGCCCGAACCGGTGCCATTGAACGTCGGCAAGAACGGTGTCTTGGACCAAGCCGTTAATCCGCCCGCAGTGACGCTGATCGGTGCGTAAGTTGCCCAACGGGAACCGTCACCTTTACAGCGGTCGCACTGACAGACGAAACGGTTGCGCGCACGGCGCCGAAGTAGACGAAGTTAGATGCTGCGGTCGAGTTGAAATTTGTCCATATAATGGTGATGGGAGTGCCATTGGTGCCGGACGCGGGAATGAAAGCGAGGATGATCGGAAGGTCACCATGCGCCGCAACGGAAACGGAAAGAGCCAGAATGGTTATCAACCGGCCAAAGTGAGATATATTTTTCATAATTGTATCGCCAAGCTCGACCAATTAATTCGGGATTTCCTATTTAGACTCTGCCCAAAAAGCAGCATCGGTTTATTTCGGGATTGCCACTCGTTTTCTTTCACATTCCACAGATTTGCAAGGGTTTTTCAAGTCCGCCAACGGTTTTTCTCTGGCAAAGGTGGCGATTTTCAACAATTGCGCCTTCCCCTCATTTTTCCCTGCCAACCGAAGACACCACTTCCGTGGTTGCCATTAATTTCATAGCGATCCTGACGCTTTTCCTTTGCCAAGATGCCGCCAAGAGTAATCTCAGCCACTAAATTCCTTCCTGGCAATATGATGGCCTGCTTTCAGGGGATCTCGATTATATAAAACTGCTGAGGATTAGTGGTTGAACTGTTATCGGTGAATACAACATTGGTGTTCCCAAAGATGCCGGAGCCAATGACCACCCACTGTGACGGAGGCAGGGTCAAGTCATCGGAAGCCAGGACATTATAGGTCTGCCCCATTGGTCCGGAGAAGGTCAATTGGAAGCCATTCTCGCCAGGAACCATTGTTGCACCTACCAGCATTGGAATCTGGTAAAGGACAGTTAATAAGGCCGGCACAGAATTGGTACTGCCACCTTCACTGCTCACGATGACTTGATAATAACCTGCGTTCGTCGAGCCGACAGAGGCTAGGTTCAATGCACTGTTGGTTTGACCCGACAGCACATTTGTTCCGAAATACCATTGGTAGCTCAACGGTGTGCAGGCCGTCGCACCAACCGTAAAGCTGGCGGTCTCGCCAGCATTGTTCGTCTGGCTTAGGGGCGGACTGACGATGACCGGTGCGGTCACGTCGGCCACAACAATCCAGTTGGTTGAGTAAGCCATGCTGCCCGCAGCATCCTCGACGGTAATGACAACCTGATTTGTTGTTCCAGCGGCCAGCGGCGTGCTAATTGCAGGCGTCTGCGTGATGGTCAGCGCATCAGTCCCGAGAACATCGCTCGCCTGAATGTAATCACTTCCGGTCACGTCAATCATTGCGGCTGAACAGTTACTCGCGGCGTTCAAAGTCAGATTGGTGAAGCTCCAAAAGATAGCCGGACCAGCGTTGCCGATGCCGGTAAGGGTGACGTTAAATGGATTATTCGCGGCCGCATTGTCGCTGATTTGGAGGATGGCATTGCGCGCCCCATCCGCGAGTGGTGAGAATATCACCGTGAATATGTTACTCTGTCCGACATCGATCATGGCAGGGAACGCAAGTCCGCTCACGGTGAAGTCTCCTGCGTCAGGACCCGAGACCACCACATTGGACAGCACCAGTGTGGCGCCGCCGGTGTTTGTGACGGTAATCATGTTAGTCAAGCTCGCTCCTACGTTCACAACGCCAAAGCTCACGCTACTGCTGCCGGAAAGAAGCGTGCTGGAAGGAGGAATGGAGTAATCAACCACAACTGGCAGGTGATCGCTTGCTCCCGTCAGGTCCCGCAAAAGCGCCGCGGCGTTGAGTCCGGTGGCGTTCGTCTTGACCGGATCAAGATCATTCAATGCGGTATTGGCACTCAGATTAACGCTGTTGCCCCAGGTGGTCGTGGCGTTGTTGCCGAAACAATGATAGGTACCGGGCATGTAACTCAAGCCCGACGCCACCTGGTAATACACGTTGCTCGACATAATCTGAAGATCGTCCCGATAACGCAGCTCGTAAGATTCTTCGCTGAGCATGAACAATATCTGGGGGTTGCTTGTGCTTGAACTCCAATTGATAGTGGTCGATGCGTTGGCATTGAGCGGATCGACTCCCTGACCTTGCGCAATACCGTCCGGAGCCTTGTAAGCCAAGATTGCCTGGTAGGCCGGTTCGCTACTGTTGTCATCGGGGTTATAATCACCAACATACAGCACGGCTGCATTGGCAGGCAAATTGACGGCTTCATCATTACGAATGATGGTCGCTTCGCCCAAGCGACGCGCTGCATTACCCGAGCCCGTGGACGCCTTGTAATGGCTAACGTAGACGTAGAATTCGTTGTTTGTGTCAGGCGTTAAGCCAGCGGGCGCAAACTCGTAGCGGACGCATTGACGGTACATCCCGTTTCCGCTGCCGGTCGGAGTGGCAATCCCCACCGAGGCGAGCAGTTGCAGCGTATTGGTGTTGTAGACAAGGGCGTTAGGCCCATTCCCATCGCCGGTATCGCCGCCTTCCTCCGTCGCCTGATAAGGGCTCATGGCGTAACCGGCAGGGGTGGAATATAGATAATTGTAAACGGAATAAAAACTATTCAACGCATTTACAATCGGCTGGACAGTGGTCGCATTACTCGTGGTCTCTTCCAAGGCCAGGATGTCAATTGGCCGGGCCGGGTCGCCGTTGACAATTTCTTCGCCGATCCCTTCCAGCACGCCGCCATTAATCACGCTACCGGAGCAGTTGGTATTGTAAGTGCCCCCCGAACCCTCGTACGGCTCAATCAAGCCGCACGCTGGGCTGACGATGCCCGGCGTGGCGATGCCGACCGTGTCGGCCTGAATGTTGTAAGTTACAATGCGCAGGGTTTGATTTTGTGCGGATGCCGTAATTATAAGACAGCAACTGGTGAGAAGGACAATCACCAGCCGGAATAACTTGATGTTGGTTAACTTCATAGAATAGCTTTTATCACTTGAATCAATCGCAGGAGGAGATGAGGGTAATGGCTGAACAATTTGGGTCGTAACAAACTTCAACAAGAGCCAACTTTAACGCAACAGGCCGTACCGGCAAGTGACGATTCGGTGAAATCATAATACAAAGCATCGTCGCGTTGCACATTCCCATAATGTCCTCGCGTTGGCAATTAGTCATGACAGTGCTAGCAACAGATGGGAGGTATCAGGTAAGATGTAAACATTGATGAATGGCACAAGTGCCATTCTCAGATTCAACCTGCTCGTCCGAAACCCTGCAGCTGGCCGCGCTTAAGTCAAAGAATAAAAAGCGGCAGTCATGGTGACTGCCGCCTTGTGGAAATGAGCCAGAAATTAGCGTTTGACTGATTGGCGGCGAACCAGAGCCACCAACGCCATGGCACCGGCACCGATCAATCCGAAGTTCGCCGGCTCGGGAACAGCCTGAAAGGAGAGCGGGACAAATTCATTGGCACCACTAAAAACATCGACGAATCCCGTTATGTCTTGTGCCCCCGTCGGAATCACCGTGCCGCCCAAGGCGCCTTCGGTTGAGTAAGATGAAGCCCATTGATAGAGCACCATACTGTTACCACTGCGGTCAGTGACCTCTAAAGTCGTGTTGGCATGGGTGGCAAACGTCTGACCGGGAGTCAATGCCACACTGTTTGGATTTGAAATCGTGACGTTATCGAGGGTCACTAGATATTCCCCGACGTTTGCTGGAAGATTGGGCAGTGAGGCTTGGATATATGGAATCGTGGCGACCGTGGGCCCGGCATACGGATTGCCGCTAGAATTCAACGTAACTGAAGTAATCGTGCCAATCTCCGGTATTCCATCAAATGGCGAGTAAGTGCCGCTAACGCTAATGGCATCCCCCAGCGCTGGCACGTACGGAGTTGCCGTGCTCTTTGCAAAAATGTCAATCGACCCGGTCGAATCTGCGGCAAGATAAGAATTATTGTTGTAAGTGTAGCCGTCAATTGTGGTGCCAGCAACCGAGAGGATCGCGCTAACGATTGCATTATAGTTAACCAAGGTGCCACTTGGATCGCTCTCAATTGTAGACGCAGTCTGGCCCAAGGCATTTGAACCCGTTATAGCCGTTGCGGCCACCATGGTCGTTGTTACCAATAGCTTTTTTGCTGTATTTGATTTCATACTTAGGATTAGTTTTATCGATTTAATTCACTTTTTGGTTTGGACTAGTTTATAGAACCGGTGTGAATCGTGCCCGGCTCAAAATTCTCTCGGCATAGTAAAAGAATTCTGCTTAAGGCCGGAAATGATTGCGTCCAAAAGTAATGCAAAGTGTTTCACTTGGCCTTGGTTGCGGTTGTTTCTTTGGTTGTTTCCCTGTCTTTAATCTTTAGCCCCAATCGAGATGTTCTCAGAAGCATGTTACAATTCCACGCAATTAATGTTACAACATTGAAAACTTTTTTACGCCCTATCCCGCAGCGGTTTCACCGGCCTTAGGCGATCACAAAAATGCCGGCGGACTCTGGAAAATCCGCCGACATTAAACTAAATATCTAATAACAGGCTATTCCGCTCCGCGATACGGCGCGTCCCAAATCACGTCCGGCAAAATGGGCTCCCCTTCTCCGCCTGAGGAGGGATTTGACTGAATATAAGTCGTCTTAAAATAAGACGCATGACCATCGAGAAAAGTGATGACCCCACCATTCGCGTGGCGGGAGGCGAAACTATTCTGGCGGGCCGCTGGATTAACCGAGTCATACTGCGGAGCATTGTTAACCTTTTCGGTTGCGGGATCAAAAACCTGGTCAAACATAAAAACAGTGGCGGACGGATTCCTGAATGCGGTCATCCTGGGCATGTTGGGATAAGAAACAGTGTTGACTCCATCGGCCTGGCGTTTCAGATCAATATTCATGACATAACTAAAGAAACCGGTCCCGCCGGGAATGCCGTTCGGCGAATTGTCGGCGGCAGCCAGCAGTCCGTTGTTAATTGTGGACGTCGTCATGCTGGCACTAGGGCATTCCCAAATGGCGCCTTGGGCCCCGGGAAAAGGCATGTATTCCATGGCTTTAGCTGCGCTGCTGCCACCCCGGCCTCCATTCAAAAGGTTGTAATAGGTTGCCAAGGTTTTTTCTCCAACCAACGTCGGCAGTTGGTTGAACCAAGCGTACGGATCGGCCGGCGTCCCGCTCGTCTGACCAGGCGGCCCGCACCATGAGGCACCTCCCTGGAAGGACGAACTGGAGTAACCATCGCGAACCAAGCCGTTGTTATTATCGGGAGAATAAATTTGGATGGACAAGCCCCATTGCCGGAGGTTCGATATACACTGCGTGCGCCTGGCCTTTTCCTTCGCTTTCGCCAACGCGGGCAGGAGCATCGCTGCGAGGATGGCGATGATAGCAATCACCACCAGCAACTCGATAAGGGTGAAGGCACCCGTCTGGGAACCGGGTGCCTTCACGTTCAATTCCTGCTTTCGCCTTGTCATTTAATCAAAGAATTAATCATTCTGGAATTCAGGTCACGGCGACGCAATCTGGTAGAACTTTGCCTTGCCAGGTTTGTTGTCGGTGAAAGCGCCGGTGGCCGGATAAAAGCCCAAACCAGAGGCTGAATTTGTCCACGGGCCCATCACGTTCGTAGCCGTAAGCACACTGTAAGTGGAACCGGCTTGTACCGGCCAATTGACCGTCGCCACCCCTTTTGACTGGCTCAAAGTGGCTGGGAACGAAGCCGGGGGATTGGTGACGTAGTCAACAAGGCGGGAAGGCTCAATTTCCGGAGAACTAAAGTCGTAAGGAAGATAAATCCCCGTCAACTGATAGCAGTATGACGGAACTTGATTGGTCCCAAACGCGTTTAGAATCGCGCCTTGCCCCCGATTATAGCCATACTGGTAACAAGTCCAATAGTTGGTGTTGTTGGGAAAGTGGTATTGTCCGATGGTAATGTACAATGATGTGTTAGCGTTGGTTTTGAACACGTAGCCAGGCTCAACAGCGCCGCCAGTTTTGTTGGTGTAGAAATAGACGTTCGTGAGGGTGATTAACGAAGAGCTGGCCACAATGGAGTTGCTGCCAAGTACATTCGTGATGAACTGGTAAAAATAAGGATTCGCAAATTTGGGCGTGACCGGCACCACCGGGGCATTGCTGATGATAATGGCCGCAATATTCGCCGGCATAATTTCAATAGATCCGCCGAAAACGTCGACCGGCCCGGTAACGTTTACGTAGGTTCCAATTGGGGGGGTATTGGTCGGGTCATATCCTGCGAGGTACACGTCAACACCGTTGCCTGAAGCATCCTGAATGAAATAAGAATCGTAACTCTCACCGGAACCGCTGTAGCCGGGACTATAGACTACATATCCACCAACGGTTACATCATTTCCCTCAAGGGTGGGCCCATATTCCTGGTCAAGTGAGTTGGTTGGCTGGGCCGCCGCCAGAAGATGCAATTGGAGAATTGACGGGCTGGTTGGAGGCAGTTCAACAAGTGAGTTTGTCGGTCCGAAGGCGATGCTGCCTCCAAACGTTGAGTTCGAGGCCACCACAAAATATTGGCCTGCGGAAGTAAAATCAGTGAGGTACAAGTTCAATGCCGCGCTGTTCTGGCCAGGCAAAGGAGAGAACGCGGTCGGGACATTGGTGGGAGCAAAGTACCATTGGTAATACAAGGGTCCGGTGCCCAGCGCCGTATTGGTGAATTCCGTGCCGGTAAACACATTATTGGTAAGGTTTTCGGGCGTTTCGGAGGCAGGGAAGAATGGCTGAGTCTGGGCCGTGATCAGTGTGAGAACCGCATTACTGCTCTGCAAGGTATTGCCGTAAGTGTCAGTCACAACGTCATAATACGTGTCGGACACCGACAAATTATTAATAATAAGGGTATTGCTGGAGGATCCGATAATGTTGATACCGTCGTCAACCAAGGGTCCGTTTGAATCATACCATTGACTGGTCGCGTCCACGGCGGAGGCCACCGCATAAAACGTGGCGCTGTTGCCGGAATAATAAGTGCCAGATTGAGGCTGGATGCCGAAAACCGGCGGATTTGTCGAGTTGACTTCCTCGAAAGTCGTGGCGGCAATCACATTGCTAATTCCCGCGTCCGCGTAAGGGCTGAATCCGATCTGGGAAATATCGATATTCAGCAGCCCGGACGAAGACGTGGTATCGCTCCCGTAAACATAACCCTGACCAGGTCCGCCGCCCGAATTGATGGCATTAAGGTAATCCTGTTCCGAAGGATTGACCCAAAGTGTGCCCGTTCGCAGAGGATTGTCTGGAGATAAATTGATGTCATACGAGATGACCACGGTATAATTCACACCCGTTGACAAATCCACTGGGAAATTAGTAGGCGGGAATTCACCGGGTAGGACAGCAAAAGTTGAATCGTAATTCGCAATCCCGAGACGGTATGTTCCCGGCACCGAGGTGTCCCGGGTGTCAAGGAAGATATGACATACGTCATTGGTATCGTTATTATCCTGAAATTCACAGAAATATCCGCCGTTGGTTTTTGTGGGCAGATCACTTACGTTAATTGAGAAGCTGGCGAAAGTAAGCGTATTTGGATTAACCCAGCCATTTGTTGGCGTAGCCACCGCGTCGGTATTGGTCGAATTCAAGATCAGGACATTGTTAGTGGCATACGCATCATGTTTTTGTCTGGATGGCGAAGGGGAATAACAATACCACTGACCCTGCCCCTCAATAGTGCCGTTTAGGTAAGGATAGTTCGTCGAATCCTGAAAGAGGATTTCCGCCCGCAATGACAGGGAGGACAATGCCAAAAGAGTGACCATCGCCAGTAGTTTTCGCATATGATTTATCGTGGAATTCGGGGTTAAGCGTTTTTTTGACTAAGTTATTAACAAAGCGAATGTTAAATCCTTAGAGTCATACTACATACATTTCCCCAATCTGTTTGTTACAACTCTGAAAAGTTTTGTCAGGTGAAGACTTATTGTTTTCTAGGTCAAAAGATTAGCGCTTTGTGTGCAAATTAGCCTGCGGACAGACCGGGCACAGTGGCGCTTGGTGGGACGCAAGCCTTGAGTTTTAAGGGAAAAACAGAATTGTCAGACTTTTCTTCCAAAGCTGCGGATTTTGATTTTCAACTTTCGAGCCGGCATGCCATTATGACCGCGCTTGATAACAGTTCACCGTTTCGTCACAATTTGAGTCGAAACTCGTCATCGGCCAATTAGCAAAGCGCGATAATTTGAACAGGCTGTTGCAAACGAGGTCGGAGTAACCGGGGCAGTTGACGAACAAACAATATAAAAGGATCGAATGAAAAAGTTTTTGACTACCGCGTGGTTGGGGGTTGCGCTTGCGACCCGCGTCGTTGCCGCGGAAAGCACCACCAACAACGCTCCGGACACCAGCACTTTCATCCTCGCCACGATTCCTGATGCCGCCCACGCGCCAGTGCACATCACAAACACCGTGACGATTGCCGGCGAACCGGTCACGTACGTCGCTGAAACCGGCATGTTGCCCATCCTGAAGCCGGATGGCTCCTCGCGCGCTTCAATTTTTTATGTGGCTTATACCCGCTTGGAGATGACAAATTCGGCGACTCGACCCGTCACCTTTTGTTTCAATGGTGGTCCGGGCTCGGCATCGGTGTGGCTGCATCTGGGAGCACTTGGACCACGGCGCGCCAAAATGAATGCAGATGGCTCGCTTCCCGCGCCCCCGTTTTCGCTGGTGGACAATGAGTATTCCCTGCTCAATGTCAGCGACCTGGTGTTTATCGATCCGGTGGCAACCGGTTTCAGCCGGGCGACCAAGGATCACAAGGAAGATGAGTTTTTCGGGGATGACGCAGATTTGGACAGCGTGGGTGAGTTTATCCGGCTGTGGACCACCCGGCACGAACGCTGGCTGTCGCCCAAATATCTGTGCGGTGAAAGTTACGGGGTGTTCCGGGCCGCCGGTCTGGCCGATGCATTGCGGGCCCAGTACGGAATGTATTTGAATGGCCTGATTCTGGTTTCCGGGGTATTGGATTTCGCCACCATCAGCGGAGACACGGGGAATGACTTGCCATATCCCCTGATTTTGCCGGCGTATACGGCGGCAGCGTTTTACCACCACAAATTGCCGTCCGATCTCCAGGCGGATTTGGGCAAGGCCCTGGCCGAATCACGGGCGTTTGCCGGCGGTGAATTCACGGCGGACCTGCAGCAGGGCGCCGGGCTACCTGAGGATGAACGCCAGAAGGCGGTGGCGGAACTGGCTCGCTTGACGGGCCTCAAGCCGCAAATCATCCAGGACAATAACTTGCGGCTGGACGAAGGTGTTTTCCGGAAGCAATTGCTGCATGACGAGGGTTTGATTCTGGGTGCATACGATGCCCGCCTGACCGGACGTGATGGCGACCCGGCGTCGCCGTATCCGGGTTTTGATCCGTCCAGCACCGCGGTAATGGGACCTTTTTCCGCAGCCATGAATTCGTATGTGCGGAGCGAATTAAAATTCGAAGATGACTTGCCGTATGAATTGCTGGCCGGGGTGCAACCATGGAATTATGGCGCAAAGAATTCCTACGCCAACGCCAGCGCTAAACTGGCGGACGTAATGAATGAGAACCCCTACCTGAGAATCCTGGTGCTCGGCGGACGCTGCGACCTGGTCTGCCCGATTGACACCATCAAGCACAGCCTCGGCCATATGCCGCTGGCCCCGGCGCAGCGCGGAAATATTCACTACGCGGAATTTGACGCCGGTCACATGATGTACATCAATCTTCCCGACCTGCAAAAGATGCAGCGCGAGCTGACTGCGTTCCTTGAACCTTGATCCAGCCTGGCACAGATTTGCCGGCGGCGCGGCTTAATTAATCCCGGTGGTAATTGAGCCCGGCGGCGGCTGTTGCCAATTGAAACGGATCGGTACTAATGCGGTGGGGATGCCCGGCGGCTCGCGGGCGGGATTGTAAAAAGTTGGATCAAATCCCCAGTTACGGGTGGGGGGATCATAATAGGCTCCTGGCATCTGAAACTGGTTGGTCGCCATCTGGCTGGCGAAAAGACACACTATGGAAGTATTGTAGGTTAGCGTGTCACCGCTCCAGTTCTCAAGCAAGCGGGTCAGGTTATGAACCCCGCCGCTAAAAGTACTGGCACTGGTGCCGGTGGAGGGAACGTTTCCCGTAACGATCGCGGCATTCAGAGTCGTGTTGGCTCCCGGGCGTAAAGTGTAGGAGCTGCCGCTCAGACTGTCATTCCAATTGGCCGAAAGGATTGTGATCGAATCACTGAGCAAGGCCGCCGGGACCGTATAGCCATTTGTCGTCGCGCCAATGCCCAGGGAATAATTAACGCCATTAGTGGTGGTATTGTAGTTACCCCAGATGTAAAGCGGATTCTGCGTTGCGACCGTAAAACCAATATTGTTGTTATACGGCAACCGGGAGGCATTGGTCAGCCGCACCACGGAAAGTTTGTTGGTTCCAATATTGCGCTCATCGGCCACGTAAAGAATCAATGGATAATTGTCGTTAATTGCCTGCATTTTATTCGTCAGGATCGTATTAGTTAAACACCAACTGGCATAGGCTCCAACGTCAATTTGGGTGACAAACATTGCGGTCTGATGCTCGCGTTGGTCGGCGAAAGTATTGGTGAGATTCAAGAACGGTAGGGAAATGCTATTTTGAGTGATATTGCTGGCACTGTTCCATTGGTTGACGTTCGTCTGCAAGAGCCCGGTCGTGGCGTTGGTAATCAGAAAGCAGTAGGGCGACGGATCATTGGCCGGGACCGTTTGATTGTAAGAGTTCTGCAGGGTTAAATAAACCGCGGGATTAGTGCCGGAGGAGGCACCCGGTGAATTGGTTACCAACAAAACCACCTGGGCTTCGTAATATTCCATCTGCTGTCCAACGGCCGATGTCGGTGTGATCACTGAGGGATTTTGGATCTGAATGATGGAGTGGGTATTTGTCATCGGGATCGAAAGTCCAATACTCACCACGTCCGTGGAACTGCCGGCATTGTAGGTTGTGTTCTGGTTATAACTGTAGGTCAGGCCGCCTCTGCCCGGTGATTGGATCACCGAACAGCAGGTCACGCCACCGTTAAAAGTGAGGGAGGCACCACTACCTGCCCCGGTGCAAATATCAGCGTTGGAATGAGTCCGGCCGCTGATGGTCATGGTGGCGCAGTCACTGAACTCCAGCTCCCCATTGTAAAAGATCGCGTAGGTATTGATGGGCACGAGGGCAAGCAAGACATCCTCCTGGGCAGTGCCCACGACACCATTGTAGTCGCTGGCGTATGAGCCAGGCATCGTGACATTCGAGACGATGCGGTAAATGATGGAATTGCTGGTGGCGTATTCATTGGTGTATTGCGTCGGCAAGGGGCCGGAATAATTCGTCAGGTAGCCCACGTAAATGGAGTTGCTGGCGGAAGTGGGATCGTAAAAGTTAAACTGTCCAAAATAAGAGCTTTCGTTGGTATTCGGGCAAAGCTGCCGGTAAGAATTGTTAGCGATGTTGTTGCTGACTTGCTGGAGTCCGGCCGCCTCAAAATCATAGGCCAGTTTGGCATAAGCCTTTTCCGTGGCAGCCTCGGCGGCATTCTGGCACATCGAGAGCTCGTTGCTGCGCATGTTTAGATTGGAAGTGGAGTAAGTAAAACTGAGCACGCCGGCGAGAATGAGCGCGCTGGCAGCGCACATGCACATCACCATCAGGATGATGTAGGCGCGGGTTGATTTGGGAATGAAGGCGTTGATTTTCATGGTCCGTCAGGCAGGTGCGGGGTGGCCCGGCAATCAATACGATAATAGTTAAACAACTGGTTCGAGCCGACCAAGGTCAAAGGATAAATGAATTCACAAAACTGCAGCGTGGTGTGGATCACGCTTTTATAGGTGGAACTAAACTGGTTTGTGCCATTAAAGCTTTCGCTCTTGAAATAAAGGCTGTTGATCAAGTTCGACGCCACGACATAACTGACCTGGTTGGTGCTGACATATCTCCACAACATGCCGTTGTTGACATTGGTGTGGCTCAAATCAAAGGCGTAAATGATGAATTTAGTATAGTCAATGGAATCGTTCGTGCCGACCAAGATGGGGTAAAGCTGCAGAGCCGTGCCTTGAAAAGTACCACTGGTAATGGCCGAAAAAGTGGTGAAATCGGTGCCTGAAATGGTGCCGATATTGTAGCCCTTGGCCATCCGAATGTCGTTTAGCATCTGATTCACCGCAATACGCGAGTTGTTGCTCGCCCCCGACTTGGCGGTCAGGTATTGATTTTCCTCGAATCCGATAAGATTAGCCGCCACCAAAGCCCCCATTACCACCAGCATCAGGGAAAAGGCGATCATGACCTCCACCAGCGTCATGCCTGAAAGCCGACGTTTGCGCTCGCAAGTCCGGTCACCCGGAGGACATTGGATTTTCATGATCTTAGAAAGTTTGCGGGGCGCGATTGTCCGGCGAAATGATGGTGGTGACGGTATTGGTGAAATAAAGGTTGCTGGCGCGTATCCAGAAGGGCCAAACCGTTTGCACTTGAACCACCTGTTCCTGATCATTGGAATTGCCGTTG
>Ga0302200_10001310_pt1 | contig 23524 bp, 20 predicted proteins | sample II_Bog_N3_1_FD_194585 | JGI IMG/M metagenome (GOLD analysis project Ga0302200, IMG submission 194585) | Peat permafrost microbial communities from Stordalen Mire near Abisko, Sweden - II_Bog_N3_1 | ecosystem: Environmental > Terrestrial > Soil > Wetlands > Peat | place: Sweden: Abisko... | reverse complement strand
CCCTAACTCTGAAAATATTTAGGTTGTCTATGTAAGAAATGCAAAAAAAAGTCCGACAGAGTATTGTTTTGTCGGATTTTTTATTGTACTTTTGACCAACCTAATTAGATTGCTTATGTATATACCAGAATGGGCATTAAAACACAAAGAACCTCGTACAGAAATAAGGTTCATTAAAGGTACTTATTACAAGTACGAAGTACAATATAAGTACAATAAAGACAAGAAGCGAACAGACAAGCAAACAGTTCGTCTACTGGGTAAATTAACTGAGGCCGATGGTTTTATCCCCTCAAACAAAGATTTAATGCGACAAAAGGCAGAGCAACTACCAACTGTTGACATAAAGACTTTTGGGCTTTACCATTTATTTTGTAGTTTAATTGCTCCGGAAATTGCATCATTAATGGAAAATTTTGAAGTAGATGTCGTTGAGAAGCTTCTTACATTTTCTATGATGCGTTGGGCTTACCAATCGCCAATAAAGCGCATAGCTAATTATCATGTCCATGATTTTTGTTCTGAGGTTTGGTGCAGCAAAGAAAAAATTTCAGATAAAAAGATTTCAGATACTTTGAAGTTTTTAGGTCAAAACAGGGAGATATTAGTTGCATGGATGAAATCAAGGCTGGGAATGCAGACTGAATCAGCCAACAAGTTTGTAATGATGGATTCTACCCATGTAACAACAGTTTCGGAAAAATTATCCATAAATGCCAAAGGATATAATCCAAGTTTCGATTTTGACAAACAAATCAGACTGATGTATCTTTTTTCAGCAGAGCTTAATCAACCCATTTATTACAGACTCCTCAATGGCAATATAACCGACATAAAGTCAATGAGTTTGTGTGTAAAAGAGATGAATGTGAGCGATGTTGTATTTATTGCTGATAAAGGATTTTATAGCAAAGACAATATAAAACAACTAAACGAAAATGAACTTCAATATATCATTCCTTTGCATAGAAACAGTGCATTAATAGATTTTACGCCTCTTGAAAAAGCCAATTTCAAAAAGGAAATTAATAGCTATTTTGAGTATCAGGGAAGAATAATATGGTATTATCAATATCAAAAAGAGGAACAAAATATTGTAACTTTTTTAGATGAGAAGTTGAGAGTGGAAGAAGAAACTGATTATTTGAAACGGACTCATACTCATCCAGAAGAATATACCCAGGATAAGTTTTATGAAAAAATCCACCATTTTGGCACATTAACAATTGTTGAAAAACTAAAAACAAAACAAGAACCGCAGTATATTTACCAAGCTTATAAGCAACGTAATGAGATTGAGATTATGTTCGACAGTTACAAAAACTTTCTCGATGCAGATAAAATGTATATGCAAGATAGATATGTTTTAGAAGGATGGCTTCTGGCAAATTTCATTGCAATGATTGCTTATTACAGACTTTTTACACGACTTAAAAAGGCTAATTTATTGGATAAATTCTCTCCAAAAGACATTATTGAAATATCAAAATCTATCTATCAGTTAAAAATAAGAGGGCAATGGAATAGATCAGAAATTACACTCAAAAATATAGACCTTTTTAAAAAACTGAAAATAGACTACCTAAAATGAAAAAAGTTAGGGGTCGAAAGTAAATGATTTTCATTTTGCTTCAAATTTTCTTATTATAGAATTTTTTCCAGTGTCCGTTATTTATTTATTCTATATCGAACCAATCTCTTTTCATACTTATTTTTGAGAATTTTAAAAGTAAAATAATAATGGTAAGTCTGAACAACTATTCCCACATTTTGGGCATAATAATTATTCTGATCAGTTATAAGGCTGTCAATCAAATTTCCTGAATTGTCATAATAAAACTGATTCAAAATTCCACCGGCAACTAATGTATTAAAATCTCCGGCAGGAGTCTTTATGAGTTTTTGAACAGAATTCATTTTAATTTTCAATGAATATAGTAAACAATTCTTACCATTAATTGGAATAGAATAATCTCTTTCATTTAAAATATTTTTAAAGTCAGTTGTCGAAAAAATCTTTTTACCTGTATTATTTACAAGATACCCAATTGAATCCCTTAGATACTCAGGAAAGGTGACAACATTATTTTGATTGCCACCAAACACAAAATACAGATTGTTGTTAATTAATGTGTCTTTTGTTATTACAATACTGTCAAAAATATTAAGGGCATTTTCATTCCCAAGAGAATCCAGATTGAAAGTCTGATAGATCCAATAGTTGCCAACTGCCAGAGGCAGGTATACGGGTAGAACATTATTTTTAGGTTCATTTTCGGTATGACAGGCATTAAAAAAGAATAGCATAGAGGCTACAAAACATACTAAAATTTGTTTTTTCATTTTATTCTGTTTTAAATTATTAAAATAAAATTATTGAGAAATGTAATTCTATATGCAATTATATATATTTTAAAAAACAAACGTGAATTATTTAAATTTATTACTTAGTTGAAAATAAAACAAAAACTTTTGTTTTGTATACCATCATTATAGATGTGAATTGTATAACATTCCTATCCCTGCATAATTTTAATATCTTAATTTTCCAGTGACAATTCAGAGTCTCTAAGGTTTGTTATGGGTTACATGGATGATATTCTTGAAGTTGAGCGGGATAGTTTTATGATATTTTGTCAAACTATTACTTGCATTTAAGCAAATATAGAATTGAAAAATTGATAAAATTGTTACACCTTTCCATGAGGAACTAATTAATCGTTTGAAAAAATACTGAACTTCCCAACCAAATAATAAGTTTTCATATTCACACATCTTTTGCATCCTATAAACCAAAACTAATATCTTATATATTAATATTCTATAAATATAAATTGTTGAACAGGACTTATTCAACAAAAAAGTATTTCTTTGCGTTCTATTAATAGACCTATTAAACAATACTATTAAATATGGATATTAAAACTGAACATTCACTGGAACAGACCATTCTGGAAGTTGCCGAAAGACTGTTTCTGGAGAAAGGTTTTGCCATGACTTCAACAACTGAAATTGCAAAGGAAGTAGGTTGTAATCAGGCATTGGTTCATTATTATTTTCGAACGAAAGAAAATCTTTTCAATTTTATCTTTGAACAAAAATTCAAAGACTTTTTTCAGGGATTATTTGAAATAAGAAACCTGGGCAATCTGAGTTTCACTGACAAACTGAAATACATTATTGAATCTCATTTCGATTTAATAATGAGAAATCCAAAAATGCCGTCACTCATTCTTAATGAATTATCACGTCAGCCTGATCAGATAAAAATTCTGCGGGAGAAACTGCATTTATTACCGGAAGAATTATTTGCCGAACTGAATAAAGAATTACAAAAAGAAATTGAAAAAGGCAAACTAAGGGATATTAGCTTGTTTGATTTATTAGTCAGTATGGTTTCACTGAATATTGCATTATTTATTATGATGCCGGTAGTAGAAAATATTTTACAGTGGAATGATGCTCAAAAAGAATTAATGATTGCCCACCGCCGGAAAGAGAATGTGGAATTAATTTTAAATAGTATAAGACTCTAAAAGTTATAATTTACAATTCAAAGATATGAAAAAACAATTTTTATTCCTGTTTCTGGCAATTGTCTTACAATGGAGTTTAGCAGCTCAGGTACTGACAGTTGAGACATGCCAGGAAAAAGCAAAAGCCAATTATCCGCAGATTAAACAGTATGGGTTGATAGAACGAACTGCTCAGTTTAACATCAACAATGCGAACAAAGGGTATTTACCCCAGTTAACATTTTCGGCAAAAGCGACCTATCAGTCGGCTGTAACTCAGATACCGGCTTCGTTGGGTACCGTTTTATCCGATCTTACCCATCAGCCTTTCTCATTTCCGGCACTGCCAAAGGATCAATACCAGGCAGTACTTGAAGCGGATCAGGTAATATGGGACGGCGGAGTAATTTCAACTCAAAAGAAAATCACCAATGCCAGTACTGAATTAGAGAAACAGAGTCTGGAAGTTGATTTATTTGCTTTGAAAGATCGTGTAAATCAGTTGTTTTTTGGCATCTTGCTGATAAATGATCAGTTAAAACAAAATGACATTCTGAAAAATGATTTACAAACAAATTATGACCTGTTTGTAGCCTATAAAAAAAACGGTGTTGCCAATCAGGCTGATATAGATGCCATCATAGTGGAACAAATCAATGCCAACCAACACGAATCGGATTTAAAAAGTACCAGAAACACCTATTGCATCATGCTTTCGGCACTAACCGGGATTAATATTACCGATCAATCTGAATTAACAAAACCTGAAATAAATCTGTCTGTGCTAAACGACAGTACCAACCATCGTCCTGAACTCAGGCTATTTGATGCACAAACAAAATTATATGAAGGTCAGAAAAGGCTTATAACTGCAGGGAATCTTCCTAAGTTAGGAGCTTTTGTTCAGGGAGGTTACGGACAACCCGGATTGAATATGTTCACTACTGGTTTTTCTCCGTTTTATGTTGGTGGTCTCCGGTTATCCTGGAACATTAGCGGAATCTATACTCAAAAAAACAATATAAACAAACTGGAATTAAGTCAGAAAACTGTTGAAGTTCAAAGAGAAACATTTCTTTTCAATAACAACCTTGTTACTAAACAACAAAAAAATGATATTGAAAAACTGCAGTCTACACTTTCCAACGATGATGAAATCATTCGGCTACGTCAGAATATCAAAAAAGCAACCATTGCCAAAGTAGAAAACGGGACAGCAACTGAAAGTGATTTAATTCGTGAAATTAATGCTGAAAACCAGGCACGCCAACTAAAATCGTTGCATGAAATACAACTTTTAATGACTGTATATCAACTTAAGAACAATATAAACAATTGACAATTAATATATTTACAATTGAAATAAGATAGTTATATGAAAACAAAGAAGAAAATAATCAGTTTGCATTTTATCACTGTTAGGAAGTATACACTTTTGGGTATTGTTTTATTTACTTTATTCGTATCCTGTGGAAAATCAAAAGATAACTATGATGCAGAAGGTACATTTGAAACAACTGAAGTAATCGTTTCAGCCCAGGCAACCGGAGAAATATTATCGCTTAATATTGAGGAAGGTCAGGTTCTTAAGGCCAATGAAGAAATCGGTGCGATCGATAGTATTCAGCTTTATTTACGAAAAAAACAATTATTGACCAATGATAAATCCATGCAGGTTCGTCGTCCGGATGTTCAAAAACAGATTGCAGCTATTGAACAACAAATTGTAACGGCTAAAACCGAACGCAACCGGGTAGTTAACTTATTGAAAGCGAATGCTGCCAATCAAAAACAATTGGATGATGCCAATGCACAAATTGCCTTTCTTGAAAAAGAACTCGTGGCTCAAAAAACCACTTTGGTCACTACAAACCAGGGAATCACGGATGATAGCAAAGGAATGAAATTACAGGTTGCACAAATTGAAGATCAATTAAAAAAATGCAGAATTACAAGCCCTATAAGTGGAACGGTTCTGGTAAAATATGCTGAAATGGGCGAAGTTGCAGCACCCGGAAAAGCGCTATTTAAAATTGGAGATACAAATAATATGATCCTGCGCGCTTATGTAACAAACGATCAGTTAACACAACTAAAAATCGGTCAGAAAGTAAAGGTTTTTGCAGATTCCGGTGAAGATAAATCACGTGAATATAACGGGACAATATCATGGATCTCAGATAATGCTGAATTTACTCCTAAAACCATTCAGACACGTGATGAACGTGCCAATCTGGTATATGCGATCAAGATCAATATGAAAAATGATGGATATCTGAAGATTGGCATGTACGGAAATGTAAAGTTTTAAATAAGAATGGAATTTAGAAAAAGATTGTCCACAGATTACACTAATTTACACAGATTATTATTAAGTTTTAAACAGATTCATATTCAGAAGTGATCAGATTTAATTTAACATTTAAGATGTGCTAATAAGATGACAACATGTTATTTATATATAAATGAGCTAAGTACATGACAAAAAAAATAAATATTAACAAAATTAATTCATATTGAACAACATACAATAAAAAGAATTACCACAAAAGAAACAAAAGAATCACAAAAGCAATTATATTTTACAAGAATTAGCACGTAAATTAAAAATATCAAATGTGATTTAAGCTAATTTTAATAACCGAAGGTTCTTTTGTGTGCATAATATTGACTTTAGTTGAATTTAAACTTAACTTTTGTAAATCTTTTGTGACTTTTGTGGTGGTTTATTGCTTAATATGTTTATTTTGTGACTGTTAGTAATTATATTGTTTTTTTGTCATGTACTAAAATAAATGAGACTATGTATGCAATTGAAGTAAAAAATATCTCCAAAAACTATTTATCGAAAGAACCGGGCAAATTTGCAGGAATAGGTGAAAGGCCTGTTTCAGTGAATGATAGTCAGTTAGACACAGGGGTTGGAGGTATTAGCTTTAATGTATCCCGCGGCGAGATATTCGGACTTATTGGTCCTGATGGAGCAGGGAAAACAACTATTTTCAGGATTTTAACCACGTTGATCCTGCCCGATAGCGGAAGTGCAAGTGTTGATGGATTCGATGTCGTAGATGATTACAAATCAATCCGGAACAGGGTAGGTTATATGCCGGGACGTTTTTCGTTATACCAGGATTTAACAGTAGAAGAAAATCTGAAATTCTTTGCCACAGTTTTCAATACAACCATCGAAGAAAATTATGATCTGGTAAAAGACATCTACCAACAGATTGAACCTTTCAAAAAACGGAGAGCAGGAAAATTATCGGGTGGAATGAAACAAAAGCTGGCATTATGTTGTGCATTAATCCACAAACCAAGTGTGTTGTTTCTGGATGAACCAACCACAGGTGTGGATCCGGTTTCGAGAAAAGAATTCTGGGGAATGTTGAAAAAACTGAAAGCCCAGGGGATTACCATTCTTGTTTCTACACCATACATGGATGAAGCAAGTCTTTGCGACAGAATAGGATTAATTCAAAACGGCAGGTTTCTTGAAATTGAAACTCCTGAAACAATTGTAAGCCGGTATGAAAACAAACTCTGGGCTGTACAAAGTGATGATATGCCAAAATTACTGAACGATTTACGGTCGAATGAGATGACGAAAGACTGTTTTGCATTTGGTGATAAACATCATGTCTCTATTAACAATAAACAATTGACAATGGAAAGTTTAAAAGAATATCTTATACAAAAAGAGCATACAAATATTCATATATTTGAAATTAAGCCAAGTATTGAGGATTGTTTTATGCAATTGAGCCAACGATAAGTGAGAATAACGAATGAAATCAGTATGGAAAAGAACGATACCAATAAATATAATCCTGATAAAGTAATTATTGCTAAAAATCTGACTAAGAAATTCGGTCATTTTACGGCAGTTGATAACATTTCATTTGAAGTGGAAAAAGGAGAAATCTTCGGTTTTTTGGGAGCGAATGGAGCCGGTAAAACCACAGCTATGCGGATGCTGTGCGGATTGAGTATTCCAACTGCTGGGAAAGGGACTGTAGCCGGTTATGATATCAGTTCACAGACTGAACTCGTAAAAAAGAATATCGGATATATGAGTCAGAAGTTTTCACTTTACGATGATCTGAAAGTATGGGAAAACATTGAACTCTTTGCCGGCATTTATGGAATGAAAGACAAAGAAATTAAAGTAAAGACAGACGAACTGATGCAAATTCTGAATTTCGAAGATGAAAGGGATAAACTTGTAGGTTCATTACCATTAGGTTTCAAGCAGAAGCTGGCATTTTCAGTTTCTATTTTTCATAATCCAAAGGTTGTTTTTTTGGATGAACCTACCGGAGGTGTTGATCCGATAACCCGTCGTCAGTTCTGGGAGTTAATTTACGACGCAACAACCAGGGGAATAACCGTCTTTGTCACTACGCATTATATGGACGAAGCTGAATATTGCAACCGTGTATCCATCATGGTGGATGGCAGAATCGAAGCTCTCGATTCGCCTAAAAATCTTAAAAAGCAGTATAATGCGATAAACATGGATGAGGTTTTCCAACAACTAGCCAGGGAATCTACCCGTAAAGCCGATTAATTATGAAACAGCTATTGTCATTTATACGAAAAGAATTTTATCATATTCTGCGCGACAGGACCACAATAATGATTTTGCTCCTGATGCCAATCATTCAGATTATTTTGTTTGGTTTTGCACTTACAACAGAGGTGAAAGACACTCAGGTTGCCGTTCTCGCTCCGACAAACGACGAAGTGAGCACCCGAATTATTGAGAAACTGAATGCCAGTGCTTATTTTCATGTAGTGGAAAAAATTAATAATACAGCCGATATTCAACAAGTTTTCCGCGATTCAAAAGCAAAACTGGTAGTTGTTTTCGAAGATCATTTCTCAGAAAAACTTCATCATACAGGCAAAGCTCATATTCAGCTTATTGCTGATGCCACTGATCCGAATGCAGCAACTTCATTCACATTCTACGCCAGCAATATTATCGCCTCTTACCAACAGGAGTTAATGACAGACAGTAAAAATCCATATCAGATAATTCCGGAAGTGAAAATGCTTTACAATCCTCAAATGGTTGGGGCTTTTAATTTTGTGCCCGGAGTTTTGGGTATGATTCTGATTTTAATTTGTGCCATGATGACTTCGATTGCCATTGTCCGCGAAAAAGAAATGGGGACTATGGAAATACTGCTGGTCTCACCAATGAAGCCAATTTATATTATACTTTCTAAAATCACACCTTATTTTGTTCTTTCGTGTGTGAATTTCACCACTACCATCCTGTTATCTGTTTTTGTACTGAAAGTGCCCATTGTAGGAAGTTTAGCGAGTTTAATCGTAGTATCATTACTCTATATCTTTTTATCGTTATCTGTTGGTTTGTTAGTTTCCACATTAACTGACTCCCAGCAGGCAGCTATGTTAATTTCCGGAATGGGATTCATGATTCCTGTCATGATGCTCTCCGGAATGATATTTCCGATTGAAAATATGCCTGTTCTACTACAATGGCTTTCGAATATAGTGCCGGCAAGATGGTATATCTCCGCAGTAAAAGCTATTATGATTGAGGGTCTTGGAATAACTTCAGTACTCAAGGAAGTGGCAATTATGATTTTGATGATTGTGGTGTTAATAACAATTAGTTTGAAAAAATTTAAAATAAGACTTGAATAAAAGTTTTGCAAGATTCAAAATGTAAGAAATATATTAAAGATAAATCAGTATGCTAAAATTTCTGCTTAAAAAAGAATTCAAACAATTTCTTCGGAATAGTTTTCTTCCAAAAATGATTTTTATATTTCCGTTAAATGTGTTGCTGATTTTTCCATGGGCAGCCAGTTACGAAATAAAGAATCTGAATTTGAGCGTGATTGATAACGACCATAGCACTTATTCGCAGCAACTCATCCAGAAAGTTATTTCATCCAACTATTTTAAACTGACTGATGTTTCACCAAATTACAGGCAGGCATTGAAAAGTATTGAGAAAAACCAGTCGGATATTATTCTGGAAATTCCGGCTCATTTCGAAAAAGAGTTGGTAAACAAACAGGGAGGAAAAGTAATGATTTCGGCCAATGCGGTAAACGGAATGAAAGGTGGAATCGGAATGACCTATCTTTCAAGTATTATTGTTGATTTTAATAAACAGGTAGTGGAAGAATTAATGCCATCGGGTGCAGGAGTAAGTTCAACGCCAACTATACTGGTTGATACCCAATACAGGTTCAATCAGAATTTAAACTATAGGGTTTTCATGGTTCCGGCATTAATGGTGATGCTTTTGACTATGATGTGCGGCTTTTTACCTGCCATATCCATCGTTTTTGAGAAACAACTGGGGACAATGGAACAAATCAATGTCAGCCCGGTACCCAGGTTTACTTTCATTTTAGCAAAGTTAATCCCATTCTGGCTTATCGGTTTTATCGTCATCAGTATCGGATTCATTATTGCCTGGGCAGTTTACGGTTTAATACCTGCCGGTTATTTTTCATCACTCTATATGTTTGCAGCTATCTACATTTTGGGAATTTCAGGGTTGGGATTGGTGGTTTCAAACTATGCATCCACCTTACAACAAGCCATGTTTATCATTTTCTTTTTTATGATGCTTTTCATTATGTTGAGCGGGCTCTATACACCTATTGAGAGTATGCCCGAATGGGCAAAGTGGATTGCAGCATTTAATCCCCTGAAGCATTTTATGTTCGTTATGCGTTCAATATATCTAAAGGGAAGTAATCCGTTGCAACTGATGAATGATCTACTGGCATTAATCGGATTTGCTGTTTTCTTTAATAGTTGGGCGGTATTGAGCTATCGTAAAAAGAATTAACCGGAACGAAATGGGTTGATTGGTTAATTGGTTGATTGGTTGATTGGTTGATTGGTTAATTGTAATTTATAAATGGTAAATCAATGTCGTTTAGTTAAGGATTTGCTTGAATGCACCCTTAGTGAAACTTAGTGTTTTTGTGTCTTAGTGGCTAATACTTTCTTGCCACAAAGTCACTAAGCCACAAATTCTCACTAAAAAAAACACTAACTAAACGACATTGAATGTTAAATGGCAAATGAATAAATGGTAAATATCTTTAATTTGTTTCATGCGATGAAGAATGAAGATATGCTTCCAGAGCTTTCTTCACAGAACCGTGAACAAGGAGGATATTTTTTGCCTGTTCATATTCAAGCCCGGATTCTTCCATGATCATTCGGGTTCCCCTGTCGATGAGTTTGGCATTTGTTAGCTGCATATTCACCATTTTATTGCCTTTTACCCGACCTAATTTAATCATAGTAACGGTTGAAATCATATTTAAAACCAGCTTTTCAGCGGTACCCGATTTCAACCGTGTACTTCCGGTAACAAATTCGGGTCCGACAATTACTTCAATGTTGATTTCCGCTTCATGGGCTATCGGTGACCCCGGGTTACATGCAACTGAGGCAGTTAAAATGCCATTTTCCCTTGCATTTCTTAACCCGCCAACCACATAAGGGGTAGTCCCGGAAGCTGCAATTCCGATCACGGTATCTGTTTTATTGATATGATAATCCTGAAGTTCATTCCATGCTTTATCGATGTCATCCTCTGCATTTTCAACAGGATTCCGTAAAGCACTGTCACCGCCTGCAATCAATCCCACCACTAACCGGGGTGGCATGCCAAAAGTAGGCGGGATTTCAGAAGCATCCAGCACACCCAACCGTCCGCTGGTACCGGCACCAATGTAAAAAATACGACCGCCTCGTTTCATTCTTTCCACAATTCTGCTGACTAATTCCTCTATCTGAGGAATTGACTTTTGAATTGCCAGTGCCACTTTTTTGTCCTCCTCATTCATTTCGATGAGCAACTGCCCTACCGGTTTTTTATCCAGGCTCTCATGAAGTGAGTTTTGTTCGGTTATTTTTTTAAATGCCATAATACTTAGAAGTAATTAAAAATGAAAAATTAATAATTAATAATTACCGGGATACTGAAACTTAAGCTTTTGTAAATTAACAAAGAGAACATTAACTATCTACGATTACTTAAATTAAAATAGAATCTTTAAACAAATAACGTGAAGCTTAGTTCGCTGCAGAATGATATTTCACCAATCCATTCATTGGGTTTTGTACGATATCTGAAATGATAATTCTCCGTTCGGATGCCACAATTTCAATTGTATCCCTGAAATAATACGCTACCGACCCTACAAATCCAATCTGAATATCATCAAGGGGATATTGCATAACATTACGAATCAGAAAAGCATCAAAACTATCGTAAACAAGATTGAAGATGGATGGTTCTTCAATATTCTCCAGCAAAAAAGGAGTGAACTGAGCTAAATAACGATTGGGGAATGGCTTTTTATAAACATTTTCGAGAATCATTTCAGGAGTAAGTTCATAACATGTTAAGAACTTTTCTTTTAATTCTACCGGGAGTTGATTTTTCAGGCAATCGGCAATGAAAAGTTTTCCCAGCACAGCACCGCTTCCTTCGTCACCGAGAATAAATCCGAGCGGTGAAACATTTTGCTCAATTTCTTTTCCATTGTAATAACAGGAGTTTGAACCTGTCCCTAAAATGCAGGCAATTCCTTTTTCATGTTGAAACAACGAACGGGCTGCACCCAGTAAATCACTCTGAATTTCGATCATTGAATTCCCGAAGAAACGAACCAACGCTCTGCTTACCAGTATCTTTTTATCAGGGAAAGAACAACCCGCGCCATAGAAATAAATACTGTCTATATCAATATTTACCAGTTTGGGAATGAGTTGATCATCGAGCAGGGCAATAATTTCCATGTCGGTCTGATAAAAAGGATTTATCCCATCAGTAATAATTTCGTTCACTACTTCCCCATTCTGAACTAAACACCAATGGGTATTGGTCGATCCGCTATCTGCAATTAAGTTCATACTTTCTGTTTTAAATTCAATATGAACACAAAGATAACATAATTATCAAAATTCTTTTTGGGAAAATTAGTTTAAGAATGCAATCTACAAAATCAATATGCTAAAGATCGCTTAATTGACGTTGGGTCGTTTAGTAATTTTATGTTGCAACCTTCGAAATTAAGTCGTAATTTTGACAACTGAAAATAATTAGTATGCCATGATGAAACAAATTAATTGCTTTATAGTCTGTAACAATATCAGTCAAACAGAAAAAACCGTCCGACAACTTATAGTATCACCCCTGGTAAAACATATTTATTTACTGATAAAAAAGGGAACTAAAATCGACATCAAGGATTGCCGGACGATTGAAATTGACTCCGTTCAAGGTAGCGAAACGATCCGAAAGATAGCTGATAAATCGGATACCTATTATTCCCTCATTTATACTAATGATACCACGCTTGAGCCCGGGCAATATGCACTTGAACGGTTCTTTCATATCGCTGACAGTACCGGTGCAGGGTTGGTATATTCAGATTATTATCAAATTACAAATGGCATTCGAACCAATATCCCGTTGATTGATTATCAGGAAGGAAGTTTAAGGGATGACTTTAATTTTGGTTCTGTATTGTTTTACAGCTCTGAATGTTTAAAAAAGGCAGTGGCAGAAACAACAGGAAAGTACCGGTTTGCCGGGCTTTATAATCTCCGGTTAAAAGTATCACAACATGCAGAGCTGATTCATATCAACGAATATCTTTATACAGAAACAGAAAATGACAACCGTAAAAGCAGCGAAAAACAGTTTGATTATGTCGATCCCAAAAACCGGGCAGTCCAACTGGAGATGGAAAAAGTCTGCACGAATCATTTAAGGAAAGCAGGTGCCTTTTTAGCTCCCGAATTCAACATAATAGCATTCGGTGATAGTCAATTTCCTGTGGAAGCATCGGTGATTATTCCGGTTAAAAACAGAGTCCGAACGATTGAAGATGCTGTCAAATCGGTACTGATTCAAAAAACTGATTTTAAGTTTAATCTGATTATTGTTGATAATTATTCGGACGATGGAACTTCCGGATTGATTGAAAAATATGCCATTAGAGACAAGCGGATTATCCATATCATACCCGACCGGACCGATTTAGGTATCGGTGGGTGTTGGAATGTGGGTGTTGACCATCCACAGTGTGGTAAATTTGCTGTTCAGTTGGATAGTGATGATGTATATCAGGATGAAAATACGTTGCAAACAATTGTCAGCGCTTTTTACGAACAAAACTGTGCCATGGTGATCGGATCTTACACCATGACTGACTTCAACATGAAAACAATCCCACCCGGGCTGATCGAACACAAAGAATGGACTCCCGAAAACGGCAGGAACAATGCAATGCGAATAAACGGACTGGGTGCTCCTCGTGCTTTTTATACACCTGTACTTCGCGATATAAAAGTGCCAAATACCAGCTATGGAGAAGATTATGCATTAGGTTTGAGGATAAGCCGGGAATATCAAATCGGACGAATTTACACTTCACTATACCTTTGCCGGAGATGGGATGATAATTCGGATGCATCACCTGATATCATAAAAATGAATGGTTACAATCAGTACAAAGATAAAATCAGAACGATAGAATTAAAATCAAGAATAAATCTGAATATTAAAAGACAATAGAAAGAATTTGTTAATTTAGTTCAATTTGTTAATCTGTTTGGCCAATAATCAATAATTTAATCTTTAACTTTTCAATTCTTAAATTTAACGGAATAATTATTGTTGATAGAAAAAAACATAAATTTTAAAACAAATATTATGAAAAAGAAAATCATTCCCGGTTTTATTTTTTGTTTTTTCTTATCGGTAATCTCTTTTAACACATCGGCTCAGGAGTACAAATATGACATTAGCAAGTATTATACTCCTGATATTGTGCGTAATCAGTTGGATGTATCATTCACCACAACTAATTCATTTAATAATTCAAGGTCAAAGATTGACACTATCAGCTCTACCTTTTCAACCAGTATGAATGGTTCATTCACTCCTGATTTCCAATCCTACACAAACACACGGAGAAGATTGTCGTTATTACAGATTAGTGGACAATTTAATGGCTCTTACAATTCAGGTGGAATTGTAAACGAGAGTAATCCCTATAAAAACTTCTTCTCAGTTGATAACCTGACTGTAAATTACTCAAACCATTTCTACAATTCAAAGAATCAATTCCTCGAACTGGGAATTTCTTCAAATTTTCAGACACAATTAAATAATTATTCAAATGAAGGTGATCCAACCAAAGGAATTCTTCGTGAATACTATTTGAATATTACGCCATCAATTGGTATTGGTACAGGTAGAATCGAAGCAGTAGAAGATGCCCGCCAGGCCATTTACATACTGGATGATTTATCAAAAAAAGGAGTCCTGACCCGACAGTTAAATGACGATGAGATTTTCCGGTTTGCCCAACAAATATCAAGGGTTAAAAACAAACGCTTTTTAGATGCCCGGTTACATTTGATGGATGAAATTACTTCTGTTGATTCGTTTTTAGTGAATAACAATTTGCTGAACAAATCGGATGCACGGTATTTTACGAGTTTATACGACAACTGGCAATATGGAGCTTTGTATAGCCGCAAATCAGGGCATTCTTTTGAAATCACCTTTACACCGGCCTTTAACTGGAATTTTGCAAAAAGCAACCCAATTGATACAACATACATAGGACAGTTAAATCAGAACAATTTAAAAGGTGGTTTATCCTTTGTATACACATACGAAAAGCCTGTTAATTTGAACTGGCAGCATTCGGTAACAGCCTCTCTAAACGGGAATACCAATTTCAGCAACTATTTAAATCAGTATGGAAGTAACTACAATTATTACGGTACAACCGCTTATTTGACTTTTAACGGGTATGATTCCAGGTCCGTCAGTCTGAATGGAAATTACACACTTGGATTTTACCCGAGTACCCGTACTCATTTGAGCGTTGGTTTAACACAAAACCTTCAATTTTTATACAATAAAGAATTAAATGTCAGTTCAACCAGTTGGAATAAAGAATTCATTTCTAATTCAACAGTAACTGTTTCAGCTTATTATTATATATCTCCACAACTAAGGTTATCAGTAGGTGCTAACTTTGAAAACTTATTTACGAATGACTATTCATCCAATTACAATCAACTAAACGGAGGATTTAACGGCACTTTAAGCTATTCATTCTTCTAAATATTGTTTTAGAGCATATAGCAAAGGAATTATATTAAATTTTAAATGATCAAAATCAATCAGGAAGTCAAATTATTATTCCACGAGCAGGTTTCCAACTGGGAACTTGCCCGTGTGAATTATAAAGGACTGAAAACAATCAGGACAAAGAGTTTTTCATTTGGAGACTTTGAGGTGAACGTTCAGTTCAATCCAGCACGTATTCTTTCGTCGGGAGCAAACATGGATGCAAAAACCATCGCTGCCCGTAAATGCTTTCTGTGTGAAGAAAACCGTCCTATAGAACAACGAAGTATTGAAGCGGGCGATTATTCGGTTCTGGTAAACCCCTACCCTATCTTCCCGCAACACTTTACCATACCCCGCAAAGGACATGCCATCCAGGAGATAAAACCGTACTTTGCCGATATGCTTTTGATGGCACAGGCATTGGATGAATTTATTGTATTTTACAATGGGCCAACCTGTGGAGCCTCTGCCCCTGACCACATGCATTTTCAGGCAGGTACTAAAGACTTTTTGCCGGTTATATCCGATTATAAGCGAATGAAACCTACTGAGGGCGAAATTTTGGATGAAGGAGAGAATTATAAGTTGTACACACTAAAGAACTATTTGCGAAAGGTTTATTGCATCGAATCGGAAACCATTCTTTCAGCACAAAAGATCTTTGAGAATCTGTATACCAAATGGCAGGGCGTACTAACCGAAGAACCAATGATGAATATCGTTTGTTCATATGAAGAGAAAATATGGTATACGTTTATTTTCCCACGCGCAGCCTTTCGTCCCTGGCAATATAGTGCCAAAGGGGACGATCAATTGATGGTGAGCCCCGCAACGGTCGAAATGAGTGGTATTTTCATTACACCCATTGAAACCCATTTTGAGAAAATTACCGGAGATGATGTGATCAGTATTTTTGAACAATGCAGTTTATCAGGAATAAAACAGGAATAAAATTTTGCACATAGAATTATATCTGAGTACTTTTATGTATTATTAGTTCTACTTTACTAAACTAAAAAACAACTAAAACTTCTAATTGAGCTTGTTGTAACCCATTTTTTCGGAACTACAATAGTACACACAACATAACTTAAAATACTTAACCACATCGAAGATTCCGATTTATCGGAAATAATTCACAAAAGAAATAATAATAACAATAACAGATTGCAAATAGAATCAGTTATTGTTATAGAATTTTAAAATACCGCCAGGTATTTTTCTATTGTGTCCTTTTCTTTTTCTTTTTTGTGTCCTATTGTGCCTATTGTGGTTATGTATTTATTTTTTTATTTGGTGGTTATTTTTTTAATATGCTAAATTAAAATTAGTTAGATTGATAATATTAAAATTAAAGGCGATGAATTACGAATCAATTAATGTTGGTATACTATCAACCCACACCATAAGATTTATATTGAACGGAGATTTTATTTCCGGGAACGGAACAATCTATACCGGAAAACAAAAGGCTAAATACAAAGAGGGAAAAGTATTTTTCAATGATGAACTTCATGATGAAATCATCTTTAAACCGGTGAAAGGAAATGATTCATTCGATTTAATCAATGTGGTGATTGGCATCAATTTTCATTGGGAACGCAAGGAAAACCAGCGGTTCAAAGGGGCATTAAAATTCATTGTTGAAGACAAAAATATTATCGCCATTAATGTGGTAGAGGTAGAAGATTACCTTACAAGTGTTATTTCGAGCGAAATGAGTGCCACAGCTTCTGAAGAATTGCTGAAAGCTCATGCTGTCATTTCGAGGAGTTGGTTACTTTGCCCTCTGCAAGAGGTAAGGAGTAAGGAGCAAGAGGTAAGAGGTAAGGAGCAGATGAACGAGTCAACTACCGGCTACCAATTACCGGCTACCAACTACCAACTACCGACTACCGGCTCAGAACTACCGGCTGGCAACTACATCACTAAGTGGTACGAACGTGATGCCCATACAAAATTCGATGTATGTGCCGACGATCATTGCCAGCGCTATCAGGGAATAACAAAGGCTGGTACACCGGCTGTTGAAGCTGCCATTGAAACCACCCGGGGAGAAGTATTACTATATGACAATAAGATTTGTGATGCCCGGTTTTCAAAATCCTGCGGTGGAATTACAGAAGCTTTTGAGAATTGCTGGGCACCCGTACATATACCTTATCTGACACCTGTCATTGATAACATAGAAGCTCCGGTAGGGTTCGATATTGAATTGACAACAGAAGACTATGCAGTAGATTGGATTCGTAAATCACCTGCAGCATTTTGCAACACCACAGATAAGAAAATTTTAACACAGGTACTGAATAACTATGACCAGGAAACTATCGACTTTTTTCGCTGGAAAGTGGAATATACACAGACTGAACTATCAGAACTCATTTGCAGGAAATCAGGAATTGATTTCGGAGAAATCATTGATTTAATTCCTGTAAAGCGAGGAGAATCAGGACGGATCATAGAACTCCGGATTACAGGAACAAAACAAACTGTCATTGTTGGAAAAGAACTTGAAATCCGCAAATGGCTTTCGGACACCCATCTGTACAGTTCGGCATTTGTAACCGATAAATTTGATTTCATTGATGAGATACCTCAGCGTTTCACCCTTACTGGTGCAGGATGGGGACATGGTGTGGGACTTTGCCAGATTGGTGCGGCAGTGATGGGCGAAAAAGGATATACATACAAAGAGATTTTGCAACATTACTTCAGGGGAGCGGTGTTGAAGAAAATATATTGAAGTTTGAAGAGTTTGAAAGGTTTGAGGTTTGAAGAGTTAGGAAGTAGTAGGAAGTCGGTAGTAAGTTGTAGGTAAAAGTGTAAACGAATTTCTGTGCGGTATACATGTTATCAGAATTGATATTAAAGTAGCAAATAAAGTAACTGATAGCCAATGGTATAGCCCCTCTCCTTGGGAGAGGGGGCAGGGGGAGAGGTCGGTATTTCTATGTAGGAAGTAGCCGGTAGTAAAATGCAAACAAATTACAGGACGGTATAAATGTTATCAGAATAGAAATTAATAAATCAAATAAAGCTACTGATAGCCAAATGCTCTGCAGATACTGCCTTGCGGGATATACAGGATTTGATGGTCAAAGATATTCTGAGAAAAGAAGAAGGTGGATGAAGGAGTACAAGTTATGAGGTGTAAAAATGGAAAGACTGTTCAAAACAAATTATAAGCAAATATAGATAAATCTATTATCTTTGTAAACAAAAAAAAAGGAATATGAAAGAGTCAATAATTATACGAAATTTTGGGCCAATAAATGAAATCGAAATAAATGACATTCGTCCTTTTACAGTATTTATTGGAGAATCAGGAAGTGGTAAAAGTACAATTATAAAAGTTGTTGCATTATTTCGTTGGATTTTCAAAATGGTTAGTATCCGTTCTTATTTGAAACAATCAAAAATCACAAGTTCTCCGTTCACTTTTAACTTTAAAGAATATTTAAAGAATGATGGAATTGTTGATTATTTAACCCCCACGACTGAAATTATTTATCAAAATGGTGATTGCTCAATAAAATACACTCCCAAAACAGGATTAAAAACAACTGACATAAAAGATCGTAAGCAATTAAGCATCGAAAAAATAAGTTTTATTTCAGATAAACGAAATATTATCCCCGACATACTTGCAAATAAGGTAAATCTTGGCGAAACGGCTTTTTATATAAAAGAGACATTGAATGATTACTTATTAGCCGCAAAAGAGATTCGCGAATTATCTATTGATTATCTAGGAGTTAAATTAATTGTAAAAAAAACAAGTGCCGGAGAAAAGTTTTTTATTCAGAATATTGTAAATGATGAAAATTATGAGATAAATCTTGAAGATGCTTCATCCGGCACACAAAATGTAAGCCCGTTAAGTCTTATTATTGAATATTTTTCTAAAAACTATAATTTAACAAAATCATTCAACAACTCACTTCTCAGCTATTTGGTTCATAGTGATAACTTATCGAAATTCGATGCGGTAACAGATGTTGGAGGCATAAAGAACAGACGAGTCAATATTCACATAGAGGAACCTGAATTAAGTTTGTATCCTGAAAGCCAGCGGAATTTAATCAACTTTCTTATTCGCAAATGCTTTGCACAAAGTCATGATGGATATGATATGACTTTAATGTTGACTACTCATAGTCCTTACATACTAAACCATGTCAATCTATTAATAAAAGCCGGAGAAAAAGGGAAATTTGAAGAAGGAGCCCAATTGCTATATGAAAATGTTGATCTTTATGAAGTATCAAATGGATCTTTGAATAATCTAAAACTCAAAAACTCGAAGATAATCGATACGAGAAGTCTTTCCATTCCAATTTCAGATATTTACGCCAGATATAATGAATTAGATAAACTATGATTGATTTATTTATAGACTATTTTGTCGCTTACATAAATAATCGGAAACCGTCCTTTCCTGCTTTTTCTCCCAACAATCTAAATGTCAGATTTGAAGATACAGCCAAAAAAGTGTTTGACATTATTGACAAAAAAATAAGAATATGTCAAAACGCCAACACAGGGAGTGCTACATTTCATAACTTATTATGCCTAAAAATAAGGTTTATAGATTATGAAAATATAATAGACCAACTACCTGATCGTCTACAATGGCAACTCAAACGCTGTGATTTCATTGCATATGATATAGATGGAAATTCTTTCTTCATTCTAAATGAACTATCACAAAGCAATTCTTCGCAAACCAAACTGAAAGATGCAATTGAACAGCTCTATAATACGGCTTTACATTTAACCAGAGTTAAAGAGATAAAGGACTTTATAAATACAAAAGAAAAGCATCAATGTGTTTTTTCAAATAGAAATCAAACAATCATTAATACTCCTTATGGAATAGCCGATTCATTCAATATTATTGAAAACTTACTTCCCAATCCAATCATTCACAATAATAATAGAATAAACAATCTTGGTTTTGATTTAATAGAGACCGATCATATTTTCATTTAATGAATAACACAAACCGTTCCCCCTGGTCATGGATACCAACCCTCTACTTTGCCGAAGGTATGCCGTATGTGGTGGCTATGACAGTGGCGGTAATTATGTACAAACGGTTGGGCATTTCAAATACCGACATTGCACTTTACACAAGCTGGCTGTATCTGCCCTGGGTGATTAAACCCTTCTGGAGTCCTTTTGTAGACATTATTAAAACCAAACGCTGGTGGATAGTTACCATGCAGTTACTGATTGGTGCAGGGTTGGCGGGCGTTGCATTCCTGATTCCGATGACTTTTTATTTTCAGGCCACACTGGCTGTTCTTTGGCTGATAGCCTTTAGTTCGGCCACACACGATATAGCAGCTGATGGATTTTATATGCTGGCTCTGGATAGCAATGAGCAATCGTTTTTTGTTGGAATCCGCAGCACGTTTTACAGGATAGCCATGATATCAGGACAAGGTCTGTTAATTATATTAGCCGGTACACTTGAACATTTCACAGGTCATATCCGCATGGCATGGAGTATTACTTTCTTTGTATTGTCAGGACTTTTTGTGTTGTTCTTTATTTATCACCGCTTTGTTCTGCCCCGGCCTGACACAGACAAACCGAAGGTAAGCGGAAATGCAAAAGAAATATTTCGTGAATCCGGTCGTACATTCGCTTCATTCTTCCAAAAGAAAGGAATAGTTTTAGCAATCGTATTTTTATTACTTTACCGCTTGGGAGAAGCAATGCTTGTTAAAATGGCCGCCCCTTTCCTACTCGACCCACGATCTATTGGCGGACTGGGACTAACGACACAACAAGTCGGTGTAGTATATGGCACTGTCGGAGTGATCGCTCTTACGTTAGGCGGTATAGTCGGCGGAATTTCGGCATCCCGCAAAGGGCTGAAATACTGGATCTGGCCCATGGCTTTATCCATTACTCTTCCTCATCTGGCTTATATCTATCTTTCATGGTTTTTACCCACCAGTTTTGTGCTGATTAATATTGCAGTTGCCGTTGAACAATTCGGGTATGGATTCGGATTCACCGCCTATATGCTTTTCATGATTTATTTTGCAAGGGGCGATCATAAGACAGCCCATTATGCTATTTGCACCGGATTTATGGCATTGGGTATGATGCTGCCGGGTATGATGGCCGGTTGGCTTCAGGACATGTTTGGCTATCAGCATTTCTTTATATGGATTATGATTTGTGCAATACCGACTTTATGTGTCATACCGTTTTTAAAAATAGATAAAGAGTATGGAAAGAAAGAAAAGGTTGAAGAGTTTGAAGTTGGTAGATAGAAAGGTTTGAGGTTTGAAAGTTTGAAGAGTTTGAAGGGTTTGATATTTTTCCTTACTTTTGCATACAAATAAAATTGAAATGAAGATATTAATTCTTGGTGCCGGGAAGATGGGCACTTTCCTTACCGATGTATTGTGCATTCAACATGAAGTGGCATTGTTTGATACCGATCCTAAGCGATTACGATTTGTATTCAACACCTATCGAATGACTGAATTCAGTGAGATCCGGGATTTTAAACCTGAACTTGTAATTAATTGTGTGACGTTGAAATATACCATTGATGCTTTTCAGGACGTGTTGCCATACCTGCCTGAGAGTTGTATTATTTCGGATATTGCTTCCGTCAAAACGGGTCTGCAGGATTATTACGAAAGTACCGGCATGCGGTATGTTTCCACCCACCCAATGTTCGGTCCGACATTTGCAACCCTCGACAACCTGAGTACTCAAAGCGCCATTATCATATCCGAATCGGATCACATGGGAAAAGCATTCTTCAAAGATTTGTACGGTTCGTTGCATTTGAATATATTTGAATATACTTTTAATGAACACGATGAAACAATTGCCTATTCGTTGTCCATACCCTTTGCCTCTACATTGGTTTTTGCTTCGGTTATGAAACCACTGGAAGCTCCGGGGACAACTTTCAAGCGGCATATGGATATTGCCAAAGGATTATTGTCGGAAGATGATTATTTACTGACTGAAATCCTTTTCAATCCTAACACTCCGAAACAGTTGGAAAACATCCGGGCTGAATTAAAAACTCTACTGGATATTATTGAAGATAAAGACACTGACAAAATGCAGGCATTTCTAAAAAAAGTAAGAAAAAATATCGCTTAAAAAGGATTAGTCATGATAATTTAAGATGTAAAATAGCAGATTAAATTAAATGGCTTTTTCACAGTCAATATCACAATTAATAGATTCTTAATTCGTATAATTCGTTTTAATTCGTAAAATCAGTATCTTATGGAATTAGCAGAAAAAGTATTGGAAGCAATGAAGATTGCAGGAGTACCTGTAAATGCAGGTAAATTAGTGGAGTTAACCGGTTTCGACCGCAAAGAAGTGGATAAAGCAATGAAAACATTAAAAGCAAATGATGCCATTGTTTCTCCGAAAAACTGTTTTTGGCAACCCAAATAACAAAAAAAATCACTAAAAAAAAGTCGTTCTGCAATGCAGGACGATTTTTTTTGTTTTACAAAGCAAACAAATATTGAATACCAATAGAAATTCTCTCACACTATAAATAAAACAATCTGTATTATACATTCCTTTCTATAATTCAAATATTGAAAATAGCGCATAGGACTTAAGTGATTAAATAATTTCAGTTTCCCTGACTCCTTGATAAATATCAACAAGTTACAATATCAATATCGCAGATTTATCTGTCGCATAAATCGTAAATTTATAATATTTTATCTTTGATTTTTTGTTATTTAGAGGCTTAAATAAAGAATACTGCCTTTTAGAAATAAATAACAATGACTAAATTTGCGGGTAGTCAGGAAGTCTGAATGTATCT
>Ga0302200_10001304_pt1 | contig 23601 bp, 25 predicted proteins | sample II_Bog_N3_1_FD_194585 | JGI IMG/M metagenome (GOLD analysis project Ga0302200, IMG submission 194585) | Peat permafrost microbial communities from Stordalen Mire near Abisko, Sweden - II_Bog_N3_1 | ecosystem: Environmental > Terrestrial > Soil > Wetlands > Peat | place: Sweden: Abisko... | reverse complement strand
TAATACAATCTTTGGTTTAAGGGGCTCCGACGCTATTTCCGTGCATTCTTTTTCTGGTTCAGGCGTTGCAACCGCGTATTTTTCGCGCAGCGCTGCCATATCCATACTGATTTTGCTGTGCAATATTTTCGCATAATGCTGGGTCTGCTTGATGGTTGTATGCCCGAGCATCTTCGACACGGTTTCTATCGGTACGCCGTTACAGAGCGTAATAGTGGTAGCGAACGTGTGCCTGGCCAAATGAAAGGTAAGTGCCTTTTTGATACAGCAGATATCCGCAATCTCTTTCAGGTAGGCGTTCATCTTCTGATTGGAAAGTACGGGCAACACCCTGTCCTCGTTGACACACTTTGGATGATGTGCGTATTTATCTATCAGTTGTAAGGCTACAGGTAACAAAGGAATCGGGCAGGGCGTATCCGTTTTCTGACGTGGTGTAAATATCCACTGCTCTCCGTCAACTCCCTTTTCTATCTCAGCACTTCTTAGTTTTTTCACATCCGCATAGGCCAACCCAGTGTAGCAACTGAATACAAAGATGTCTCTGACCTGGTTGAGGCGATCATTTTTAAAATCCTTTTTGATGATCGCGTTCAATTCCCATTCAGAAAGGGGCTCGCGGATGACCGGAAGTTTAGTCATCTTGAAATTGGCAAATGGATCCCCCGGCAGCCACTTGTTTTTTACGCAGATCAGTACGATCTTTTTTAAGTTTGCCAGGTACTTCATGGTCGTATTGTGGTTACAATTCCGAACGGTTTTCAGCCAGAATGCGTACTGTTCGATAAAGAAGTGATCCAGTTTACGGATAAACCTGTCCTCGGTTTGGTACTGCCATTGAATGAATGCTTTGGTATGATCATAGGAGGTTTGATAGCGTTCGAGTGTTCCGTCCGCATAATCCTTACCAACCAGTGCCTCCATTTGCTGATTGTGCTCCCCGAAGATTTCCAGGATCATTTTCCGGTTCGCTTTGCCGGTAAGCATGTCCCCTCAGCAGTTCGGCGGTAATCAGCTCTTCGTCCTCGATGAGTTGTTTGCGGGACTTAAATACCTTATTTTCTATGGTGTCCAGAAAGAAATTTACTTCCTGAGCGTCCTGTTTTACACCGCTTGCCCGGCCTTTTTCCTGGTCCCAGCGGCTTTCCCACCACTGTTTTTTGGTGGAGAATTCTACCGGGTGCCCGTCCACGGTAATGCGTAAATAAATGTACTTTTTAGGTTCGTTTCCTGCTTGCTTCAGAAAATACAGCAGACTAAAGCTTTTTTCCATGATTTTGCCACGATTAAGAGTGAATAAATGTCGGAATACAGCTACAAGGAGTCAAGATGTTCACCTCGTGTACAACTTGATAATCAGAAAGTTAAGTGCCAATTCGTGGCAGTTTTCTAAAAAAAAATTACTGCCACGATTTTGCCACGAACTTATGGGCATTTTTGGTGTTTTTTGCACATTTGATGGGAAAACAAAATCCTGTAAACTATTGATTTACAGGATTTTGTTTGTTTTTGATGATATGGGTTGCGGAGAGGGAGGGATTCGAACCCTCGATACACTTTTGGCGTATACACACTTTCCAGGCGTGCTCTTTCGACCACTCAGACACCTCTCCCCGGATTTTGGATTGCAAATGTAAGATAATTTAGTAGAGAGTCAAGATATAAGAATCAAGAGCCAGGAATCAGAGAGAAAAGAATAAAGATACAAGAGTCAGGAATCAAGACAGAAGAACAAATAATGCCAATATTAAACTTCTAACTTCATCATTCGATATTCAACATTCGGTGTTCGATATTCAATCAACACAAAAAAGCGCCCCGGCTCACAATCCGGGACGCTCCATGAAAACACTGGAATCAATAAATCACTCAACTTTCAAATCACTCTCTCACTTATCCTCTTAGTCTATCATTATGTTTGTCGCGGTAAATAGCACGGTTGGTACGGTTTTGGTCGCGGCGTATATTCCTGCGCTCGTTGCGGGTTACCCTGCCATCAGCCTTGGCTATACGTTTTTCGGCAGCAATGCGCCTTTCATCATTACGCAGGTGATGTGCCTCGTTACGGGTAAGTTCGCCGTTGCGTACTCCCTGGTTTATGCGGCGTTCCTGCCTGTGTTCCCTGCGGTTAATTGCCTGGGTGTTAGTTTGCGCATTTGCTATTGTGGTGAAGGCTAATAGGGCTACCATCAGGCCTCCGAATATTTTAACTTTCATATTATTTTAGTATTTATTGTTATATAGTAATAGATGATAAATAATTATAATGGTTTAATATTTACTAAAATATTTATGCCGCTAATGGAGATAGCTAATTTTTAGCTTATGTTTGTTTCTGATTGCCAAAACAGGCAATCTATATTTACTAAAGCCTGTTTAGTTTTCAATGCTGAGCATCAACGAGATCAAAAAACCCATCGCAGCAGATATTGATGCTTTTGAGGAGCGATTTAAATCCTCAATGCAAAGCTCAGTGCCGCTGCTGGATAGGATTACCCATTATATAGTTAAGCGCAAGGGCAAACAGATCCGCCCCATGTTCGTGTTTTTTTCGGCGAGTATTTGCGGCGGCATCAATGAATCAACCCATCGCGGGGCAGCATTGGTGGAACTACTGCATACGGCAACGCTGGTACATGACGATGTGGTTGATAATTCATACCAACGCCGTGGCTTTTTCTCCATTAACGCTTTATGGAAAAATAAGATAGCCGTTTTGGTGGGCGATTACCTGCTGTCGAAAGGCTTGCTGCTCTCCATTGAGAATAACGATTTTGAACTGCTACGTATAGTAAGCGAAGCCGTTCGCCAAATGAGCGAGGGCGAGCTGTTGCAGATAGAAAAGGTGCGCCGTATGGATATTGGCGAAACCGTATACTATGAAGTTATCCGCCAGAAAACGGCTTCGCTAATAGCATCATGCTGTGCCTGCGGGGCGGCATCGGCCGGGGCTGATAAGGAAACGATTGAAAAAATGCGTCTGTTTGGCGAGAAGATAGGTATCGCTTTCCAGATCAAGGATGATATGTTTGATTTTGGCACCGATGATGTAGGTAAACCCCTGGGTATCGACATTAAGGAAAAGAAGGTTACCCTGCCGCTCATTTATTCGCTTAATAACTGCGATACTGCAACAAAAAAGCGGATGATAAATTTGGTGAAAAACCATAACGATGAGGCCGAAAAGATAAAGCAGATCATCAGCTTTGTAAAAAGCAGTGGCGGACTGGAATATGCCGAAACGCAAATGAAAAAATACCAGGACGAAGCATTTGAGATATTAAATACTTTCCCCAAAGGCGACTCGCGCCTGGGATTGGAGCAACTGGTCCGTTTTACAACCGAACGTAATAAATAACCATGAGCAGCGAGCTTATATTCATATTAGGCTTTGTAGTTTTCATAGTTCTTATGCTGGCTATCGACCTGGGCTTATTCAGTAAATCTGATAAACCCGTGGGTTTAAAACAGGCTGGTATCATGAGCGCGGTGTGGATAGCGCTTGCACTCGTGTTTTACGCGCTGATATTAAGATACGGCCACCTGCTGCACAATGTAAATAGCTTTGCTGCCCTGCAGCAGATCAACGCTGATAATTATCACGGACTTACACTCAATCCCCGCGACTTTGCCGGGAGCCTGCAACTTTACCGCAACAATCTTGGGCTGGAGTTTATCTCGGGCTATGTGGTGGAGTATGCCCTGTCTGTCGACAATATTTTTGTGATGGTGCTTATTTTTACCGCTTTTGCAGTGGAGCCTAAATATTATCACAAAGTATTATTATGGGGGATCATCGGCGCGGTAGTAATGCGTTTCATATTCATATTTGTGGGTTCGGCACTCATCATTAAGTTCCACTGGATCTTATACCTGTTCGGTGGTTTTCTTATTTATACAGGGGTGATGATGTTCATAAACCGGAACAAAGAGGAAAAGATAGATCCGGAGAAACACCCGGTAGTAAAGTTTGCATCCAAGTATTTTGCTGTTTCGCCAAAGTTTCAGGGGGGTAAATTCTTTGTTAAGTTAGACGGTAAGCGCCTGATCACGCCATTATTGCTGGTACTGCTCATCATAGAAGTAACCGACCTTGTTTTCGCGGTGGATTCTATCCCCGCCATATTTTCGGTCACCAAGGATCCTTATATCGTTTTCTTCTCCAACATATTTGCCATACTGGGCCTGCGTTCCATGTTCTTTTTGCTGGTAAATGTGATAGATAAGTTCCACTACCTGAAAACCGGGTTGGCTGTGCTATTAACCTTTATCGGCCTAAAAATGCTGGCAGGGGAGTATGGTGAGAAGATAGGCTTAACCACGTTTAGTTCGCTGCTTATTATTGTATTGATTTTGATGACGAGTATTGTGGCTTCGCTGGTGTTTCCGAAAAAGGAAGTGGTAAGTTAATACCTTTTATTAGTTGTGCTGAACTTGTTTCAGCACCTCATAAGTTAAGTGTACATCATGCTGGCTAATTGTCCAGCTGAATCCTGAAACAAGTTCATGATGACGGTGCTTAATACTTTTGCACCCTCTTCTCTTCTCCGTAGGGTCTCTCGTAGAGGAGCCTGCGCTCTACAAGGGCCAATACTCCCGATAATCTGTAATCTCTAAATATGGGTGCGGCCTTTCCAATTCATAAAACGCAGCACTGCTATGTTCATAATCAGTGTATTCATTACAAAGGTTCCATTTTCCTTTAACAGGATTATAATGTATATAATCAAGCTTTTGATATAGAACTTCACGTGAGTAAATTGTTTTGGCATCAAATGATGGCTCGAATAATTTATGTTTCTGCCCCTTAGCTTTTTCTTTTTCCGAACAGGCTAAAGAAAGTCTATCTAAAATGGTGTTATTGCATTGTTCAGTAAGCCTTTGTACAAGTGAATAAGCCATAAAACGTTTAGCATTGCTGATAACGACATTTAAGTTTACTTGTTCGTCCGGAAGTTGTAATAATAGATGAACATGGTTAGGCATGATCACAAAAGCAAGTGTCTTTATCTGATATTTATTGTCGATCAGCTTTAGCCAATTATAAATCAGGTCATATGATTTTGTGATTTCGAAAAGGGGTATCCAATTATAGCAGGTGAAGGTAATAAACCAGGTGTTGTCAGTTATTTGGTGTTGCGTTCGAACGGCCATGAAGTAAATATAATATTTTCGACTTTGCTGGTATGGTCTCCGCAGGGTCTCTCGTAGAGGACCCTGCGGAGACAGGAGGATAAAAAAACACTGAGGTATTATTTAATGTTTGCGCAGGGTCTCTCGTAGAGGACCCTGCGTTCTGCGCCCTAACTATTCCGTCACCCTCAACCCACCAACAACCGCATCCAAACTTCCCCATGATGCTTGCCCATACGCCTGCGGCGAGATCTCAAATAGTACTGCCGTATGTTTGATCTTATCAAAATTGCGGATATGTACGCGCGCAAAGAAGTTGATAGGCTGCCCGGTTAAAAAATCAAGCGTGGATATTGTCCCCTCATAAGTCTCCTGATCATCGGGCAGGGTGCCGACTTTTTTGACTTCGGCTTTGGTAAAATTGCTGGGCGGGGTAGTTGTTTTATCTTTCAGGTTGGAGATGTACAGGCCATTAAAGTATTGGGTTAAATAGCTTGTCAACGTATCACTATCCAGGCTGGGTTTGCCATCAACAAACCACATAAATACATAGGCCCAGTATTCTTCACTTTTGCTATCGCTCCAGCCGGGCGTAAAGCGAAGTTCTTCGGTACCTTTCAATGCTATTTTGGGGGCAAATGCAATCGGGAACTTTATAGTTTCAGTGCCCCAGTTTTGTGGGAGCGACAAGGTATATAGCGCTTGCTGGCTGTAGCCTGTCTTCATCAAAAAAAGCAGAACCAGTAAAAATAAAGGTCTTTTCATCGCAGTAATAAAGATTGATGGGTGAAGCTACAAAATATTACTGATGGATATTATTTACGTATTGTTAATTTGTGTTAATGCGGTATTTGGTCTTATTTACGTCAAAAACAGGTATGATTATTTAAGAATATTAGCCTTTTGCGGGAAAATCATAACTTAGTAAAATGCAATACTTCGATTTTAGCTTTCTAAAGATCACGCCCTTAAACATATTGGATATAGTACTGGTAGCCCTTATAATTTACCAGCTCTATAACCTGATACGGGGCACTATTGCAGCCAATATATTTATAGGTCTGGCGCTCATATTCGGATTGTTTTTTGTAGTGAGAGCGTTGCATATGGAACTGCTTACCGCCATACTGGGCAAGTTTGTTGATGTAGGGATCATAGCCGTCATCATTGTATTTCAGCAGGAGATAAGGCGGTTTTTACTGCTGGTAGGTAAAAATGCATCACTGCAGCGGAATAAGGCTTGGTGGCAATACTTTTTTGGCAAAGCCGAAGCAGAAAAAAACAACTACGCCCGCATAAAACCCATTATTGATGCCTGCAAAAACCTAAAGCAAAACCGTATTGGCGCGCTTATCGTTTTTGCGAAATATTATGATGAGCAGTTTTACCAGAACAGTTGCGAGGTGATTGATGGCAAGATTTCCAAACGATTATTAGAAAGTATATTCCAGAAAACAAGCCCGCTGCATGACGGGGCGGTTGTGATATCGGAGAATAAGATAAAATCGGCCAGTTGTATTTTGCCGCTTACGGAAAAAACCGACCTGCCGGCACAATTTGGTTTAAGGCACCGCGCTGGTATCGGTGTTACAGAAGCAAATGAGGCCACCGCTATCATCGTATCAGAAGAAACAGGCGAAATCTCCTACGCCAAACAGGGCCGTGTAAAAATGAACATCAGCTTTGCTGAACTGGAAAAATTACTGAATAAGGATTTTTAACCCAAACTCAATTACGGAGCAACAACCGGTGTATTATCCTCGTCGGTAATAAGCTTTACCCTTTTAACAAGCATGGTATATTTTACGCCGATTTCATCGGGGTTATATATCGGCATGCGGTCGACATTTGATGTTTTAACCATGGGCATACGGTCATAAACTACAATGGCATTATCATTTAAACCCATCAGGTGCGTTTTGATAAGGGAATCGAGCTTAGGCTGCTGCAAAGTTTTTAACGAATAAGTTTCAGGTTTAAAACTACCTAACCCTCCCGATAATGGCGTAAGCGGTTTAGCCTGTAATAATTGCTGTGCCTTAACTTGCTGAAGTCCCGCTGCCAGCAATACAATCATGATGATCTTTTTCATAACCGTTTAATTATAAACACTAAAGTAAGCAATGGCGGTAAATAAAAGTGTTAAATGAAGTTAATTGTTACAAACGAGAAAAGCCGGGACAAAATCCCGGCTTCCATCTTTCTTGATGTAGAGACACAATATTTTGTGTCTCTCTTGATATGATTGCCTATATAATGAGAGACGCAAAGTATTGCGTCTCTACGTAGAACAAATAAATTAATCAGCCGCGTTAATTTCCTTTATCGCCGCGTCGACAGCATCTGCTGATGCCTGGTCGTTCATTTTAAGGCGCTGGGTTTTTATATTTTCCAGGTAACCGATTATGGTTTGTGTACCCATATGTCTGGCTTTGGTCCTTAAACCTGTTGCCTTTAGTTCGGCAATACCTTGCTGCGCATAGGTTGGCTTATCAACATGGGCGGTCATATCGGCAAATTTAGATATCATGCCAAATTTTGCCCTCGGGTTTGTATTGCGGAAACGGTCATAAACATACGGCCATTGTGCCGAGGTGCCGTTGTTGGTATACACATTCATGATAGCCTGCGAAAGCGGGCCTTTATTATCAGCCTCAAAGCCTTTCGCTGCTTTTAAAGCCGCGGTGCCATCAAGTCCACTAATGCCATTTAAAGCTGCCGCCTGTATGGCGTATGATTGGCTTTTTAATGCCTGCTTAAAGATATCCATGTTGCCTGCTGCCTTTAAAGTACCCAGTTGGGTAATAGCTTCAGCGCGTACCAGTGTGTTTACATCGGTTTGCGCCAATGAGGTTAATATTGGCAGGGCTGCATTATGTATAGCATCAATATTCATGTTTAATGCCTTAATAGCTTTAATTTGCAGTCGATAATATTTATCATGCAAAGCTGCTATCATCACTTTTTGTGCGCCTTTATCTTCCTGTTTCTTTTCAGCAGCTTCTATAGCCTCGTAACGATCAAGAAACAGCGGGGCATTAAAGTATTGGAAAACATATTCATCTAATAATTTAGCATCTGTTTTTTGAGCAAGCAGTACTTTGTCACCATCAACATTTACCAGGTCGGGTTTTTGGCTTACGGTAAAGGTTAGGGTATCGGCTATATCGCGCATCCAAACTTTATGGCGTTCTTTTTTACCGCCCGCGTAAATATCAACCGCGAATGGTAAAATAAATGCCTTGCCATTTTGAGTTTGCTGTAAGTAAACGGTTTCGGTTTTTGAGGCATCGTCCCATTTGTAGCTGATGTTTAAGTTAGGGTTGCCCGCGCCATAATACCATTGGTTAAAATACCAGTTGAGGTCCTGGCCGCTGGCATCTTCCAATGCTAAACGTAATTGCTGGGCCTCGCCAGTTTTAAACGCGTTGGTTTTAAGGTAAATATTCAGTCCTTTAAAAAATGCAGCATTGCCCAGATAAGTGCGCAGCATATTTAAAATACGACCGCCTTTTTCATAGCTTACGTTATCAAAAACATCTTCTTTATCAGCATAATGAAAGCGTACCAGGTTTTTGCTCACAGCTCCCGGTGCTCTTAAATATTTTTGCATGTCGTTATAATTCTGATAACCTGCCTCGTCTTCACCATATTTGTGGGCTGCCCAAAGCATCTCGCTAAAATCAGCAAATGATTCATTCATGGTGATGTTGCTCCAGCTTTCGCAGGTTACATAATCGCCAAACCATTGGTGGAAAAGCTCGTGCGCTATATCAACCTGGCTTTCGTCATAATAGGCATCGATCATTTCGCGGGCGGTTTTTTGTACCTGTTCGCCATGCAAAGTTGCGCTGGTGTTTTCCATTGCCCCGCTCACATAATCACGCACTACTATCTGGGCATATTTATTCCACGGGTAATCGACACCCAGTAATTTCGAATAAAACTCCATCATCTCGGGCGTATTGCCGAAGATTTGCTTGGCGTAAGGCGCGTATTTAGGCTCAAGGTAATAGTCTGCATCTTTGCCGCGCCATTTATCGTGATAAACTTTAAAGTCGCCCACGGCCATCATAAACAGGTATGGCGAGTGCGGTAATTCCTGCTTCCAGATATCGGTACGTGTGCCATTGCCATTAATTTTTTGCGATGCCAGGCGACCGTTTGACAGCGTTACATACTTTGCCGGAACAGTCATGCTGATCTCGTCAGTAGTTTTTTGCTGAGGCTGATCAATAGTTGGGAACCATGCCGATGAGGATTCGGTTTCGCCTTGTGTCCACACCTGGATAGGTTTCTCTTTATCCTTACCATCAGGGTTGATGAAATACAGGCCTTTGGCATCGTTAATAGCGGCGCTGCCGTGTTCCTTCAGCTCATTGGGTTTTGATGTATAATCAATATAAATGGTATAGCTCTCGGTGTTATGGTAAACCCTGTCTAAGTGTATAGCCAGCGAAAGGCTATCCTGATAAACGTATTTCAATGGATAGTTTTTACCATTTTCAACTATCGAAACATTATGAATATCCATCCCCTTGGCATCAAGCCTCAAAGTATCAGTAGGATAGAAGTGAGGTTTTAAAGTAACCCATTCCTTACCATATAAGTAGCATTTTTTGTAATCGAAACTTACAGCCAGTTTTGTATTGATCAGGTCGTTGATCTTTGTTGGGGTTGCCCGGTAGATCTTTAATAGAGGGTCATTTAAATTAGGCATCATGCGTTGCTGGGCCTGTGCTGTGGTTAGCATGCCAACAGTAGCCAAAATGCCGCCAATAATAGCAGCGGGGAAAGTTCTTCTCATAAAAACGATCAGTCAGTTAAAAAATAAAGCCGCAAATATAGCAGTTGTATTTAAATAGCAGAATATAAGGCTAATAATGAATAGAAATATTACAGGAGGAGAGTGCAGTCGTGGTAATTGTCATTCTGAGCTGAGCGAAGAAACTATTAGCGTTTCGACTCTGTGGCGATGAACCTGTCATTAGTAGAATAGATGCTTCGTTCCTCAGCATGATAATGGGGGAGCAATAAAAAAATCCGGCATGTAACACATGCCGGATCTATATATTTTTAACCAGATAGCTAATTAGCAATATTGCTCAAAAGCACCTATCAGGTTATCGGCAATCATTTGTGCCGGGCGACCTTCAATTTGATGACGTTCAATAATATGAACCAGTTTACCATCCTTAAACAGTGCCATAGCAGGTGATGACGGCGGATAAGGCAACATATAAGCACGCGCGGTATTAACGGCATCAGCTTCCATACCTGCAAATACAGTTACCAGCTTATCAGGATGTTTAGCGCTTTGAGCAGCCATTTTAGCAGCGGGGCGTGCATTAGCAGCGGCGCAACCACATACAGAATTTACCATTACAAACACAGTGCCTTCGCTTTCAATGGCCTTTTTTACAGCATCAGCATCTTTCAGCTCTTCAAAACCAACGGTGGTTAATTCGGCCCGCATTGGGGCAACTAAATATTCTGGGTACATAATTTTCCAATTAAATTTTGTTACAAAAATAACAAATCATTAGCAGTTAGCGTTCAATTATTCCGAATAATAACAATCTGCTGACGTAAGTATGGCGCTGGCTTAAACCATTTAGTTTGAATTAATAACGGGGATAGCAACTTTAAGTTCATTTTAGGCGTACAAGGGTGCTGCTGAGGCGGATTGAGTGTTTTTTTAACTATTAATTGTTTATATTGCAGTCCCTAATTTTTTATTTAAATGAAATTTAAGCCATCTGAGATTAGCACAGTAATCATTGTTGATAAGAAGCGCGGAGGCTCCAAAACATTACAGGTAAAAACAAAACATATTAGCCGCCTTAAACATTACGGAGCAGGCATCCTGGCTATCATCATGTTCCTTACAGGAACTATTTTTTACCTCAGATCAGAAAATCAACAGCAGGAACACGAAAAGCAACAACTTCTGGCTCAGGTTACCAAACTTAAAGGCCAGATACCCCCACCGGTTGCCCCTGTAAAACAACAAACCAATACCGCACAAAACTACATACAAGCCATTGAAGGTAAACTCCAAACCATCAATTCATATTTAAAAAAACGCGGCCTTAAAGGTTTTTCAACCAAAGATATCGGCGGTAACGGCAATGCTGAGGAAAGCAAGCTTACCGACAATGAAAAATACTCGTTATACGACGAGTATTTAGACCGTTTATTACATGCCGTAGCTTTTACCCCCATGGGTTACCCGCGTATAAGTTCTCTGACATCTATTTTCGGCTACAGGAGTGATCCTTTTGACCCGGAGCATGCTGAGTTTCATCCCGGTATTGATTTTAAGGGTGAAAAGGGCGATGAAGCAAAATGTACCGCTAATGGCAGGGTTGAATCTGCCGGCTGGTATGGCGGCTATGGTAACTGCGTGCGTATTATGCATGCCAATAATATTGAAACTTTATATGGCCACTTGTCGCGAATTACCGTAAAGGCTGGGCAGGAAGTAACAGCAGGTCAAAAAATTGGTGAAGTAGGCTCAACAGGCCGCTCAACCGGTACGCACCTGCATTACGAAATACGCAAGAACGGTAAACCGATTAACCCGGTTAGCTATTTGTCGCTTAATAATTAGTAACCCTTAACCCCCAAATATCATATGTCAATCTTTTCAAAAAAAGATAAAGTTTCCCTTGATATGCAATCCATATCAACGCTGATTAGCGAAGGCTGTATTTTTGACGGCAACCTTAAAGCCCCAGCCTATGCCCGTATTGACGGACAAATAACCGGAGATGTAATGGTTGATGAAGGATTAATAATAGGTGAAAAAGGATCGATTTTAGGGAATATTATTACTAAAGAGATGGTTGTTTATGGTACCGTTAACGGCAACCTGCAGGTAAACTCGCTCGAAATAAAAGCATCAGGCAAAATTAGCGGCGAAATAAGGACCCAGACCCTTGAAGTTGAAAACGGTGCCGTTTATAACGGAAGCCTGTCAATGACACAGAACAACAAACTTGCCCAAACTAACCAGGCCGCTGCCAGTACTAAGATTAAACCAAAGCTGATAGAGGTAGGATAGTTTCTCAGTTAACAGTTTTCAGTGGGCGGTTTGCAGTACTCTTAATCAGCAAACTGCCCACTGAAAACTGCAAACTATTCTCCCGGTTTAAATATCCCGTCTTTAATATCAATCAACAGTACCGACAATACACTCATGCCTGCCGCGGTACCTATGGTGAGCAGCCAATCCACAACAGATAGCCTGAAAAACAGCAGGTATATAATAGTGCCGTAATAGGGTGTCATGCATATAGGGCAGCCATAAATAGGCTTATATAAATGACCTTCGGGCTTAAGTATTTTTTTAAATCCTTCAAATATCATCCCCTTCCAGGTGCAGGCATGGATAAATAAAACGATCATGGTTATTATAAACGCGTGTGTTATCATGGTTGATGGCTCATTATGTGCTTCGTAATTTGTTATAACTCAGTAGGGAAAATGATTTTCGGGCAAAAAGGTTTTGATTTTTGTTTGATGGTGTATTAGCTATACTGTAATTGCTTATCGATCCTTTTAATTATATTTACCAAAACCTATTGCAGCAATTTGCCATTATGGCATTAACCGGGGTGTTTTGTAACAACGGTATATGGTTTGTGCTCTAATTTTAAATCAACATAAAAATCAATTTTAAAAAATATGAAAAAGCTATTCACAGCAATATTAGTATTAGTGGCTGTTGTAAATTTAAGTTCATGCAGCTACAACAGCATGGTGCAAATGGACGAGGACGTTAAAGCCAAATGGGGTGCCGTTGAGAGCCAGTACCAGCGCCGTGCCGATTTGATACCTAACCTTGTTGCTACCGTAAAAGGTGTGGCCAATTTTGAAAAAAGCACTTTGGTTGATGTAACCGAAGCCCGCGCCAAAGCAACATCTATACAGGTTGACCCTACTAAACTTACACCCGAAACTATCCAGAAATACCAGGCGGCACAGGGCCAGTTAAGCACAGCTTTAGGCAGATTGCTGGTCGCATCAGAAAACTATCCGCAGTTAAAGGCTAACGAAAACTTTACTGCTTTACAAGCACAGTTGGAGGGTACTGAAAATCGTATTAACGTGGCCCGTTTAGATTTTAACTCATCGGTACAGGCTTATAACAGCAAGATCAGGTCGTTCCCGGCAAACTTAACCGCTAAGATGTTTGGCTTTACCGAAAAAGGATATTTCCAATCTGATGCCGGCGCTAATAAAGTGCCTACAGTGCAGTTTTAAGTTAGTTAATTAGAGACTGGAGATAAGAGATTAGTTAAGGAATCTTTGTTCTCCGGTCTTCATTATATTCCTAATCTCTAATTAACAAATCTCTAATCACTAGCCATGGCAATATTTAACGAAGAAGAGCAACAGCACATACGTACTGCTATTGAGGATGCGGAGAAGCATACATCAGGCCAGATACGTGTTTGCATCGAGAAAACTTGCAACGAGAATGTGCTCGACCGCGCAGCTAAATATTTTCATAAACTGGAAATGCACCAAACCAAGCACCGTAATGGTGTGCTGGTTTACCTGGCAACTGTCGACCGGAAATTTGCCATTATAGGCGATGCCGGGATCAACAAAGTAGTGCCTGCCGATTTTTGGGATAGCACTAAAGAAGACATGCTGCAGCATTTTAAGCTTGGTAATTTGGTTGAGGGTATTGTAACCGGTTTGGCCATAGCAGGCGAGCAATTACAAAAGTACTTTCCGCATAATGCTGATGACAACAACGAGTTACCGGATGATATTGCCTTTATGGATGGCGAATAACCCGATCTTTTTTAACAAAGAGGGTTTAAATTATTAAGATCATGTTTAAGAAACTTACATTATTATTCGTTTTCCTGATTGGTACGCTTGCGGTGTTTGCGCAAACCTATCCGCCAAAATCAAAAACACTGGTAACGGATTATACCAATACACTATCGGAGGGCGACAGGCAGCAGCTGGAAAATAAACTGGTAGCCTTTAACGATTCTTCATCAACACAAATAGCTGTGGTGATGATAAAGTCGGTAGGCGATTATGATATTGCTGAATATGCCGTTGGCCTGGGCCGAAACTGGGGGATAGGCCAGAAAGGCAAGAACAATGGCCTGTTAATACTAGTTGCTGTTGACGATCATAAAGTGACTATACAGACAGGTTATGGCCTTGAAGGAGCTGTTCCTGACGCTACAACCAGCCAGATAATCGAAAACGACATAAAGCCCCGTTTCAGACAAAATGATTACTACGGCGGCCTTGACGCGGCTACCAGCGACATTATAAAATACACCAAAGGCGAATACAAAGCCGACACTACGGCGCAGTCCAGAAATAGTAATAATAACAATGTTAATCATAACAGCAATGGCGGCGGCGGAGGTATTATATTCTTCATCATTATTGTAGTAGTTATCCTTATCATCGTATTCCGTGGTCGTGGTGGCGGTGGCGGCGGGCAAATTATCGGCGGGCGTGGTGGCGCAAGCCCTTTCTGGTGGTTCCTGGCAGGGGATATACTGGGCGGTAGCGGTCGTGGCGGCGGCTGGGGCGGCGGCGGAGATTCCGGCGGTGGAGGTGGTTTCGGCGGCTTTGGTGGCGGTAGCTTCGGCGGCGGCGGCAGCAGCGGGAGCTGGTAAAACCAGGATTTATGGGATTGAATGGATTTACAAGATGTAGCTATTCGCTCTCATAAATTATTGTTCAAATCATGTATATGCACATCAAGAAAATCTTTTAAATCCGTTTAATCCTGCTCCTCTATGTTTCAAAACGACTACATGCTTAATGAAGTCCGGAAATTTGCCGAACTTTTGGCAAGATTACTGGGCCTGAAGGCTGATGGTAAGCATGAAGAATACAACGATCAGTTTAATGAGATCCTTCAAAAGGAGTATGATACAGAGATTGAAACGTTACTGACTTTAGACGTAGAAAGCTTTATTGATACTTTAAAACAATCCGGTTATAGTACTGAAAAATTGAATGCTTTAAGCCAGCTGTTGTATGTGTTTGCCCAGCCTTTTAAGGCTGATGAAGAAACAGTGCTGATCCTGAAAAAAGTGTTGTGTATATTTGACCTGCTGGAAAATGAACATCATTACCAGTCGTTTGAAAACATTGATAAAAGAAAAACTATATACCACTATTTTAACACTTATGCCTGATTTACGCTGGAAGCTCCTTGAATCTCACTACATACACAAAGGCCCCTGGGCTACTTTACGAACCGATAAATGCGAAATGCCCGACGGGCGTATTGTTGATGATTACTATGTGTTAGAATACCCTAACTGGGTAAATGGCGTGGCAATTACCGAAGATAATAAAGTATTAATGGTACGCCAATACCGCCATGCTGCAGGCATAGTATCACTTGAAATACCCGGCGGTGTTATTGATGGTGATGAAGCCCCTGAATACGCCATGCAACGCGAATTGTTAGAAGAAACAGGGTATTTGTTTGAAGACATTGAACTGATCAGCGTTGTTTATGCCAACCCCTCTACAGCAAATAATCATACTTATTGTTATTTAGCTAAAGGCGGTAAAAAGGTACAGGAACAGGATTTGGATGAGCATGAGGAAGTGGTTGTTGAGGAATACACCATAGCCGAGGTAAAACAACTGTTGACCGACAATAAGATACCCCAGGCACTGCATTGTACTGGGCTGTTTTATGCGTTTATGAAGCTGGGGGTATTGTAATAATAATATCTCGCTGCCTGTGTCCCCACAGGCAGTCACAGTTATCGTGAGGGTCTAACAACAGAAGATGCTCTATAATTGCAGCTTATAATAATCAATACATTTTTAGTAAATTTGTATATGTCGCAGGTTGATTATAAGGAATATATAGAAGTTAATGCTGAAATAAGATTTGGCAAGCCCGTAATTAAGGGTACTCGTATAACTGTATATGATGTTTTGCAATGGCTGGCATCCGGACTAACCCATGAACAAATAATCAAAGATTTTCCTCAACTATCCGAAAACAAAATATTGGCTTGTTTAGCTTACGCAGCTAATAAAGAAAGAGTTATTAAAGTTGCATGAGCATTCGGTTAATAGCAGATGAAAATATATCATGGCGATTAAAAAGACTGTTAACACAATGGGATGTTTTGCCATCTAATGAAATAGACCCGGGTGTTCGACTAACGGATTTAATGATCTGGCAGTTTGCAAAAGCGAACGACTATACCATTGTTACCTTTGATGAGGACTTTTCAGAACTTCAAAATCTCTATTCCTTTCCTCCTAAAATAATATGGATGCGTACAGGGAACGTATCTACAAATGAAATTGCATCAATTCTTATTAAACTGGAATTGGAAATTGCTAAATTTCTCAATGATGATGAGCTTGGGGTTTATGAAATATATCTGTAATCTATCCCCGCTGTCTGTCTCCTCAAAGGCGGTTCCCGATCGTTTAACTTTTTAATTGTGATCTACCTATGTAGAGATTGCTTCGTGCCTCAATGACGCACGGTGAGAAGCAGCCTCGTGGCTTGCATGTTGAACGCGACGAGGTTGCTTCGTCGTTCCTCCCAAGAGTTTAGCGCACAAAAAAAGCCCTGCAAATGCAAGGCTTTCCATATCTAAATCAAAACGTCAGTTTACGACATCTTTAATTTCTTTTGTATATCAGCTACGTACCCTTTAAATTTCTTGTCGGTATCAATCAGGTCCTCAACAGTTTGGCAGGCGTATATCACGGTAGAGTGGTCTCGGCCGCCGAAGAAGTGGCCTATTGATTTTAATGAGCTTTTGGTATGCGCCTTTGCCAGGTACATTGATATTTGCCTTGCCTGTACAATTTCACGCTTGCGGGTTTGTGATTTCACCATCTCTATAGGTACTTCAAAGTACTCGCAAACCAGGCTCTGGATGTATTCCATCGAGATCTCTTTTGAAGAATTTTTTACAAAATTCTTCAGCATTTGCTTGGCCAGGTTCAAATCTATCTCCTTGCGGTTAAGGGTTGATTGTGCCAGTAATGATACCATGGCACCTTCAAGCTCACGTACGTTATTATCAATGTTATGAGCCACATACTCAACTACATCGTTTGATAGCTCAATGCCATCCTGGTAGATCTTATTCTTAAGGATAGCCATGCGGGTTTCCAGGTCAGGGATCTGTAAATCGGCAGAAAGGCCCCACTTAAACCTTGATAGCAGGCGTTCCTCCAAACCTGCCAGGTCCTTAGGCGCTTTATCTGATGTAATGATCAGCTGCCTGCCTGATTGGTGCAGGTGATTAAATATATGGAAGAAGAAATCCTGTGTTTTCTCTTTGCCGGCAAAGTTGTGCACATCATCCATGATCAGCACATCAATCGCCTGATAAAAATTCACAAAATCATTGATGTTATTATGCTTAAGCGCGTCAACAAATTGCTGGGTGAACTTTTCGCATGATACATAGAGTACCAGTTTATCGGGCAGGGTTTGTTTTATCTGGTTGCCAATTGCTTGTGCTAAGTGTGTTTTGCCTAAGCCAACGCCACCGTATATCATTAAAGGGTTAAATGAAGTGCCACCTGGTTTTGCCGCTACCGCGTAACCTGCCGAACGGGCCAAACGGTTACAATCGCCTTCGATAAAATTCTCGAAGGTGTAGTTACGGTTAAGCTGTGGGTCGACATTCAATTTTTTTAATCCCGGTATAACAAAAGGGTTCTTAATATCCTTATTTATAGAAATAGGGATCGGCATCGATTGATTCTTAGATTCCGCACCGTTTCCGTTTGAAGGCATATTTGTTGTATATGGTTTGCTTGCAGATGATTGTTCAACCACAATGTTATACTCTAAACGCCCCTCATCACCTAATTGTTTTTTAATAGTTTTACGCAACAGGCCAACGTAATGTTCTTCCAGCCATTCGTAAAAAAATAAACTTGGTACTTGTATAGTCAGAACACTGCCTTCCATCCTCAAAGCTTTTATCGGCTCAAACCAAGTTTTGAAACTTTGTGCCGGTATATTATCTTTTATTATCTGGAGACAGTTATTCCAAACGTTAGTACAAGTTTTTTCCATATAGATATATTATAAAAAGTTGATTTCCAACCCCCAGTGAAACATCCTTAGAGGCCGCTACGGAACATCGAATATTCTAAAAAAAAGCGGATAAAAAAATTAAATTTTCACTTTTTTAACAAATAAATTTATGATATTTTAATGTAGACTTTACTAAGAATTCAATATTAAAGTGTACATTTCGTAACAAAAATCCTATTTGCTTCGTCAAAAGAAATATTTTTTTCGCGCAACAACTTTGCCGAAAATTCCGCAATATTTATGTTAGTATATTACAATAAATGAGAATAAAGGTTTTTCAATATTCTCCGAAAATAGCGCGTAGGGTATTGGCTATTTCTCCTAAAGTAGCATAATTTTCAACAGCTACCAAAACATAAGGCATCAAATTTTCTGTTCCTTTTGCCGCGTTGCTGAGTTGCGAAAGCGCTTCGCTAACGGCCAGGTTATTCCGCTCGCTTTTTAGTATGCTGATCTTCTCTATCTGGTGTTTCCGTATGGAGTCATCCACCCGGAAAACGTTGGTAGCTGCTTCCTCGGTTTGGATAAAGCGGTTTACGCCAACCAGTATCTTTTCACCGCTTTCAATCTCGTTCTGGTACTGGTAGGCAGCACTTGCAATTTCCTGCTGCATGTAGTCCTGCTCAATGGCTTTTACCGATCCGCCCATGGCGTCAATCTTATCTATATATATATAGGCGGCTTTTTCAAGCTCATCGGTTAAGGCCTCAATAAAGTAGGAACCCGCAAGCGGATCAACTGTATCGGTAACACCACTTTCAAAGGCGATGATCTGCTGGGTGCGCAGGGCTATTTTTGCCGCAGCTTCGGTAGGGAGCGATAACGCCTCGTCGTAGCCATTGGTATGTAATGACTGTGTACCACCCAGTACAGCCGCTAATGCCTGGTTGCTCACCCGCACAATGTTGTTCATGGGTTGCTGTGCCGTTAAGGTTGACCCACCTGTTTGCGTATGGAAACGTAGTTTTTGCGCGCCGGTATCAGTAGCACCTAATTCTTTGGTAATGTGCGCCCACATGCGCCTGGCGGCCCTGAACTTGGCTATCTCCTCAAAAAAGTTATTATGGCAATTAAAAAAGAACGAGAGCCTTTTGGCAAATACATTTATATCCAACCCTTTATCCAAAGCTGCCTTTAAATAAGTTTTGCCGTTGGCGAGGGTAAATGCCAGTTCCTGCACGGCTGTTGAGCCCGCCTCACGGATATGGTAGCCTGATATAGAAATAGTATTCCACTTTGGCACTTCCTTACTGCAATACTCAAACACATCGGTTATAAGCCGCATGGATGGCGCGGGAGGGTATATATAGGTACCGCGCGCGGCATATTCCTTTAATATATCGTTCTGTATAGTGCCTGATAATTGTTTAAGATCGGCCCCCTGTTTTTTTGCTAACGCGATGTACATGGCTAATAAGGTAGCCGCGGTAGCATTGATGGTCATGGAGGTGGTGATGTTTTTCAACTCGATGCCATCAAACAGGATCTCAATATCTTTTAATGAATCGATAGCTACACCTACTTTGCCTACTTCGCCTTCGGATAACTCATGGTCCGAGTCGTAACCGATCTGCGTTGGCAGGTCGAAGGCAACGGATAAACCCATGGTTCCCTGGCTGAGCAGATAATGATAGCGTTTGTTTGATTCTTCGGCGGTGGAGAACCCGGCATACTGGCGCATGGTCCATGGTTTGCCGCGGTACATGTCCTTTTGAATGCCACGTGTGAATGGAAACTCACCCGGCAGTTCATTCATTTCAACTGGCCCGGTATATACTTCCTTTATTTCGATACCGGATGTGGTGGTGATCTTTTTATCGGGCATGGCAGCAGGTTAAAATAATTGTTCCAGGTCCTGCCTGATCAGCTCGCTGCCAATTTCGTATGGATTGTTCTCCATCTGGCTTAACTGTATTAGGATTGTACGCCCCAGGTCGAGGCCGGTGGCGTTTGCGGGCAAGTCCTTTATAGCAGCGCTTACTATATTTATAGTGTCTTCCTTAATGCGCTTGGCTATGCCCCAGGCACGGCTGCTTACATATATTTGCTGGGTGATGTTGTGCTGATATTCGTTACGTACCTCGCTTACCACAACACTATGCAGATCGGCAGCGGTATAGCCCGGCGAATTAAGGCGTACCAGCATATTTTCGGGGTTTATACGTTCTATAAATAATATAACACGCTCGTAGGCTTGTAGCCTTAGGGGCAATGTTTGATTGGCTACCGATTTTTTAAACTCGAGCAGTTGTATGCGTTCCGATTTATCAAGGTAGGGCTTTATAAGGTAAAAGGCTATCCATACCACGCCTAAGCCCGAAACCGTATATTTAAGAATATCTAACAAAAAAGGGTAATACGCCATAAAGTAAATGTTAGGCCGGGGTCATAAATATACGGCTTGCAACAAAAATCTGCATTTTACATTATATTTGTGTAGTTAATTAAAAATAAGATGAGTACTGCTGTTGAAAACGCACCGGTAAGCTTTACCGAAGGCGCCGTAAAAGAACTTTATAAATTAAAAGACCAGCAAGAGATAAGCGACGACTACGGCTTGCGCGTTGGTGTTGAAGGTGGCGGTTGCTCGGGCATGAGCTACGTTTTAGGCTTCGACCAAAAAAAGGACGGCGACCAGGAATATATTATTGATGGCATTAAAGTGTTTATGAATAAGGCGCACGGCCTGTACCTTGTTGGTATGCAGATCAACTATCAGGATGGCTTAAATGCCCGCGGTTTTACATTTGAAAACCCGAATGCTGCCAGCACCTGCGGTTGCGGTACTTCGTTTTCGGTATAAATAAGATAAGTATATATATAATGAGTTCCACTATTGACAGTGGACAAAGGGTGTGTTATTCGTGGGGAGTAACATGCCCTTTTTTTGTTTCTTCTATTGTCATTTCGAACGAGGTACGAGGAGAAATCTTCTTCACCAAGTTTTTACGCCGTATATATCGCTTGTATAAGATTTCTCTCTATCGTTTGAAATGACAAAACAATTTTAGCGCAAGTCTTGTGTTTTGGGAATGAGCGATAGCTGACTTGTGCTTTTCTGGGAGATTCTGAAACAAGCTCAGGACAATGTGTAATATATTTCTGGGCGTTGCCTGCGGCCCGGGCTGTTCAGGGCTTCGCTCCGCTCCGGCCCTCCTTCGTCGGGCTAAACCCTTGCCATCCCTAACGCAGTCTGGCGTTACTATCCCGCCGCAGGCAAACTCAAATAGAAAGTAGTGCCAATACCCAGCTGTGTTTCAAACCAAACCTTGCCGCCGGCGTTTTCAATGGAGTTTTTTACGAATGCAAGGCCCAGGCCTGTGCCCGAACTTTTGGTGGTAAAGTTGGGCTCGAAGATTTTTTCGCGCATATTTTCGGGGATGCCATTACCATTATCCTTCATGCTGAGCAAAATATTTTTGCTGGTGATGAGGTAGCTGATATCAATTTCACCTGATTTACCGTGCGGGGTAGCTTCGATAGCATTTTTTAACAAGTTATTAAAACAGCGCAAAAGCTGGTCGCGGTCGGCGTTGATGAAGAACGGATCTTCGGGCGGCTGATATTGGATCTTTATATTATCAGCATGCACAAAAATGGTAACAGCCTGGCCTAGCATATCAAAAATATTTATGCGCTCAATATGTGTATCCGGCATTTTGGCGAATGACGAAAACTCTGACGCTATTGACGACAGGCTCTCGATCTGCTCCACAAATGATTTGCTGAAACGTTCAAACTTCTGATCGAACTTAGGATCCTTATCCCGCCACGATTTTTCGAGCAACTGCAAGCCAAGCTTTAACGGGGTAAGCGGATTTTTAATTTCATGGGCTACCTGCTTGGCCATCTCCCGCCAGGCACTTTCGCGCTCGGATTGTGCCAGTTTTTGCGCGCTGTTCTCCAATGCCGCAATCATTTTATTGTACTCGTTTACCAGCGATCCTATCTCATCATCGCGCTCCCACTTAATGGGCTCGTTTCTTTTGCCATATATTATTTTACTTAAATTAAGCTGCATAAAGCTTAGCGGCGCGGTTATCTGCCGGGCAATAATTACGGCAAATAAGCCTACCACTATAAAAATTAAAGCATATACGTTTATCATCACGTTTAGCAATGCAACTATGCGGGCGTTGTAGTCGGCCTCGTTTGAGAAATAGGGGAGCTGTAAATAGGCTACGGTTACCCCTTTTGAGTTTCTAAGCGGAGCATAAACCGATTTGTAAGCCAAGTCGCCAACCATTTCATCATTCACAAATTGCGATTTCTGGAACTTGTTCAGGCTGATATAAGCCTTAGCATTCATGCGCCTGGGCTGAAGGCCATATTCGTAAATTTTAGGCTGGGTAGTGATTAGCGGATAGCCGCTGCGGTTATACAGGATCAGGTCGGTAGAGTAGGTGCTGGCCAGGTTATCAAACTCAACCTGGCTTTCATCATTTATATTATTAATGTATTTATCAAAAAGCCCGTTCTCAAATGCAGTAGTTATACGGCTGATCTTGGTGCTGATCATGTTTTGCTGCTGCTCGTTATATTGGGTACTTATGGAGAAAAAGGTAATAAAACCCACAAATACCAGTGTTATTACCACTGCCGCAATAATAGAGAACTGGATGCGCGTTTTATAAAGTATGCGCTCAAAATTTATGCGAAGGATCCACTTTAAGCCGTCGCCGGTAACATTTAATATCCGTATCCGGGTCCATAGCCAGCGCGAAAAAATAACCACTATGCTAAAAAATAGCAACAATATGAAAAAGAATGTAAGGGATGTTATGCCGTAAAAAATAGGGTTATCCTCCTTGCTTACAACTATCAATGTGCGATCGCCGGGTTTATATATTAAGTGATTAAACGAGATGAGATTTTTATACCACTCCGAATAGTCGCCTTTGGTGGTAACGGTTGTATATTGTTTAAGTTTACCCTTAAAAGTGGTATTTATCAGGTCGTAATCAAAAACACCGCTTTTGCTTTGCAGCTTGTCATCAATATAAAAAGCGTAGGAATAATCTTTAAATTCATCGTCCTGTTTTATTGATCCATCTTTAAGCAGGGCCGGGAAAGAGCCTGCCGGCTGCAACGGCTTCGACCTCAATTCAACTACTATGGTGCCTAATAATTTTTTATTCTCGGTTATGGGCAGTATAGCAAAATAGGTTTCATAGCCAAAAGAGTCGTTCTCCCGGTAAAAATAGTCGGAAACCTTGTAAGAACTGTAAAGCACCAAGTCGCTGAATACACTTAGCGAATAATTTTTATCGGCTGTTATGGGTTGCCCATCGGTATTAAACTGATGAATTGAATAGGAATATTTGGATAGATATTCATCAAAATAAAGCTTTTGAAAACGGTTGCGCAGATTGCCG